>Ga0208373_1001897_pt1 | contig 25329 bp, 24 predicted proteins | sample RifOxyC2_FD_184036 | JGI IMG/M metagenome (GOLD analysis project Ga0208373, IMG submission 184036) | Soil microbial communities from Rifle, Colorado - Rifle Oxygen_injection C2 (SPAdes) | ecosystem: Environmental > Terrestrial > Deep subsurface > Rock core/Sediment | place: Rifle, Colorado... | reverse complement strand
ACGGCTCTTTATTCATAAAAGCCATGTCAAAACTCTCCAAAACCGTGAGCATTTCTTCCAATAAACTTTCATTGGCAAATTTAATATAATCTTTTCTTTCTTCCTCTGCTCGCTTTTTAAAGTTCACAAAATCTGCTCGCTCTCTCTGCCAGCCGTTCATATATTCATTCTTTTCCGCTTCCAAAACTTTTATTTTTTCTTTCAGTTTAGCAATCTTCCCTTCTGGTGTGTCAGTCAAACCTGCCTGCACAGGCAGGTTGTCCGAATCCACATCCGTATCATAAACCACCTCATCAGTAACTGTCTCTTCTTCCTTTATTTTGACTTGTTTTTTGTCTTTTTCATCACTCATAATAACAATTATAACAAAAAAATATCAAAAATCAAATTCTTCTTTAGCTTGTTTTTTAAATATTTAGATATATACTTAAATTAGAAAAGTGGAGGGTGACTTGAAAGTCATCCGGCAATAAACAAGCCCGATGGGCAAGGAGGAGACAATGAACTTTTTGAAGTGGTTTCTTATCGCTGTTGCTATCATTGTTTTCGCTGTGTTTCTTTTCTTCGGCAAAACCATCGACAAGAAATGTCAAGAAAAAAACACGATCAAGATTGTTCAACCAGTCGAGCAACCACCGCCACCGGTGAAGACTCAAGAAGACTCGGGGCAAGAGGAAGAACTGAAGAAGAAGATTGCCGAGATCGAGGGTCGGCTGACTCAAGTGCAGGACTGTGGGAACGGCTGGTGGTGCTTTCCTTTCCAGGGGGAAGAATACTACCAGACCGAGAGTAGGTTTCTTTTGGACCACCCCGATCTGAAATTGGTGTACAAGGAAGAAATCTGGAAAGGTCGCATAAACCGAAAGGCTAGTACTCTCACATTTTTCAAAGAAAAGGAGAAGAGAGAGTAAGATGTGAAGGACATCATGAACACGAAACCCGAGGACGCACATCGCGACCTCGGGTTTCTCTATTTTTTTAACGTTTACTCCACTGTGGTGCTTTACGAGCTTTCTTCAAACCGAACTTACGACGTTCTTTGGCCCGAGGATCTCGCTTGAGATAACCAGCCTTTTTTAAATCTTTTCTTAAAGTTAAATCAAAAGTAATCAGGGCCCGAGCAATAGCATGACGAATGGCCTCGGCTTGAGAATTTACTCCTCCTCCTTTCACCACCACCGTAACCTCAAACTTCTGCTCTAATTTCATCTCAGAAATGGCCGCTAACACAATCGCTCGTTGTTCCGCTATCTTAAAATAGTCTTCTATTGTTTTATCATTGATCTTAAAAGAAGATTTAGTGCTTGGTGTCAATCTCACTCGAGCCACGGAAGTCTTGCGACGACCAACAGTTTCAATATATTTCTTTTCTGTTTTTATTTCTGACATTTTATTCTTTTATGGTTAAATTCTTTAAGGTTTGTGTTTTTAACTTGTTGTTATGAATCATTCCGCTAACTGCCCGTTCTAAAACCGCCGCATAACCATTTTTAACCGCCATCTCTCCCAGAGTTTTTTTCCGCAAACCACCGGGGAAGCCAGAGTAATCCCCATAAACCTTGGTTCGTGTTTTCTTTTCCGTAATATCCATTTTAGCTGAATTAATCACTTCCACCTTCACCTCGGCTACTTCATTTTTTTGAAAATTAGCATCTTGTTTACCAATTAAAATACTAGCAATTTCACTTGCTACTCGGCCCAACTTTTTACCACTGGCATCAATTTTATATTCTTTCATATTTTTTATTGCGGTCAACCCGTTTATACAAATTCTATTTGGGCCACTTTAGCTCCATCGTTCTTTCGATCATTTAATTTGGTAATTCGCAAATAACCACCCTGACGATCCTTATATTTTAAGGCAGTTACTTCAACCAATTTTTTAGAACTGACTGGCCCCACTTTGGCATCCAAAAACCGACGAGCAGAAACACCGCCAACTTTAGCTTTGGTGATCATTTTTTCTACTAATGGTTTCAAAACCTTGGCTTTAGTCTCCGTGGTTTTTATTTTTTCATCGCGAATTAAAGAAACAGCCAAAGTTCTTAACAAACCGCTACGGCCTTTTCTCTCTCGGCTTAATTGTTTTGTTTTTTGTGAATGAATCATTTTTTTATTTTCTTATACTCATACCCATACTCATACTTTCTACTTTAGAGTAATACCATAATTTGACAAAACTTTTTTAATCTCCTGAATACCTTTAGCTCCCAAACCTTCAATATCATCCAAATCATTTTCTTTCTTTCTAGCCAAACCACCGATAGTTCGAATATTGCCATTAGACAGTGCATTTATGGTTCGGGCGGACAAGTCAAGAGTTTCAATTCTAGTCTTCAAAAATTCTGCATCTGTTTCTTTAGATTCATCAACTCCTTCTTCCTCTTTTTCTACAACAACTTCTGGTTCTTTAAAACCAACAATAGCTTTTAACTGTTCAATCATAATTATTATTGATTCTTCCAAAGATTCTTTAGGAGTAAGTGTACCATCTGTCTCAATAAATAATTTAAGTTTATTAAAATCTGTTCTATCTCCCACCCGCATATTTTCCACTTCATAATTTACTCGGCGAATAGGGCTAAAAATAGCATCCAAAGCAATATGTCCAATTTCCGTTCTGTCTTTTTGCAAAACTTCTTTTGGCACATAACCTAATCCCTTTTCAATTTTAATTTCAATTGTCAATTCCGCTGACTTACTACCCAAACTAGCCAAATGTAAGTCGGGATTTAAAATCTCTACCTGACCAGGAACTTCAATATCACCAGCCGTTACTTCTTTAATCCCTTTAACTTTTAGTTCCAAAGTTTGTGGTTCATCAGTCAACATTTTTATGCGAACTTTTTTCAAATTAAGAATAAGAGTAATAACATCTTCTTTCACTCCCACCACTGAAGAAAATTCATGCTCCACCCCGGCAATTTTAATAGAAGTGATGGCTACACCCGGCAAAGAAGAAAGGATAATTCGTCGTAAAGAGTTACCTAGAGTATGACCATAACCAGGGTAAAGACCGTCAATTTCATAAACTCCATAAAATCCCTCTTCCGAGACGATTTGTGGTTTAGATGGAAGCAAAACTTGTTTATTTTCGGTCATAGACTTTTGTTAATTAAATTATAAAAATGAATAAATATTATAAACCATTTTTTAAAAATATACAAGTTTTAACGACTATAAAAGTTCAAAACTGCAGCGGGATCAAAGTTAGCTTCAGAAACAGATAGTTTAGGTATTCCTTGCACCTTAGCTTCATTTTTTATCAAATCAAAAGTTAACCATGATGGACAAGTGTAATCTTTTAATTTTTCAGCTAGATTAGCAAATATCCCCTTTTTGACGCTATTTTCTTTGATGGTAATCTTGTCATTGAGAGAAACGGAATAGGATGGAATAGTAACTTTAACATCATTAACTTTTATATGGCCATGAGAAACCATCTGTCTAGCTGATTGTCTGGTTGGCGCCAAACCTAAACGATAAATTACATTATCTAACCGTGATTCCAAAATTAAAATAAGTTTATCTGGCGAATTGGCACCAGCTTTATCCAAAATGCTTTTTACATACTTAGCAAACATTCTTTCGTTTACACCATAAGTTACTTTGGCTTTTTGTTTTTCCAACATTTGCAAACCAAAATCACTCTTAGGATGAGATCTTTTCTCTACTTTTCTTCGAGCCTCTCGATCAGCAAACTTTTGACCTTGTGTTTTGTCAAAAATATTTGCTCCTAATCGTCTCGCTATTTTGTATCTTGGTTTGTTTATCATTTTAATATTTTATTTATACTCGTCTTGGTTTTTTAGGCTTTGGACCATTGTGAGGCACCGGGGTAATGTCTCTAATAGAATTAATGGTAAAGCCCTTCGTGATAAAACCACGAATTGCTGACTCCCGGCCAGAACCCACCCCCTTAACCACCACGGAAATTTCTTTCAAACCGAGATCAAAAGCTTTCTGACCCAAAGTTTCACCAATCTTGGCAGCCGCAAAAGGTGTACCTTTTTTGGCTCCCTTAAAACCAAGCGAGCCACTAGAAGACCACATTAAAACTCCTCCTTTTTCATCAGTTAAAGAGACTTTAGTATTATTGAAAGTTGATTCCACATACAAAACACCAGAACTAATTTTTCTTTTACTGGTAGACTTTACTTCTGCTTTGCTTTCAGTCACCAACGGAGCATCTGTAACCTTTTCCTCTTCTTTTTTGGCAATTTTAATTTTTCCCATTTTTTATTTTTTCTCCGCAGCTTTTCTACCTGTCCCCATAGTCTTTCTGGTATTACCTCTTAAGGTGCGAGAATTAGTTTTTGTTCGTTGACCACGAGAAGGTAATTTCTTGGCATGTCTAGTTCCACGATAAGATTTAACATCTTTAAGTCTCTTAATATTTCCGGAAACTTCTCTTTTCAAATCTCCTTCAATCTTCTTGGCTTCAATAATTTTTCTAATGGTATTTTCTTCTTCCGGGGTAATATCTGCTGATTTTTTGTTACCATCAACTTTAGCTTCAAGTAAAATAGCTTTAGACAAAGATAAACCAATGCCATAAAGCACGGTTAGACCCACTTTCAATCTTTTGTTGTTTGGGATGGTAATTCCTGAAATACGCATAAATTAAAATTAATCTAGGGCAGAATAGCACAAGATGACTTATAATGCAATGGTTTAGCCCTGTCTTTGTTTATGTCTGGCATTAGCAGTACACACAACCGTCACTCGGCCTTTTCGACGCACCACTTTACATTTGGGACATATTTTTTTGACTGATGCTTTAACTTTCATAATATTTTCTTTATTAAAATTAAAATCTTTTTGTTATTCGGCCCTTGCCACCATATTCATCCACCTCAAAGGAAACTTTATCACCAATTAAAACTCGAATCCGATGCATTCTCATTTTCCCGGACAAAAAACAAAGAACAGGAATTTCTTCATCAAGCAATTTCACCTTAAAAAGTGCATTGGGAAAAGCCTCAATCACCACTCCCTCTTTTACTTGTTTATCTTTATTATTTACCATTGAAAAACTACGCTTTCCACTATAGCAAAAATTATCCCCATTCGTCAAGTGTTTATAACAGATTTTCTTCTTGAATTCTTATTTTATTTATATTATCTGGAAAATATCTGGTCCAAATAGGTCGGAAAAAAACTTTAATACCCGAAACAGAATTTTTATATTTAACCATCAAGTTTTTAAAATCTGCTTCTGACTTACCAACCAAATCTTGTTTAAGTGCCTCGCTGTCATATTGCCACTTGATTATCCCCTCACCCGTTAATTTTATTTCTAATGTTTTATTTTTTCCTAAACTAGATAAATCTTCCGGTTTAAAAAGAACAATCAAGCTGTCTGTTGAAATAAACTCGGTCGGTAAACCATCAAAACCTTCTATCTTCTTGACCGCAAAATATTTGGAGAGTTTTAAACTATTGAAAACTACGGCACTTAAATTACCCTCTAAATTTATCTTCACACTATTTTTATCTACCACCATATCAGGCAAACGAGAATAATTAATAATATATCCGTCCTTAAAAATCAAATAATTCTCTGGTTTAACAGCGTATAATTCTTTTAATAATTGTTCTTTTAATTTTACCTTAATCAAATCTTCCGTGACTTTTCTCAAATCATTGCTGACAATCCTCTGTTTTCCAATAAGTCCACCAGTAATATCAGTCTTCAGACGAGCATAAAAACCTTGATAACGGGGATCCCCTTTAAAACCCGGTATTTTAAAGTCACCAGCCAGATCCGCTAATTTTAAATTATAGTCCTCTCCCGCCTGATCCGCATAAACAACCGCTTCAATACTACCCGGCAAAGTTTGACCGTTAACCTTTTTAAGACCGGGTACAATCACCGAACTATTGATACGGTAAACCTTACCGTTACTAGCTTCAAATCTGGTTTTATTTATAAGTCTTTGGGACACCGTACTATAGTTATTATAAATGACAATTTTACCACTGGCTTTTTGACTGACTTCTTTTTCTTCAGTGGCCTCAACAACTTGTCCTTCTGTTTGTTTAACATTCAAAACCTCAAAGGATAAATCTGTTTGAGCAGATGAATCTAGTTTGGTAATATAGGTCTCATTATTAAAAGAAATTTTTTCCGTTCGGGGCGTTATGATAACCGTGGCAGAAGAAAAAACAAGAGATAGGCCAAAAAATAAGGCCAAAAGACAGATCACGGCAATAATCCAAATGGCCAACTTGGGGTTTAAAGATTTTCTCTGCCAAGAATAAGCTTTGCGGAGTTCACGATCCCCCTTTTTCTTTTTTTCTGGAGACAGTGGTATCTGCCGAATAGACTTTTTTGAAATAACAATGTCGTTAATAATTTTTCTGGCCATAATTATATTTTATAAATATTATCCAAGAACATTAATGATAATTTGAACAGTAAGTCACCCTGAATCAGGGATGATTTAATATTTTTATTATCAACTAGTAAAATTTCAAAATCATGTTTTTGCATTTTATCTTTTAAAAAATGAGAGAAATCCAAATTCGCCACCAAAAATACAGTTTCTGGAACATATATTTTTTCTTTCAAACCATCAAAAACTTCAAATATCTTTTTGATCCAATTAGCAGACGCTTGATCCATCGCTACTGAAAGTTTTAAAGCTGCCAACTTATCATTAGCTTTCAAACAATGAGTCTTGATCATAGAATCAGCAATTTCTTCCGTAACAGACATCCTTTGGGAAAGTTCGCGAATAAAATGATTACGCCCAAAAGGTAAGGAAACACTGGTTGCTAAAATATTGTCTTTAACAATGGAAATATCCGTTATCTCCTCACTAATATCAATGGAGATAAAGTCCTCTTCTTGAGGAAAAATATTTCTAATAACGGATAATAGAGCTAAAGACAAAGAATGACACCAAACATTTTTGATATTAAAAACTTTAGCTATTGCCCGATCAGCTATTTGCAAAATTTCTTCCGGTACAACTGTTAAAAAAACAGAAATTTCCAAATCTTTGACCAACCTATCATAGACATCAGTCAAAGTATAACCATTAACTTTCATTTGAATTATCTTTCTTTCAATAATTTTTCCGGCCTTTAAAACATCAGTCTGCAAAGATTTTTCCTGCTCTCCAATTATTTTATTTAGATAATCTTCCGTCACTCTAAAAGCTTTGACCTCTTTTACCCGAATAGTTTTAGTTTGAGAAACACTCCACGGTGAAGAAAAGATATAGAAAACTCGGTTTAGATTAATCTTCTCTCCCTTTTTTAGACCAATTTTCTTTAATCCTTCTATCTGAATCCTCTTAGCTAAAGCAGTAAGTGAAGTCCCCATCAAATCCAAATGTTTACTCACAGAAATTTCCTGTTGAAAAGGAATGACTTCACAATCATAATGAACAATATTTACTCCAGTTTCTTCCGTAAATTTTATTATTCCGCCAGCCACACTACCACTACCAAGATTAAAAACTAAAGAATAGCTTTCTTTGTTGCTTCCTTTTAATTTTTTAACCAAAGAAAAGAACGACATAAACATATTATAAACTATATCCTTTATAGAAGCAAAGGAAAATTATTGGAGCACAGCTTTAATGCGACGGACACCGGCAGAAATAGCTTCCTCTTTGACAATTTTAAAGTGACCAAGTTCAGAAGTATTTTTGATATGTGGACCGCCACAAAACTCTACACTAAAATTTCCAATTTTATACACCTTTACCATATCACCATATTTAGATAAATCAAAAGATAAAGTGGTAACAATCTTTTTGGCTTCCTTTTTTGGTAATTCCATCATTTCAACGGGTAATTTTTCACTTATTTTTTCATTAACCAAGCCTTCCACCGCCTTTATCTGCTCCGCCGTCAGTTTTTCCGGCCAATTGAAATCAAAACGGATTCTCTCCGCTGTAATATTACTTCCCTTCTGAATAATTTCTCCGCCTAATACTTTCCTTAAAGAAGACAAAAGTAAATGTGTGGCTGTATGGTATTTTGTCTCCATTTCTCCCGTCCCTACCAACCCACCCTTAAACATTCCGACCGAAGCAGTTCTCGAAAGTTCTTGATGTTTTTTCAAATCATCATAGAATTTCTGCTCGTCAATATTTTTACCCTGTTCAGTAGCTAATTCTTTAGTTATCTCTATGGGAAAACCAAAAGTAGTAAACAGAACAAAAGGATCTTCCCCTTTTTTAAATTCTTTTAAACCAGCTTCAAGTGTTTTTTTAAATTTTTTTTCTTCCAACTTAATTTGCTCATTATTTGTTTTCAAAGATCCCTTGGAAAATCTGACAGCTCTTCTTATTAATCTTCTTAAAACATACCCCGCTCCAGTATTTCCTGGTAAAACTCCATCAGAAATAATAAATTCGGAAGCTTTGATATGATCAGCTATAATTCTTTCTTCTTTAGTTTTTTCATTATTAAATAAATCTGTATCATAAACACTATCTGTTTTTTGAACAGTCATTACTAATCTTTCAAATCCCATTCCGGTATCAATACCTAAAACCGGTAATTTTTCTAAATTAGCTTTACTTTTATCCAAGTTTTCACGAGAACCATTACAAAAATATTCATTAAAAACTATGTTCCATATTTCAACATCTTTTCCAGATAGGTTTTTACAATATATTTCAGTTGTTGGACCACAAGGCCCAGAGTCTCCTGTCGGCCCCCAAAAAACATCATTACCCTCTTCTTTTATATTTTTTATACCCAAACTCTGCCAAATTTTTTCTGATTCATTATCACGAGGAACATTTTTACTACCTTGATAAATTGTAACATATGAAATTTTCAAGTTCATTTCTTTGGTAATAAATTCATAAGCGTATTGAATAGCTTCTTTTCGGCCATAACCACCAAAAGAAAAATTCCCTAGCATTTCAAAGAAGGTTAGATGCGTATTATCTCCAACCTCATCAATATCCCCAGTCCTTATACATTTTTGAACAGAAGTAACATTTTTACTACCTAGCTCTTTTTCTGCTAAATCTGGATTTAAATAATATTTCTTAAATTGTTGCATACCAGCAGTCGTAAAAAGAACAGAGGGATCATTCTCTGGAATTAAAGAAGCCGAAGGAATTATTTTGTGTCCCCTTTTTTTAAAAAATTTTAAATATCGCTCCCGAATTTCACTTGATTTCATTAAAGTAATATATCACATTTATATATTTTTCAAAATCTCAAAATCTTTCTTAAGCTCCGGTAAACGAGTCGGATTATAAACCGCCACACAAGGATGATACAAAACAGCAATCTTGATTGTTCCGTAATTAGCTTTAGCCTCAAATATTTTGCCATGCCCCTCCGAAATCTTCATTCCGGACAAGGACAGTCCTTGTCCGAGTAAGCCATATTTTCGGAGAATGTAATCCATAGAATAGCGCCCGAGAGTGGCAATAACCTTAGGTTGAATTATTTCTATCTGTCTATCCAAAAAAGGACCGTAAATTTTTATTTCCTCCGACTCAGGATCCCGATTCATTTGGGGTCGGTCTTTAACAATATTAGTAATATAAACTTCTTCTCTTTTAATGCCAGCATATTCCAATAACCCGTCCAAGACTTTACCAGCCGTACCGCAAAATGGTCGCCCTGTTTTGGCTTCATTTCGTCCCGGAGCTTCGCCAATAAACATTATCTTGGCGGTATAGATACCTTCACCAATCACGGGAAAATAGTTATTTTCTGTTCGGTATTGATAAAGCGGAGAATTTTTCAAATCTAAAACTTCCTCCTTTATCTTTTTTATCTGTTCATCCTTAGTCATAATTTTTCCTAAAATTATTCAAACAAAGTACCGGCTTTATCTAGAGAACTTTTACTTTTTTCCGCTTTGGCTAATTTTTGCAAACTCTCTCCTGCCGATTTTCGATAATTACAATAGTCGCAATCCAGATTGGCCAAAGGTGCATTTGGCAAATCCAAACAATTTTTCATCCCTAAAATTTCTTTTTCAATCCAATCAGTTTTGCCAACATAAGGAATAATACTAATATCAAAATCTAACTTACCATCAAAGGCTTCCCGATCCGTCTTACCATTCACATAAACAAAGTAGCCAGTAGGAAAAACTTTATAACCATTTTGTTTAAATAGCCACTGATAAATTTCCATCTGCCTTTTATACTGAATTTTCCAATCATCATCCAAAGTGATTTCTTCTTCTTTACTGGTAGCTTTGTAGTCTACAATAATGAGCTCACCTTGAGAATTTATCCAAATATCATCCACCCCACCCCGCAAAATTATATTCGTTGGCCTATGTAAAAACGAGATCCCTCTTTTTAAAGCATCGCGCCACTCCTCCATTTTGGGATCATCATAAGGCACAGCTTCAATCCCGTAAGTTTTCATCAAAGGATGAGGTGAGTGTCTAACCCGATGAATATCAAATTCTTTTTTCATCAAAAAGTCCACGGCATTATTCAAGGTCATTGGAAAAGACGCCGGCCGTCCCACCCCACATCTTTGATCCAAATAAAAACAACGCGGACAATTCAAAAATAAATCCAGTTTAGAGCGAGATAAGCGATGTGGTTCTTTGGACTTTGGATCATACAAGCCTCTTGTCCTTTTGGAATTATAATATTGACTCATTTGGTTTAATGCACTCTTTACATAAATCATACACCTCCTTCACCACCGTTTGAGCTTTAACATCATCAAAACCATAACTTTTCAGCAAACCAAAATCTCCCAACTGTTTGGACAAAACAATATTATTAGCCAAAAACATTTTCTTTTCTGTTTGGTTTAAGGTAGTTAGAACAGTAATTGGTAATAAATTTATTTTTTCAATCAGCTGATGCAAATTATTATCGTGCGGATAATTCCACCCCACCATATTCAAACCCGCACATTCACCATATTGGATAGCGGTGGAAGAAAACTTAGTATTAGTAATGAGCATCCCTTTAGTCATTTTTCTTTCCTTACCTCCGTATTTAAATAAGCTATTTTTTAGATCATCAAAACGAGCTTTAATATATAGAACAACTTTTAAATCTGAAGGGGTACCAAAGTCCGTGTGAAATTTAGCTTCAGTCATAATAAGTTCCTTGTCATTATAAGCCACCACATCCACCTCATGGGGAACACAAGTCCCTAAAGCAATTTGATCAGTCAACGCCTGATACCCTTGAGCTTTGAATATTTCCGCCACATAATCTTCAAACGGGAAACCGGATGGGCCAAGTTCAGCGATCGCCCGTCTTAAAGAATATCTAAGGGCCACTGGCCGTTGATGCTTTTTGAGTAGACCAAAAGCTTGTCTGTATATTTCTTTGGTTGTTTGCCCGTCAGTCAAACTTCCCTCCACTCTAGCCACAATCAAATCTGCCGTCACTTTATCTGTGCCAATTTTACGAAGAGACTTTTCTAACTTTTCTCGATTAAAAAGCTCCCTTGTTCCATCTGATTTTATAATGTAAATTCCCGGTGTGCCTATCATATTTTATTTCTTACTTTCTTATTGTATCACATTTTTACCTTTTACATCTACTCAATAATTCCCCCACAAAGACAAATATCTCCCCGTCCAGATAAACTATCCGGGCAGGCATCATAAATTACCACAGATTGTCCCGGAGTGGGTGCTTTTTGCGCTTTTTTAAACCTTACTGTCAAGGTTGAACCTTGACACTGGAGATGACACTTTTCCAAAGGCTGACGATAACGAATACGCGCCGAATACTCCTTTTTTAAATCCGGTTTCACCCCCAAAATCCAATTCACCTCTTTTAACTTAATTTCCTTTCCAAAACCAAGCGTGGCTTTGTCAGACTTGGAAAAAGCCACGCTTGGTTTTGGGTTATGAGAAACCATTAAAGTATTTTTTTTTAAATCTTTACTAACAATAAAATATCTTTCTTCTTTGTTGGTCTTTTTGGTAATCTCAAAACCATGCCGTTGACCAAGAGTATAAAGCTCCACCCCTTGATGAATACCGATAATTTCTCCTTTTTCATTTAAAACACTGCCCGGTTTAGTTTTAATAAAATGTTTTAAAAAATCCGTCATTTCTATCTTGCCGATAAAACATAAACCCTGACTATCTTTCTTTTCTGCCGTTTCCAAACCAAACTTTTTAGCCAACCTTCGCACTTGTGGTTTTTCTAAATCACCCACAGGAAATAAAGTTCTAGCTAATTGTTTTTGGGTTAAAGTCCAGAGAAAATAACTTTGATCTTTATTTTTATCCTTACCCGCTAAAAGCCATTTTTGCTGACCGATGGCTATTCGAGCATAATGCCCTGTCGCCACAAAGTCCGCTCCTTGCCTCATGGCCCAATCAAAAAATCCGCCAAACTTTACATATTTATTACACATCACATCCGGATTCGGCGTCCGCCCTGCTTTGTATTCTGCCACCATATAATCTACCACTTCTTCTTTATATTCTTTTTCCAAATCCAAAGTATAAAAAGGAATGCGTAATTTAGCACAAACACGCATGGCATCCAAACGGTCTTCTTTCAAACTGCACCCGCCCCAAAAATCTGGTTGCCAAACTTTTATAAAAACCCCAGACACTTCAAAACCAGCCTTTTTAAGCAAAGCGGCGCTCACTGATGAATCCACCCCGCCGGACAAACCAACAAAAACAACCTTTCTTTTTCCGAAGGTTCTGAGTTTTGTCGAAGGATTGGTCATCAACCTATTTTAAGTATAATTCCTTATTTTGCAAATGCTCGGCAAAAGTTTTGGCATAATGCATTTCTCCTTTTTTATCACTCAAAAAATATAAATAGTCAGTTTTTGTTGGTGTTACTGTGTCCCTAATGGAGTCCAAACCGGGATTACTGATAGGAGTGGGCGGTAAACCTTTATACAAATAACTGTTATATGGTGAATCAATTTTTAAATCAGTTAAAGTTAGATTAGCTGTTGTCTTACCATTAATATATTTAAAAGACACATCTACCTGCAAAGGCATATTTAAAGACAGTCTTTTCCATAAAATCCCCGCCACTATTTGCCTTGTTTCCTCTGTTCGCGCTTCCTCTTCCACCAAGGAAGCCATCTTTATAATATCGGATAGAGGTTTTTCAAAACTTTTAATTTCTAAGTCTAGTTCTTTTATCTTTTCTTGAAAAATTTCCTCCATTTTTTTAACCACCGCTTCCGCTTCCACATTAGGTAGAAACAAATAAGTCTCGGGAAAAAGATATCCCTCTTTGTCTCGCGCCACTTTAGAAAAAGATTCTGCCGTTATTTTGGAAAATTTTTTAGAAAATAAAATTGCCATTTCTTTTACATTTAAACCTTCTGGTATAGTAATCCGAACGAGAGCCAATCCATAATCCGCCGAAGAAAAACGCCAGGCTAAAGAAATTAAATTTTGTTTTTCAGATAAGGCATAATCCCCCGTTTTTATTCCTTTTAAACCACCAAAAATAACGGAAAGGGTTTTAAATAAAAAAGGTGAGCGAATAATTTTTTGGCTTGATAAATTTTTTGCTAAAGCGCTAAGCCCTGCCCCTTCTTTAACAGAGTAAATACTGCCGACAGGAAAATCAGTTGGTACCCGAAAAAAGAAAAAATAAAAAGAGAGGAAAAGTAAAATAACTAGAGCTCCTAAACCAAAATAGACAATCGGTTTTTTCATTTCTTAATCGGTAAGTTAGCTGGTGGTTCAGATTTTTTGGAAGCAATCTTGGTTAAGGTTGGCGTGGCGGAAACATTACCCGGGAAGTGATACATAGTGGCAATTTCTTCCGTCGTCAAAATAAAAGTATTTTGTCTATAATTCTGATAGGGCGGAAAAAAATGAGAACGCAAACGGTAAGCATTAAACATTTCTTTCTTTAATTTAAGGACCTTGGCCTCACGAAACTTTATTAAAAATGGAAAAACCGTACACAAATCTTTAAATTTATCTCCAGTATCTGTCCACACACTCATTCTTAGACCATTTAAGTAATTGGAACTATATTGTTTCATCGCTCCAATCAAACCAGAAATATTTATAGGAGTAAAAGTAGCCCCTTCTTTTACCACATAAAAACCACGAATCATTGTATCAAAAGCAATTTTACTCATACTTCTTTCAATAGCGGCCACTGCTTCAATTTGTCCTTTTGTTAAATTAGGAAATTTATTTAATTCTTTTGCCTTTTCAATATGTTTGGCTTCAACCTTATCAGCCGGCATATCCAACATAGAACCAATTTTAATCTTATTAATTTCTTCCGACGCTTTTTTCTGCCAATCAGGCTTTTCTTTCCAACGAAACTCTTTTTTACCTTCTTTTTTATTCTGTTTTATTAATACCTGCAACCACACTTGTTGACCCGGACCAACCGAGCCCAAAAATTCCAAAACAGCAGTCATTGGATCAATCCTGTATTCATCCTTCTGATCTTTCTCCATATTGTAATCCACATAAGTTTTTATAGGATAAGCATCCGCTTTAGCTAACTTATATTGCAAACCCCAAACGGAAGTTTTTGTCAGATCAGAATCAACTTGGCGAACATAATCTTTATCCTTTGGTACTTCATAAATTTCCACCGTTGGATATTGAGCATAAATTTGATGTTCCAAAAGGGCCTTAAACTTTTTCTCTGGTGCCCAAATATAAAAATGTACTTGACCTTCAATGGACACTAATTCCAGAGAAAACCAAGCCGCCACCTTACCTCCAATATAAGCTTCTGTATAAGTGGAAGCCCCACCTTGAGCCATTGCCCCTAAAACAATCTCCATCGCTAAAGGAGACTTTTGAATATCTTTAGGAATTTTAATTTCTAAGAGAACCGGTTCTTGTTTAGCAATATAACGAATTTGAATATAATAAACATAGAGAAGAACTAAAATATAAATTAAAATAAGCGGGACAAAAACAGGTGACAAGACAAAAAGTATTTTATAGACAAGGGGTAATATCTCCGTATTAAATTTGGTTAGCAATTCCAAAAACATACCCTTATTTTACCATAGACAGTTTTACTTTACTATCTCATACTTACCCTCTTTATTTTTTTTAAAGAATTTAGGATTCTGTAAGTTAATAACAATAGTATTTTCTTTGACATAGCGTTCTTTCAAAACCTTCTGCACGACTTCAGACTTGGTCAGTGGGCCATTCTTCTCAATAATTTTTCTAATAACATCCTTCACCACCCCGCTCATATAACCCCATTCAGACAGAGCATACAAACCACGACCGACAAGGACAAACCGTGGATCTTTTATAAGTTCATTATGACAAGTGGCCACATGCGCTTTGACTTTGAAAATTTCCGAAATAATTTTTACTACTTCACGAAAATGAATTGGTGAACCGTGTCGGCGGATAACCAAATAAGCATAATCTCTCATTCCTTTGGTGCTAATATTAGAAGACTCCGTCTTGCCCCATTCACCTAAAGTATTTCGGTCAATTTTTTTGGATAAAGCTAACCACCGTTTGGCAATTTCTTCATTTTTATATTTTTCTGATACATCTTCTAACTGTGCCAAAAAAGATTTTATAATATCTGGCTCAGACATTAAATCTTCATCTTTCAAAGTGGCATACAGCTTTTTCAAAGCTTCATGAACTTTTTCTGATAACGAATTATCAATGAACCAACGATGTTTAAAATCATCATCTTCCTTAATTTTATTAAAAGGATGACCAACTACTAAAATAAAATTGATATGACTCTGAACAGAAGCATCAGAAGAAACATGATCTAAAAGATCCTGCTCCACCACAATTCCACCTAGAGAATGAATAATGCTTTCAATTTCATCAAAAACTGGCTTAGCCTGCTCATATTGTTTAGACTTTCTAATAACCGCCAACGCATGATTTTCTATTTGTCTGACTCGCTCTCTAGTAATGCCATAAATTTTACCAATGGCATCCAAAGTCATTGAATCTGAATCCTTACCCAAACCATATCTCTTAATCATCACATCGCGAGAGCGCGGTGAAAGAGCATCAATTAATCCTTTGCTTGCTTGTTTTGGTTTGAAACTAACAATTGTTGACATAAATGTAGATTCGTTATTTTGACTAATAATAATGTCTTATGTCTAATATAGCACCCTTTATATTTTTAGTCAACAAGCAAACTCAAAATCCTTCCCTTAAGAAACATTTTCTTTTTTATCTCTTTACCTAAAAGCCATTTAGAAATATCTTTTTGAGCCAAAGCCACTTTTTCAACTTCTTCTTGAATAGAGCCAGCGGGCATATCAAAAGATCCTCGCACTTTGCCGTTAATCTGTACGACAATCAAAATCTTCTTCGAAATAATTTTCTTCTCATCATACTTTGGCCAGCTCTCCAAATGAATGGACTTTTTGTGACCCAAATTCGCCCACAATTCTTCTGTAATATGAGGAGCAAATGGGGCCAGCAGTTTTAAGATCACTTCATAATCATTTTTACTAATTCCCTCTTTTTCCGCTAAATTTACCAAAATCATAAAAGCGGAAATAGCGGTATTGAAATTAAAATTCAAAATATCTTCAGTTACTTTTTTAATGGTTTTGTGAAGCAGAGTTTCAAACCGATTGTCAACCTCCCTCAATCCCCCCTCATCTGATGGGGGAAGGTGAAAGAGTTTCCTCCCCTCCTTGGATAAGGAGGGGTTGGGGGCAGTTGAAATTTTGTCTTTAAGCTTCCACACCTTATCCAAAAAGCGTCTTGAACCCACCATATTATCCGTACTCCAAGCAATCTCTTGTTCAAACGGACCCATAAACATTTCATACACTCGTAACGAATCTGCTCCCACATTTTTTACCACTTCATCCGGGTTCACCACATTCCCCCAGCGCTTACTCATCTTCCGATTATCCGAACCTAAAATCATCCCTTGATTTTTAAGTTGTATAAATGGCTCTTTATTACTGACCACTCCAATATCAAATAAAAACTTATGCCAAAAACGCGCGTAAATTAAATGTCTGGTGGCGTGCTCAGTTCCTCCCACATAAAGATCCACTGGTGACCAATATTTTTCTTTTTTCTTATCTACTAAAACTTTACTATTTTTTGGATCAATATAACGCAAATAATACCAAGAGGAACCCGCCCATTGAGGCATAGTGTTTGTTTCTCTTTTGGCTTTACCGCCACATTTTGGACATTTAGTATTTACCCATTTAGTAATAACAGCCAAAGGTGATTCCCCTGTCCCCGTCGGTTCATAAAATTTAACTTTTGGTAACTTCACCGGCAAATCTTTTTCTGGCACCGCCACCACACCACATTTCTCACAGTGAACAAGTGGTATCGGCTCCCCCCAATACCGCTGACGAGAAAACACCCAGTCCTTTAACTTGTATTTTGTAACCGCTTTTCCATATTTAGAAATCATATTCTTCTTATCTTCAAGAACAATTTCCTTGACTGGTAAATTATATTTTGTGGCAAAGGCAAAATCCCGTTCATCATGAGCTGGCACCGCCATCACTGCCCCAGTCCCATAATCCGCTAAAACATAATCGGAAATCCAAACTGGTACCCGCCCGGTCGAAGACGACTGATTCGGGTAAACTTTTTCATTATATACTGGGTTAATTGCAAACACACCTTCGAGACACACACCGGTTTTACTTTTATTGATTGCCGTTCTCTCAATTTCTGTTTTTGTTTTGGTTTCGGTAATATATTTTTCTACCGCCGGCCAATTTTTGATTTGTGATTTTAATTTGAAAACTAATTTATTTTCCGGAGCTAGCACTAAATAAGTGACACCAAAAAGAGTGTCTGGACGAGTGGTAAAGACTTCAATTTCTTTAATTTTAATATTTGATTTTTCAATTTTGAATTTAAGTAATGCCCCTTCACTTCGTCCAATCCAATTCCATTGACTCTCCTTTATGGACTCCGGCCAATTTAAATCATCAATATCTTTTAACAAACTGTCCGCATAATCCGTAATTTTAAGTACCCACTGTCGCATCGGCTTTTTCTCCACCATTGAACCACACCTTTCACATTTGCCGTCCTCCAAATCCTCATTCGCCAAACCAGTTTTACAGGATGGACACCAATTTATTGGCTCAAAGCTTTCATAAGCCAGACCTTTCTTAAACATTTGTAAGAAAATCCACTGCGTCCATTTATAATATTTGGGATCAGTAGTATTTATTTCCCTACTCCAATCATAATTCAAACCGATAATAGAAATTTGCTCCTTAAACCGTTTAATATTTTTTTTAGTAGCAATCTCTGGATGAATTTTATTAGCAATGGCATAATTTTCCGCAGGTAAGCCAAAAGCATCCCAGCCCATTGGATGAAGAACATTAAAGCCCTGCATTCTCTTAAATCTAGAATAAACATCTGTGGCAATATAACCCCGGGGATGACCAACATGCAGTCCCGCCCCCGAAGGATAAGGAAACATATCCAAAACGAAAAACTTGGGCACTTTAGCCAAATCCTTTGTCTTATTTATCCCCTCCTTGTCCCACTTTTTTCGCCACTTCGGCTCAATCTTTAAGTGATTATATTCGTTCATAAGAAAGACTACTTCTTAATGTATCTTTTGTTAATAAAAAAGGCGAAGTATCCTAAGGCGACAGTAATTACTCCAACTATTATTATAGACAAAGGCCAACCAATAGTGTCTACAAAATTTGAACCAGTTACACGAATAATATATCCGATAAAAAATAAAGTTCCCCAAAAAAGAAAAGCTGAATTTTTTAATTTAATACTTAAATAAAGAACACTGACCACTAAAATAGGGAATAACCATGTCCAAATTACAGATGGATTACTGGCACTAATGTAATTACGACTCTGTCCTAGCACTGTATTAAAATAAAAAGCTGGTCCTAGAATACCCAAAGTACCTATAGAATTCAAAAAATTACCAAATAACATTTTTTTAATATTCAGGGAATAAGCAATCAATAAATAACTTAGGCCAGCAAAAATTATTCTATAAGAATAGAAATTAACCATTTTGTCTGAAAACATTGGTCCAATGAAAACAGCATCAGTAAAAGAAAAGAATAACCAAGTACCAAAAAAGATATTAAATATTGTATAAATTTCTTTTTTGGTAATAAATTGAGTAATTACAAATTGTGCCAAACATAGCAAAGAAATTAAAACACTAATCCAAATAAAAGAAGAATTATAACTTGGATCAAACAAAACAAAATAGCCAACTGGCATCAAAAGACAAGAAACAATCGTCAAAGCAGTTCCCAAACCTCGAATAATTGTCTTTTGTAAAAGTAAAGAAGAAACATAAAAAGCAATACCCGCACCTAGGGTGATAAAAACTCTGACTGGATAAGTAAGGCTTTCCCAATTTTGAGCCACCAATATTATCAATCCAATAAAAACAATAAGAGAACCAATATAATAAAAGATTTCTGGTATAGTTAGTCTTCCCGCAATCTCTTGATGACCAGAAACATTAGGAATTGTTCCTCCGCCATCAACAAAAGCTAAATCACTTTTATTTATTAGACCACTATTTACTGCCTGTCTTAATTCATTTAATAATTGTTGTTTTTCCATTTTATTATTTAATTATCCAACCAATAAATTTAAAATCATAGTAACTGTTATTATTTGGAGTTACTATATTTACTATTTTAATTTTTTTGTTTTCATCAATTAAATAATAAGAACTATTATAATCATAACGACGGCCACCAAATATCTCAAAAATACCAGAATTATTATAACCATAATCATTATGAATATTTTCTCCAGCTGGAGAAACAGGACCAACATCTAATTTTAGTTTTTGTGCTTCTATCAGAGTCAGAGGATAACTTTTTTCATCAATCACTGAATAACGATAAATCCGATTAAAAGAATCCCCAGCTAAAATATTCTTGTCTTTTATACAATCCGCACGATTAGGATAATCTGTTTTAATATCTGTCTGATTAATCTGACCATCTTTTACATAATAATAGGAATCTCCATTATAACAATAACCATATCCATTATTAAAATAATATAAAAAGTCATACTTAGGAGTAAAACCTTGTCTAGACAATAAGGACATAATAAAAACTACGATAATAACAACAACCGGGATAGCCAAGCCTACCCATAAGACCCAATTTATTTTTTTAGTCTCCATAAAAAATTGTAAATTAACCCACTAATAATAACTTATTATATACTAATTTCCGCCATCAACCAACCCCTCCTCCTTTCCAAGGCCAGACCTTGGATTCGGGTGGTATGTGTTATAATAATTTAGAGAATCATCTATTAGTTCTGAAAAATCACTAGTCGTATCAAAATATCCGGGAAAAGCTTTTTGATTAAGTACCAGATTTTCTCCCCTCTCTATTCCGAAATAATCTAGGTAGCTTGAATATTTATATTCTTCAATAAATTTCTTGGCTTTTTTAATATCATCTAAACCAGTATCTATCCAATCTGATTGAAATAATTTTACTGGATTAAGATGAACATAGGCAAAAAGATATTTTAAATAATAATCTTCGTCCGCATGCTGAGCTTGAAATCTACTTTGAAATAACGGACCGACTCTTTTGTGTTTCTTATTAAAATACATCGTATAAGCAGTCAAAAGCTTCTGCATAAACAAACAAATCCCATTTTCTTCTTTCTCATAAATAATAAGATGAAAGTGATTTGACATCAAGCAATACGCTCCGATATCAACCAAAGCATTTCTTTTATGTTTCCTAAATTTTTTAGAAGAGTAACCATCTTTCATAATACCCTTCATAACAATCTTTGAAGTATCATTACAATAAAATAATAAAGAAATAAATCTCATCCTATCACCTTCATCTTCAAATATAGTGCGTTTCTCAACACCTCGACTATAAATATGATAAAATTCTCCGGGAGCAAATGATATTTTTCTATTCATAAATATATATTACACCACACGAAGCCAAAAACCAAGGCCAGACCTTGGAAAGTTAAATTTTAAATTCTATCACATCGCCATCTTTGACAAGATAGTCCTTACCTTCGGTGCGAATCAGACCTCTTTCTCGTGCTTGACCAAGTGATCCAGCCTCTAATAACTTATCCCAAGGAATTACTTCCGCTCGAATAAACTTTTCTTTAAAATCCATATGAATAGCTGTGCCCGCTTCCGGTGCCGTCCACCCTTTTTTAATAGTCCAAGCCCTTGTCTCATCCTCACCAGTGGTAAAATAAGTAAGCAGTCCGAGCAAATCATAGCCCGCTTTGATCAGGTCATTAATTCCGTCTTCTTTAGATACACCATGGTGTATGTCAGACTGGAGAGCTTGTCGCATTTCAGTCTTTTCCTTACCTTCAAAGTCTTTTAATTCATTTTCAATTCCGGCATCTACTATCACATATTTAGAATCTGTTTCTTTAAAAAAGTTTAATAAAGCTATCCAGCGAGGATCTTGACCACGAAGATTTTCCTGTAGTGAGCCTGCTTGTCCTGAACTTGTTGAATGGGTCGAACTATTGTTAAGCACATACAAAATAGGCTTCATCGTCAACAAACAAAGTTTCTTTGCTTCCGCTAATTCTGCCTCCTCCAAAACTGCCGTGCTGGCTAATTTACCATCTTCTAAAACTTTTTTTATTTTTTCCAAAGCAGAATTTTCAATCACTGCGATCTTACTCCCTTTTTTTATTTCACTCGCCAAACTACCTAACCTTTTAGTCACACTTTGCAAATCTGCCAAAATTAACTCCAAATTTATGGTTTCAATATCAGACAAGGGATCAATTTTATTCGCCACATGAATAATATTGTCATCTTCAAAAATCCGCACCACTTCAGCAATAGCATCCGTCTCTCTGATATTAGTTAAAAATTTATTACCCAAACCTTCCCCCGCGGATGCTCCCTTGACCAATCCGGCAATATCCACAAATTCCACTACCGCCGGTATCACTTTGCCCGATTTGCTAAAGTCCGCCAGTTTAGCAAGTCTAGGGTCTGGCACTGCCACCACCCCGACTGACGGGTCAATGGTACAAAAAGGATAATTTTCACACAGCACCGCTTTACGGGTCAGTGCATTAAATAAAGTGCTTTTCCCGACATTAGGCAAACCAACTATGCCGATTTTTATGTTCATCTCATTAAGATACTTTAAAAATAACAAAAAGTAAAATATATTACAACACACGCACCCATTTTCCAAGGCCAGACCTTGGAAAATTAATTCCCTCCCCATGCCTTCACCGTGGCGGTAGTGGTATAAGTGCGAATAACATTTAAGAAAGAGTCCGCCGCATCAGCCGCCACATTGGACAAAGTCATCGTCATCTTTACCGTCCCCGCATTATTAGCCCCCGTCAAATCTGTAAAGGTTAGAGTATGCACTCGCAAATTAGGACTAGTTAAACGAATGGCATCACTGCTACCCTCTTTTTTCCACACCGCGCTATTTTGTAAATAAAAAAGAGTCGGATCTTTAGCTGAATCACTTACTTTCAAAGACAAAAGTGAAATAATATTATTATTCAAAACTGGATCAGGCTCTACATCTGAATTAGCACTGACAATAATTGTCCGCCCAGCAATATTTACCGTGCTTACAGTGCTTACTATACCATTGGTTACCAAAACATCATTTACCGGACTGGTAATTTCCAAATCAATACTTCTACCAAGCAAAGCCGAACTATATTCACTGACTAAATCATAAGTAAAATACATACAAGTGGTAGATCCGGCCGTCAAAACCACATTACCCGTTGTTGTAGCAATTTTATTTACATCAAAATCCGCCGCAATACCAAATAGCTCTGCATCCGCTGGCTTCACCGCCGAACAAGTCCCTTCTACTTTATAATACAGACGAATATTATCAATACTGCTAGTGGCAAGTGACCCTACTTGTTTAAATTTAATAGAATCCACGGTAATATTTCCATAAGTTGCTTCTAAACTGATGGCTCCACCCAAATTAAGCCCGGTCACTGGTGTAGTGGTGGTGGCAATTTGCGCCCCACTTTTACTGACCGTTACATAAGGTTGGACAAAAGCCCAGCCCGTATTATTACCCGAATCAATAATGCCCGAATAATCAGTGGTATTAATTTCTGTGGAAGTATTATGAGAATCCTGTACATCCAAATATGATATGGCTCGCGTTCCATCCGGCTGAAAATGCCACTCAGTATTTTCACTACTAGAGCGAAGAGATAAAGGATAAATGGAAGTACCTTGTAATGTGGTGGTGGCAGTGATAACAAAATTTCCCGTGGTACCAAATGTCAAAGTTTGCGCCGAAGAAGTGGCGACTTTAGTCAAAGCATTAAAAGTGGTTGTGGCACTAGAAGTAAGAATTTGATTTGCTCCATCCAAAATCACCGTGCCAAGCCGAGCGACAAAACTGCCAAAGTTGGACCAGTTGCCACTGGCGGTGATGGAACAGGATGTAGAATTGCATCCTGCTGTGCTGGCGTCGAGGATACCCGAGTCAATTGCCATGTTTCCGGTGGCAAGGTTAGCGCTCAAAGTGTGAGTGGCGGTGCCGGTGGCTCCGCTGGCATACCTGCCAGCATAGAGGTTGGCGACCTCGGTCTCCGACAGCGCGCGGTCGTAGATGCGCACGTCGTCGATGGAGCCATCCCAGTATCTTTGCGCAGCGCCATCTCGTATCCATCTGCCTATTGTTAACTCATCGTTATTATTAATTAGGGTTGCGGCTGTAGGCGTCCCAACCTCTTGACCATCTGCATATAAATGTAAATTTGAACCAGCCCCGGAATAAACACCAACAATGTGGTGCCAATTATTTAAGCTAAAATTTGTAGATGTAACAATATATGAACCACTTACCCACCACGCCCATTGGCCGCCATATTGCCCAATAGAAAAACCATCACCACTGTCCCCTGTTTCTTTTGCAACGATACCCTTTATATAACCAGGGTCTGTGCTTTCGGCATAGACCCAAGCTTCTAAAGAAAAGGCTCCACTAAAATCAAAAACATCGGCATCTCCCACGCTCACATAATCATCCACCCCATCAAAGCTCATCGACTCCGGGTTGTCGAAGACTATGGTACCGTTAACGGTATAGGAGCGACTCGGCGTGTTGGTGAGGGTGCCGGTGTTGGAGTTACCGGAGGAGTCGAAGGCAATGGTGCCGTTCTCCTCATCGAACTTCCAGTAGCCGACAAGGCCGGATTCGGAGGGGTCTTCGATTCTTAAGATGTTGAAGCTTGATGATGGCGTAAAGGTGGCATCGACTATGGAATCAAGGACAACGGTGCCGGATCTACAAGTAAACGTCCCTCCTGTCTGGGTCCACTTGGAGGCATGGAGGGTGTAGTCTACGCTTGAGTCTCCAAGGGAGCCTCTTACATCGAGGATACCGTTGGTTATGGTTAAGGTGGATGGTGTTGTTGAAGGGTTAGAGTTGACATTAAGACGGTCTGCTAAGGTCCAGGTGCCGGTGCCGGCGGTGTCGTTAATGGTTAGGTTGTTGAATTTTTGGCCTCCGGACAAGATGATATTGGTGGTAGCAGTGCCGTCTAAGGTGACGGTCTTGGAGCCCGGGGTAAACTTACCTCCGTTATTCTCCCAGCTACCTCCTACGGTTATATCACGCGTTCCTGTATCCAGCGTACCGGCATTTATTACGAGGTTACCGTTTACATCAAGGTCGCCTCCTGTAACGGTAGTGGTGGCAATGCTTGTCGCGGGCTGGTTACCCGCGGCCAATGCCTGCACTTCCTGTGCCGAGAGTGCACGGTTGTAGATACGCACGTCGTCCATGAGGCCGTCAAAGTAGCTACCCGCCAAAACCCCCGTGCCGGGACCATCACCATATCCCCCAACAATAAACCGGTCGGTTCCCTGCATATCAACTGCACTATAAGCACTTATATCTGATGAAGCTTTGTTAACTCCATCCACATATAATGTTGCACTTCCAGCCCTATTATAAACTGCCGTTACCATATGCCAAGTACCATCTATATACGATGTCTGACTAGTTCCAAATATTGCACCGCCTCCGTCAAAATCATAGACTACGCTTATATTCCCACCATAAAAAAGTACGCCATATCTGCCAAGATACCCCCGAGTAGAGGTTTTACCAAATAAACCAACTGTTGCCGGATTTGAAGTTGTTTTAAACCAACCGTTGACTGTTAAAGAATTTAGGCCCATAGGTAAGATGTTGCCCATATTGATATAATCATCCGTCCCGTCGAAGCTGAGAAGCTTCGCGTCGGTAAAATGCACCGGATCGGTGGCGCTCGTGATCGTCGCGCCGTTGTTGGTGCCGGTGTTGCCGTAGCCGGAGGAGTCGGCGGCGGAGGTGCCTGCGGCTTCATCGAACTTCCAGTAGCCGACAAGGCCGTCGTTTATGTAGAGGTGGTTAAAGGTTGTTGCGGCGGACAAA
>Ga0208373_1001896_pt1 | contig 25331 bp, 20 predicted proteins | sample RifOxyC2_FD_184036 | JGI IMG/M metagenome (GOLD analysis project Ga0208373, IMG submission 184036) | Soil microbial communities from Rifle, Colorado - Rifle Oxygen_injection C2 (SPAdes) | ecosystem: Environmental > Terrestrial > Deep subsurface > Rock core/Sediment | place: Rifle, Colorado... | reverse complement strand
TTTAGGACAAAAACGCACATCCCGAAGAAGAATATCCGGGAAAAATGTTTAAGTTCGGTTAAAAAACCGCTTCTTGGTTCCAGTTGTCAAAGAACGGTGTTTCTAGAAATAATTGCGACACAGTCTGTATTAGTAATTGTTTAGGGTTTAGTGCTTTGACCTTAGTTATTATTTTTTTAAGGAGTTTATGAAGTCTTATAAAGGTAAAATATCGATAATAATGCCTGCTTATAATGAGGGGCATCATATATTTTTAAATATAAAAGAAACTCAAAGAACTTTTGATGATATTGGTATAAAATATGAGATTATTGTTGTGGATGACGGGAGTAAAGATAATACTTTAATTGAGGCAAAAAAGGCATCGAAGGGACACGGTCATTTAACAGTTGTTAAAAATACCCGTAATCATGGGAAAGGATACAGTTTAAAAAATGGATTCAAACATGCTACTGGAGATATGGTGCTTTTTTTAGATGCTGATTTAGAGCTGCATCCCGGTCAGATCCGGACGCTTTATGATATTATGGAGCTGAAAGAAGTGGATGTTGTTATCGGTTCTAAAAGACATCCTGATTCCAAACTTGAATATCCCTGGCATAGGCGTATTGTCAGTTCTGTATATTTCTTTCTAATAAAAATACTATTTGGACTGCCTTTACGCGATACTCAAACAGGTATAAAGCTTTTTAAAACTGAGGTATTGAAGCTGGCTTTTCCTAAAATGCTGGTAAAGAGATATGCTTATGATCTTGAGTTATTGGTAATTGCCCATCATTTTGGTTACAAGATTGGAGAGGCGCCTGTTGTTCTTAATTTTAAAGAGAAAATGGGAAGTCTTAATTTTGCCGCTATATATTATACATGGTGGGATACGATGGCTATATTTTATAGAATGTTTATATTGAAATATTACGATAGATGAAACAATAACTAAGATCTAAATTCTAAGCACTAAACGGAAGGAAGTATTATAATATATTTACAACGATTTGGTTTAAAAATTAGTTATTAAGTATTTTGTTTTTGTTTAGGAATTAGTGCTTAGATCTTAGTGATTGTTCTCATAAGTCGTAGTGATTGAAATTGTATTACTGGAGAGTATATCTATAATGCAGAGCAAGCGTGTATCAATAATTATTCCGGTGAAAGCTTGGAATGCTAATCTTGACGAGTGCCTCAAGAATTGCGAGAAACTTGAATATCCTGATTTTGAAGTTATACTTTTGCCTGACCATCCGACAAAAGTCCCATACAAAACTGTCAAAGTAATACCAACAGGTGAGATTGGACCTTCCGAAAAACGGGATATTGGAATAAAGCAATCTTCCGGTGAGATAATCGCTTTTCTGGACGATGATGCCTACCCTGTAAGGTCCTGGCTTACAAGCGCGGTAAAACATTTTGATAATCCTGAGATTGGCGGTGTCGGCGGGCCTGCTGTAACTCCCTCTAACGATAATATCTGGCAAAAAGCAAGCGGCGCCGTTTTTGAATCGTATCTTGCAAGCGCCAATTATGTCTACAGATACCTGCCCCGCAAGATGCGGGATGAGGATGATTATCCTACAGTTAATTTTATAGTAACAAAAGAAGTTATAGATAAGATCGGCGGTTTTGACAATATCTATTGGCCGGGGGAAGATACAGTGCTTTGCCTTAAAATTACTCATGAGCTAAAAAAAAGGATAATTTATGATCCGTCAGTATTAGTTTATCATCATAGACGAGAATTATTTAAGGGGCATCTTAAACAAGTAGGAAATTATGCCCTGCACAGGGGCTTTTTTGTGAAGAAGTTTCCTGAGACTTCTTTGCGCCCGGGCTATTTTGTACCTTCAGCTTTTGTTCTCTGGCTTATCGCAGGCGGCATTATGTCTCTGTTTTTTAAATGGATCGCCTGGCTCTATGCCGGTGTAAATGGAGTATATGTGACTGCTCTATTTATTGAAGGCATTAAAAAGAGAAATATAAAGCTTGGTGCTCTTACTATGGCCGGTATTTTTGTTACTCATGTGCTATATGGTGTTAACTTTATTAGAGGCCTTCTTGCAAAAGAACTAAAACGATAACGAAAGGACAATGACTAAGAATTAAGCACTAATAACTAAACAAAGAACAAATATTTAATAACTAATAGTCTAAACAAGGAATGGAATGAAAAAGAAAAGCAATGAAGTAAATGAGGAGCCGGCTAAATATTTTGATTTAGAAGATCGTACTTTGAAATATGCAAAAGATACGCTTGGCTTTTTGAAAAAGGTTAATAGAGGCATCGAAAACCAGGAGTTTATTAAACAATTAGCAAGGTCTTCGTCATCCGTAGGCGCTAATTATATTGAGGCTAATAACTATCTTAGCAAGAAAGACTTCGCCCTTAGGATAGGTATTTGCAAGAAGGAAGCCAAAGAGAGTGGGTACTGGTTAAAGTTGATAGATATTGACAATAAAAATGAAGTTGTAGTAAAAATGCATCAGTCTCTATTAAAAGAAACAAACGAGTTGGTACTAATTTTTGCCGCCATACTCAGAAAAGTAAAACAATAAATACAATGATTTTGTTTAAGATTTAGTTATTAAGTTTTAGTAATTGTTTAGTAATTAGTGCTTAGATCTTAGTTATTAATATTATACAGCAAAGGAGTTGCAGAGCAAATGAAGAATACGTATACTAACTCAAACCCCGGAGTCTTAATATGAAGATTATGATCTCGTTCCCTCCTTTGAACAGTGATAAAGGATGCCCAATGCTCGGGCAAAACAGGCAGTTTCAGTGGTTTAATAATGCTTGCTATATTTATCCTATGGTGCCGGCAAGCGCAGCCTCTCTTTTAAAGTCGAAGGGGTACGAGGTTATTTGGGCTGACTATATAGCCGAAGAAAAAAGATATAATGATTTTATTGATCTAATCACCAAGGAAAAACCTGATTTGATAATGATGGAAACAAAAACCCCGGTAGTAAAGCAGCACTGGAAAATAGTTGACGATTTAAAAACAAAGTTTCCTGAGATAGTTTTAGTTTTAGTCGGCGATCATGTTACTGCCTTACCCAAAGAAACTATGGAAAATTCCAAAGTAGATTTTGTGCTGACCGGCGGTGATTACGACTTCCTTTTGCTAAATCTCTGCGACATTCTATCAAAAGACGGCTCTCATATGTGTCATCTCTCTCCAAATCTGTGTAATCAGCTGGAAGCAGGTATATGGTATAGAGAAGGAACAAACATCAAATCCACCGGTGTCTTTGATCTTCATCACGACCTTAATATCCTCCCCATGATTGACAGGGATCTTACAAAATGGCACCTCTACAGCGAAAAGAACGGTAATTATAAAAAGACCCCCGGTACTTATACCATGGCAGGCAGAGATTGCTGGTATCACAAATGTACGTTTTGTTTGCTCCCTGGAACGATTATAACTGCTTTAGAGGGTCCGATTGCAGTAGAAAATATTATAGAAAATGCGTCAAACCGAAAATTTGAAGTTTTATCACATACTGGTAAATTCAGAAAAGTAACGAAGACGTTTAAACGGGAATATAAAGGCGAAATTGTTGTTGTGGAACCTTGCAACCTTAAGCAAAAGTTATCATTAACTCCAAATCATAAAGTTTTGGTTTTGAAACGAGAAGATGTAAAAAGATGTTCTAAGAGAAGTTGTTGGCAATATTTATGTTTGACGGATAGAAGTTCAAAATGGATTAAATGTAGTACTTGTGATAAGAAGTATTATTCCAAATATTCGGCGAAATATGTAGAGGCGTCTTGTTTATTGCCCGGTGATTTTATTGTTGCTCCTATCATTACCGAGGAAAAAGATTTAGAGTATATAAACATTAAAGAATATTTTGAAAAGAATCCTTGTTCTGTCGATAGAGATAATAGAATTTCCGGTAAAATAGTTGATAGTATCATTAATTGTTATAAATCGAATTATTCGCAAAGAGAAATCTCAAGGCGCCTTTGTATTAACAGAATCACAGTAAAGAGATATATTGATATGTATAATAGCAAAACACTTGAAGAAGTTAAAAACCCGTTTATTGAGAGCGAATTAGGCGTAAAATTTGAGAAAGGCAAGAAATGGATATGTAAAGATATACCTGTAACTAAAGATTTCATGCGTTTTGTAGGGTATTATCTCGCCGAAGGGCATATTACGAAGTTTAAGAACAGGCCTAATTCTTATCAGATGGTCTTAACTTTTTCTGAAAAAGAAAAAGAATATATCGAAGATGTAGTCAGGATATCAAAAGAAATATTTAAAACGATAGATGTAAGATTGCATCGCAATAAGGCAAATCATACTGTCCAGATAGGTATTAATAACCCGATGTTGGCGCAGGTGTTTAAGAATCTTTTCGGGTTTAATTCTTACAATAAGCGCTTACCTGAAAACTTTATATTTTTGCCGATTGTTAAGCAGAAAGAATTGATAAGAGGATTATTTAGAGGTGATGGACATCTAAGGCTGCGTCAGAAAGGTAAGGGCGGATCAGAATACATATATGAAACAGTGTCTCAGGTATTGGCTCAGCAAGTATTAACTATACTTCATCGCCACAACTTGATTCCTACATTCAGAGAATGTAAGCCTGGGAAAAAAGGCAAGGTTAATAAATTCTCTATTTCTCTTTTTCACTATGACATTAAAAAAATATTCAGTGATTTGTCTCTACCTGAGCGTTCATCTGTTTATAAACACGGTTTTATCCTTGATAATTATGTTTTTATGCCGATAAAGAGAATTGAAAGGAAAAAATACAACGGTTTTGTGTACAATTTAGAAGTTGAAAAAGATCATAGTTATGCTGCGAATAATTTAATTGTGAGTAACTGTTCATGGACTACTATTTATCCGAAATTCAGGGTGGCAGATCCGGATAAGCTCTTGAATGAAATAGGTGTTTTAATAGAAAAATATCAGGTCAAAGAAATAATGGATGATACCGGTTGTTTTCCAAAGGGCGAATGGCTTAAGAAGTTCTGTGAAGGAATGATCTCCCGCGGTTACAATAAAAAAGTTATTATTGACTGTAATATGCGGTTTGGCGCTTTGTCTTTCGAGGAATATAAGCTTATGAAGAAAGCAGGGTTCAGGCTTGTGCTTTTTGGCCTCGAGTCTGCAAATCCTAAAACTCTTAAAAAAGTCTGTAAAGGTGTTGCGGCTGAAGACATCGCCGAATCCTGCAAGCTCGCAAGAAAAGCCGGGTTATTTCCTCATATTACAATAATGTTCGGTTATCCCTGGGAAAACTTTGAAGATATTATGAACACGGTTAACCTTGGTAAATACCTGATGAGAAAGGGATACGCCTATACTTTGCAGTCAACAATAGTTATTCCCTATCCCGGGACTCCGCTTTTTGATGAATGCAAAAAAGAGGGACTGCTCAATACCCTGGATTGGGACAGGTATGACATGCGCGAGCAGGTTATGAAATCCGAAGTCCCGTCAGAAAAAATAGCCGAAGCCGTACGCAGCGTCTATCGTGTTGCGTTCAACCTGGAGTTCATTTTAAGAAAAATATTTGCAATCCGCGGCTGGAGTGATATAATGTATTTTATAAGAGCAGTAAAACACGTAATAGGTCATTTGGTAGACTTTAAGGGGAAGAAGTAACAAGACAGTACCGTCTTCACCTATGGACTGTCCCAGTTCTGGTTCTTGGTTTTGTTTATTTTAGTTTTCAAGTTTCTGATTTTTTCGAATTTCGAGTTTAGTACTTCGAATTTGCAGTTAATGTACTTTATCCGCGCAGTCAAACATGTAATAGGTCATTTGATTGATTTCAAAGGAAAAAAGTAAGGGGACTGTCCCCAGTTTGTAAAGGCAGTCGAAGGGGCCAAATTACATGTAATATTTACTTGATAGGTAAAAAATACATGGTATAATTTACTTGGTTTCTTTTTTTTTGAATCTGGCCAAATCTAATACAAGTATTACTTAAGGAAAAAACTGTATTTTTGATAAATTTGCTGCAAACTGATCATTTTCTGAAAAATAAAGCGCATTCGTCTGCAATGCAGAGAAACCGTATGTTGCAAACGGAATTACATTTTTGCCGTGGAAAATATTGTTTTCTGATGAACTAGTATTGTAAATGGAGGATTAAACCCGGATGACAGAAATCAGACGGCTGAAAGAACTGTCTCCTGTTTTACGCCTTCGCGTCAGATTGATTTTGGAGTTAAATTTAATGTTGATTTTAAAGGAAGGAATTAAAGTGAATAAAGATTTACCGGTTGTTTCTGTTATTATTACAACTAAAAATGAAGAGAAAAATATAGAAAATTGTTTGAAATCCGTACAAAAACAGGATTATGATAAAGAAAAATTAGAGATAATAGTTGTTGATAATAACTCTACTGATAGAACAAAAGAGATCGCAAGTCAATTTACTGATAAGATCTTTGATAAAGGTCCGGAAAGGTCAGCGCAGCGGAATTTTGGCGCAGAAAAATCATACGGAAAATATATTCTATATTTAGATGCTGATATGATACTTTCTGAAAAAGTTATTTCAGAGTGCGTGATGAAGTCCGAGAAAGGCAGAATTGTTGGTCTTTATATTCCTGAAGTAATAATTGGCAGCGGGTTTTGGATAAAGGTGCGGAATTTTGAAAGAAGTTTTTATAATGCAACATGTATTGATGCCGTAAGGTTTATTTTGCGGGAGAAGTTCTTGGAAATAAACGGGTTTGACCTTTCAATGACCGGACCTGAAGATTGGGATCTTGATCGGAGACTCGAAGAAAAAGGCAAACTCGATATCATTGTTTCAAACTTGTTTCATAACGAAGGGTCTTTTAATTTGAGAAAATATATCAGCAAAAAGGGTTATTACTCGAAATCTTTTGACAGTTATATTGAAAAATGGGGAAGTAAGGATAAAATTATAAGAAAACAGCTTGGGCTTTACTATAGATTCATTGGGGTTTTTATTGAACGAAGTAATTGGCGAAAGCTATTAATCCATCCATTTCTTGCTGGTTCAATGTATTTTTTAAGATTTCTAGTAGGTGTTACTTTTGTTTTAAAAAAATAGTAAATTGATTATTTCAAATGATAATCATTATTAATGATGTAAGCTTTGTAAAGCTATAGGAATAACCTTGAAAAACAAAAAAAATGTATTAATATTCTTAAACTCTTTCTGGAATAACGGAAAGGGTATGAGCGGTGGGGATCAGATGTTTATTCAGGTGTTTAAGAGAATAAGGGATAGCTTTGATAAGGTTTATATTTATACAAATACAGATGGTGAAACAGTTGTTAATAACGGAGGTTTGCTAAATGTTAAGCTGAAAATATCGAATAAGATGTTTGATAAATATAATATATTTATTAACTATGTCTTTAGAACAGTAAAAGCATTTTCTTGCTTAAAAATAAAGGATATAAATATTATCTATTCAACCTCTGATTTTTTCCCTGATGTAGTGCCTGCATATTTGTATAGGGTGTTTAATAAGAATACCAAATGGTTTCAATGTGTATTTCATGTGTATCCTGACTGGCGAAACAGGCCCGGCAGTAAAATAAAAAGTTTTATAGCCGGGTATTTGCAAAAGATCTCTTTTATTCTTATTAAAAAAGCGGATTGTATTGTGAATATTAACAAACAAGTCGGTGACTATTTAATCGAAAATGGTTTTGATAAAAGTAAAATAATTGTTAATACTCCAGGGATAGATGTAGAATATTTTGAACATTTAACCCTGAAAGATAATGTAGAAAAATATGATGCGACATTTTTGGCGAGATTAAATCCGAGCAAGGGAATAAATGATTTAATTGATATTTGGGCTCTGGTTGTTGGCAGGAACAAAAATGCTAAACTTGCTATTATTGGCGGGGGAAGTGAAGAAATAAAAAATATGCTGAAACAGAAAATAATTAATACTGATTTAGTTGACAATATCAAAATCATAGGATTTCTGGAAGATAACGATGCTTTTTCTCTGATTAAAAACAGTAAAGTGTTTATATTTCCTTCTCATGAAGAGGGTTTTGGTATCGCAATCGCAGAAGCTATGGCTTGCAATGTTCCTGTTGTTTCATGGGATTTACCTGTTTATAATGAGATATTTGAAAGTAATTTAGTGCAAATAAAAGAAAATGACGTTAAATGTTTTGCAGAGAAGGTTGTAGGTCTGTTAGAGGACAATGCTGAAAGAACGAGAATATCCGGAATAGCTAAAATATTTGTTAAAAAATATGATTGGTCATCAATCTCAGAAAGGCACCTTGAGATTATTAATAAATTTGATAGTTGAAGATATTACCATATGGGAGATCGTATTTGTAATATGAAAAATGAAAAATTAAGTTTCAGTATCTGTATTCCGATTTACAAAGGATCTAATCTTCTAAAAATGTCTTTGGATAGCATTTTTAGACAGGAATTCAATAGTGATTTTGAAGTTATAATAGGTGATAATACTCCTTTGGAATTTAAAGACGAACTTGAAAAAGTTGAATCCATATTAAAGTCCTATGATAATAAAAAAATTAAATATATTCAAAATAAGGTAAATTTAGGATATGCCGTAAATCTTCAGAATATAGTAAAGCAAGCGGCAGGTGATGTATTATTTTTGATGGCGCATGATGATATTTTATCAAAAGATTCGTTGCAGAAAACTCATGATGCGTTTTTTCTTGGTGATGATATAGGCTGCGTGACAAGACCGTATTATTGGTTTACAGAAGATTTTAAAAAGCCTGTTAGAGCCGTAACCCCGTATAGTGAAAAAGAAGATTCTGTTATTTCCGTTAGAGATAAAAGGCAATTTATGAAAATATTTGAATCTGTTGGCCAGCTTTCCGGTTTGGCTTACAAGAGAGAATTGATAACGGTGCCGTTTAATGAAGAGTGTTTTCCTGCGCATATATATCCTTTTGCCGGGATATTAAAAAAACACAAATGTGTGTTTTTAAAGGACTATACGGTAGCTGTCGGAATAATGGAAAGCCAGACAAGATCCATCTCAACTATATATGATTTGTCTCCGACTGAGTCATGGCTAAAGATGTATAGAACAGTATTTGTGGGAGATGAATTTCAGGAACAAAGGAATTGGGGTATTGAGCATATATGTAAAAACTATATGGGATTTGTACAATTGAAAAACCATGCAAAATCCGGAGTTTTATGGAAAGAAATAAAAATTTTGATAAAAGAAAGACCAAAAAATCTGCTGAATTTAAAATTTTGGTTTTATACCCTGGGGACTATACTTACCCCGAGATTTATCCTGAGAAAGTTGGTGGATTTGTATAAGGAAAAGGTTGTTTCAAAAGGACTAAATAATATTAGATTCAATTATTAATACATGTTTTCAAATAAGATCAATTTAGCTATATGATGTAAGGGCTTTGATGTGCTTGTAATGAAATATGCGATGTTGTCTTGATTAGTGGATATATGTTATATTATAATTAAAAGTAGGCTGGTAAAGCCAAAAAATGACCAAAGGAGTCCTTACTATGAAAGTAGTATTATTATGCGGCGGACAGGGAACAAGGATTAGGGATGTCTCGGAAGTATTACCAAAACCAATGTTGCCAATCGGTAATATGCCTATAGTCTGGCATATAATGAAAACATACTCCTATTATGGTTTTAATGATTTTGTAATTTGCCTTGGATATAAGGGATGGATGATCAAAGAGTTTTTCCTGAATTACTCCGCAAAAACTTGTGACCTTAGACTGGATTTAAGTTCCGGTAACATTACTTATTACGGGCAGACAAAGGAAAAAGACTGGAAAATTACACTGGTGGAAACAGGAGAAAATGCTCAAACAGGCGCCAGAATCTGGAATGCCAGAGAGTATCTGAAGGGTTGTGGTGCTTTTAGTGTGACTTACGGGGATGGTGTTGCAGATATTGATATTGCGGCCTTATTCGAGGCTCACAAAAAATCCAAAATGAAAGGAACCGTGAGCGGTGTCCATCCTTCGGGCCGGTTTGGGGAGATGGAGGTTGATGGTAATAAAATTAAGGAGTTTAATGAAAAGCCTAATGTCGGGAAAGGTATGATAAATGGCGGGTTTATGATTTTTGAAGAATCTGTTATAGAAAAATATTTTAAAAGCGGAGATAGTTTAATTTTAGAAAAGGATGTTTTGCCGGAAATTGTTAAAGATAATCAATTAGGTGTATATAGACATAAAGGTTTTTGGCAATGTGTTGACACTTCCAGAGAATATATATTGCTGAATGAAATGTGGAAAAAAAATAAAGCACCGTGGAAGATATGGTGAAAGCTGTAAATATGAGATCAAAAAGAGTGTTGATTACAGGCGCAAGCGGTTTTATCGGGTCTCATATCGTTAACAGAATAAGAAAAGATAATACTGTAGCTGTTGTAATGTTGAATGACGAACATTCTACTAGGATTGAAGATTCCTTAGGTGGAATAATCAGATATAATGTAGATTTGAAAAGTACTTCAGATATTATGAAAGTAGTTGCTGATTTTAAGCCGGATGTTATCCTTCACCTGGCAAGTATTTATGCGGTTAATCATAAAAGTGAGCAAATTGAATCTTTAATTGAAACTAATGTTTTAGGTATCACCAATCTTTTAGAAGCTTCTGTTGCAGGGAAGGTTAAATTGTTTGTTAATACCAGTACGTGTTTTGTTTATGACAAGAGCACCCGTAAAATCAAAGAAAACTATCAGCTGAAGCCTCTCAATCTTTATGGTTTAACAAAAATCAATACAGAACAGTTGTGTGATTTTTATTCTGATAATTATGGACTCAATTGCCTGACTTTAAGAATATTTCCACCATATGGTCCAAATGATAATAAAAGAAGACTTGTCCCGTATGTTATTGATAATTGTCTTTCAAATAATGATATTAAGCTGACTTCCGGAATACAAAAATGGGATTTTGTTTATGTGGAAGATATTGTTGATGCATATATACTTTCTTTAAGGGCAAAGATTAAAGGACATGAAATAATCAATATCGGATCCGGAGTGGCAACAAAAGTAAAAGATGTGACTAAATTGATTCTCAAATATGCAAAGAGTAAAAGTAAGCTGTTTTTTGGCTCAATTCCTCACAGGGAAAATGAGGTGTGGTATTGCTGCGCGGACTTGTTAAAAGCAAAAAGAATACTAGGGTGGCGTCCTAAAACCTCTATAGCTTCAGGTATAAAGAAGACTGTCGATTGGCATATTAAAAACGGAGGAATTAAAAGTGAATAGAGGGAATATTGAAGGAGTTATTGTTAAACCTTTACGCAGAATATTGGATGAACGCGGAAGTATTTCTCATATGTTGAGGGCTGATGATGAATTATTTGAAAAATTCGGTGAGATATATTTTTCTTCGGTAAATCCCGGCGTTGTAAAGGGCTGGCATATCCATAAAGAAATGACTCTTAATTATGTGTGTATACACGGTTCGATTAAATTGGTGTTGTATGATGATAGGGCGGATTCAAAGTCAAAAGGCAATTTAATGGAAATATTTCTGGGTAATGAGAATTATTCCCTTGTAAAAGTCCCGCCAAAAGTGTGGAATGGATTTAAAGGTATAGGACTGACAGCTTCGATAGTTGCGAATTGTTCTACAATACCGCATGATCCAAAAGAAATTGAAAGAATGGACCCTTTTAAGAACTTTATTCAGTATGATTGGACTTTAAAACACGGTTAATGCCTTTCAACTAACATTATCTGCTTTTTATTGCAATCCGCCGGCAAAGCTGTATTTTATTGATTATAGAAAAGACAATACGAGGTGTAATTAATGCAGCAAATGAGTATTACTGTTATAATTCCGTCATATAATGCCGAGACCACAATACTTGAAACACTTAAAAGTCTGGTATCTCAAAGTCAAGCCATAGCTGAATTGATTGTTATTAATAATAATTCTAATGATAAAACGCCGCAAATTATAGAAAAATATTTTAATGAGAATGTCTTTGATTTTAAATATAAAATTATTAATCATTCAAGAACTTTTGGTCTTGCGGAATCTTATAATGAAGCAATTTTTGAATCAAGTTCAACGCTTATAGTAACACTTCATAGTGATGTGGTTTTGTTTAAAGATTCTTTAGAGAAATTAATTAAACCATTTGCCGGCGATCAAGACTACATAGTTGCATCTTCTCATATAGTTTTACATCCCATTGAGGTATGGTTAAAATATAATTTTTGGGGAAAGGTATATTTCTCAAGAATGGCGGGTAAGGAATCTAACGGGATAAACGGACAATTTGATTGCTTTAAAAAAAGCGCATTGGAAAAAATAGGTTATTTTGACAGTGAAAATTATAAAACAGCGGGGGAGGATGGAGATATAGTTTTTAGATTAAAAAAGATCGGTAAGATTGCAGATACAGATGCAAAAATTATCCATTTGCATAGGCTTGACGAGTCCTTCAGTTATATGGATATAATAAGAAAGCAGATGCAATACTCGGAAGCCCAAGGTGTAAATCTTAGAAGGGGACGAATTGTAAATTTCACAGGTATTGTTAGAGCGTTTTTTAGAGAAATATTGGTAATTTCTGTTTTTATTCCTTTTGTTAATATATTGGGAACTATGATTATTATTCTGTATTCCTTCTTATATACAAAGCAAATGTACCTAAAATATGTCAAGGACTACAGAATTATATTTTTACCATTTCTTAATATTTTTCTGCTTTTTGTCAGCTTTGTTTATTCAATAAAAGGTTTTTTAGTCGGGAAACAAGTAAGATAGTCTAATGAATTGTATTTGGAGATAAAATGCGGCTTATTCCTAAAAACAGTGTCGGTATTAATCCCGGTGATCCTGTTGTTTTTGTTTTATATTTGTTTATAGCTTTAATCCTCTTAAGCGGTATATTACTTAGTAATGGAATGATGTTGGGGTGTGATTGGGGACTACCATATACAAGTTATCAGATTGATAATTGTTTGAGTATGTCAAGCAGTACCTGGTATGGGGTGAATTTCGGAGCTAAGAATATTGGTATAAGTTCATTATATTTCTATTCAATTATGAAGGTGCTATCAGTAATAGGAATAAATGGAATAATATTTGTAAAAATATTGTTGTTGTTTGTCTATGCTGTTGCCGGTTTTGGCATGTATATCTTATTGAAATATTTTTATTGCAGGAAAAGTATAGCGTTTTTTGGCGGGATTACATACATGACAACGCCTTTGTTCTTCAATTATACTGTTATGGGTTGGCAGTTTGTTCTGTTGACCATGGCACTGTTTCCTTTTGTTATAAAATACTTTATCAAAGCTGTAAAGTATGACAAGTTAAAAGACAAACTGATTTTAGGCGTATTAATATTCCTTTCAATCCAATCACAATCAATTATTTGGTATTTTATTTCCTTTGGGTGTCTAATTGTGTATCTTGTAAATGATAAAAGTAGTTTTATAAAATATTGCAAAACTATGGTCAGTATTATAATATTGTTTCTAATATTTAATGCTTATTGGCTTTTTGGAATATTGTTATTTCCGGACAAAGGTATTATTGGCAGTAATATCGTAAATAGTAAGGTAAGTCTGGGTGCGGATGGCAATTTTACTCCAATTAATATTCTTAGATTGTTTGGTTCGCTGTATAATTTTCAGTATGAACATATACTTGTTACTTCTAAAACCGGCTGTTTATATTTTCTTCTTCCAATATTGGCTTTTTGTTCATTATCCTTAAAGGAAAACAAAAAGCTAATTGTCTCTTTTTCATTAATTGCTGTATTCCCGTTTTTATTGTTTCTGTTAAACTTTAACAGAAACATATTGCTTTATGTCCCGTTTTCAAATGTTATAAGGCAGCTTTCAAGATTTACGACACTATCAACTTTTGCATATCCTGTATTAATAGGATTATTTTTGAATTACTTGTTAAAGAAAGGTAATAATAAAACCAAGAAGATAATAGGCTTATCCTGTGTTTTACTAATGTTATTATCTATTCATCCCTGGTGGACCTTTAAGATTACGGACTGGAGGGAGGGGCTTGGTATTTATCAGCGATTGAGGACGAAAGAATTTCCCGGAGAATATTTTGAGGTAGAAAGCAAAATGTCAGATATGAGGTTAGACCAAAAGGCATTGTTCCTACCGCTTAATGGTACAGTGGATTATGAGGATGATGCCAAATTCCATGGGTCTTCACAGGAAACTGCAGATATTTTTGCGGGATATTCGAAGATTCCGGGAGTCTTGATTATTAATGACAGGAGCTATGGTTATTCTGATAGATATATCAAAGAAATACGGGATACTTTAAATGCAAATCCGGGGAAAATAGATGAGTTGATTCAGAATACAAATATAAAAATTATTGTTATTAGAAAAAACATGAAAATGGATAATAAAAATAATATTATTAAAAGTATGGAGAACAGTAGTATATTTAAAAAATATTACGATTCGGAAAAGATTATTGTATATAAAAAAAGAGATGCGAAGTATCTTCAGCATATCCATATTTTAGAAAATGGAAAGATGAGATATAATGGCGGGCCGGAACCGCGACAGCTGCCTTTAGTAGAATTTAAGAAAATTAATTCTACTAAATATCGAATAATCATACATAGCGCAAATTCTCCGTTTAAATTGGCTTTTTCAGAAACTTTCCATGAGGGGTGGAAGGTATATCCTGGTTCTTTTAAACGTAAAGATATAGACTTTGCGAGCTCTAAATATAAGATACTTGATGGCAATAAGGATGAACAAGCTACTTCGTGGGAATTAAAGGACTTTATCGGAAAAGGATACATTTCATCTCTTGGAGATTATAAAGAACGCATAGTAAAACATATGAAATGGGAAAAAAATAATGAAAAATATGATTATGATGAGAAATGCTATGTAGACTTTGTTTCTAAAAACTATAATGGAACTATTCAGAACGATAATTTGAATAATGGAAGCATATATGAAACATGGTTTAAAAGGACAATAAGCGATGAATCTCACAACGTGGATAATGGGTATGCAAATTCCTGGATTATTGATCCCGGTAAAATATACGGGAATAAAGAAAGTTGTGTGAAAAATCCTGACGGAAGCTATGATTTTGAACTTGTTATTGAATTTTGGCATCAGAGAGTGTTTTATGCGGGTTTATATGTTTCGTTGACTGCATTATTAGCCTCTTTACTATATTTATTGATTTATTATTGTAAACGTATATGTAAGATTGGAGATGAAGAGAAACTATGAATTTGAATATATATCGAAAGATGGCGTTGTTTTCAATAATTGATTCTGCAATTCTTGGAACATCCTGGCTGATGTCGTTCTTTTTGTATCGAATATCCGGCGGGTTTACTGACGTTAGGGCTCACATATCTAGTCCTTTTTTTAGAAACAGAATAGCCACATCAATAATGATATACTTTTTATTGGTAAGTATTCCAAGGTATTGGGATCTTAGGGATAAAAATATATTTAAAATTAGGATTAAAAATATAAGTATGTTTGTCTATATGTGCTCTTTTATTCTTACTGTTATTCTTGGTACGGAAAATTATATATTATATTTTGTATCAATAATATTTGTAGTTATTACTATGTTTATATCATTGATTGTTGACATATTGACTAAATTTATTAATAGAATCATTGATAAGATAATACTTTTATATAAGGCGAACCTTTTCTTGATTATGTTTTGTTTTCTCTTGATATTCAGTGGATTCTTTGATTTAATTCAGAAACACAGGTCTGCTGATATACTGGCTATATTTACATATTTAGTTTTATTGGCAGGAATCATTGAAGAAGTTATCATATCATATAAAGAGAAAACTAACGATATCATATAGCTATTTGGAAAGAGGCGAATATGCTGTTTCATTATTTACGAAAATATATATTTAAAACAGTTTTATTGCTGGGATCGACTATTTTAATCTCCTTTATTGCTTATATTAATATGTTCCCTGATGGATATATTGCGGTAATCGGAGATATGAGCCAGATATTTAGAATTGAAGATTTTATTAGCAAACGATTATTTTTATGGGACTCTGACGTAAGCTCTATGTTTACATGGATTGTTTATTATTACCCATTATCAATAATACAAAGAGTGTTTAGCTTAAACACAAGTCAACAATCTTTTTACTATCATTTTGTTTTTCTTTTCGGATCTTTTTGGTCATTCTATTATTCTATTAGAATAATTAATAATAAGCAGCAATATATAAATATTCTTTTTTCTGTATTTTATATGATCAATTGTTATAGCTTGTTTTATAACTATTTGTCCGGTTGGGGGCGTTCCCCGTTTCTATTCCTATATTTACTAATCCCTTTAATATTTTCTAATTTATATGTTTATTTTAATGATAATAAAATAAATAAAAAGAGTCTTTGTGTGCTTGGCGTTATATTGTTTTTTTCTAATATTGCTAATTCAAATATGGCTTATTTTATATCGTTGAATATCTTTATTTTGATATTTATTACAACTCTTATGGCCATTAACAAAAAAATATATATTAAAAAAATGATATTATTTTACTGTGTATATTATGCAGTAATATTAGTTAGTGTTTTGCCTCAATTAGTAGAGATGATTAATATTAATAAGACTTTCAAGAGCGGCGGATCAGTGTGGGATCTTGGTGCCTGGATAATTTGGCAGGCCGTCAGTTTAAAAAATATTTTATATTTTCAATATGTTCCGTATGTCAATACCTGGGGTTTTATTGTTGCCGGTATATTGCCTCTTATGCTTTTGTCTTTACTATTACTTAAAAACAAAATAATAGACAAATTATCCTTAATCTTGCTGGTTTGTGTTATTTTTTGTGTATTTTTTCTAAACAAAGGTAAAGGATTGTTAAGCGATAATTTAATCAAGTATATATTTACGAGTAATCCAATATTCAGTTCATTGAGAAGTTTTGACAAAAATCTGATATTCCTGCCTTTTTTTGTTTTAATGGTTTCATGCATGGGTGTATTAAAAATAAAAAACAAAACATATAAATTTATCACTGTGCTAATATTGCTTTTGGCTATAAGTTATCCTTCTTATTATTTTATTTCAGGTAAGATTAAAAAGATTATTTCTTCTGATTATAATTACAGAGGGCGCGTTTATTGTTTGCTTGTAAAAATTCCTGAAGAATATTTTAGGTTGTCAGAAAACAGTAATTATGAAAAATTGGACAGCAAGGTTTTAAATATGCCATACGGAGTTATAAATTCCAAAGGCTGGGTAAATTATCCAAAATGGAAATTAGTTGGTAGTGATCCAATTCCTTCAATCTTTGATAAAGGTTTTATAGGAATGAATAATGTTGGTCATTATTTTAATTGGAATTATGGTGAATATTGGAACGAACAAAATGATAGAGAGTCGGAATGGCTTGCTAAGTTTTGTGGGATATTAAATTGTAAAGAGCTTATTTACCATAAAGATGTTCATGAGAAGTTTTTAGAACAGACAAAAGGGAAAATATTGTTTTATGAGAATAAAAATATAATTAATATCATAGATAAGAACCCCTTTTTTAATTATTATTCTTTAAATGATGAGTATTATCTTCCGCATGTCTATACGGCGGAAGATATAATTTGTGTAAATAAAAATATTGAAGAAATTCCAAGGATACTGTCAAAAGGAAATTATAAAGTTAGATCCGCGATCTATTTTGACGAAGTTAAGTATTTAAATGATAAAAAAATAAATGTAAACAGTCCTGATGCACTAAGTATAAAAAGTGCAAAAACAACTCCTGTATTGGAATATAAAAAAATAAATCCGGTAAAGTATAGAATAAGAATACATGGAGCTCAAGGAGAATTCCCTGTAATACTTTCTGAAAAATATAATGATAATTGGAGAATGTATATTCGCCCCGTAAGTAATTTTAATATGGGGAAAAATATTCAGTTATTGGGCAAATATAAAATACTTAAAGGTAATGCAAAGGATCAAGCAACAATTGATGAGTTGAAAGATTATATTAATAAAGGATGGGTGACTGAATTGGGGGATGGAAAAGATAAATTAAACAAGCATAAGAAATGGAATAGAAACATAGAAGTAATTGATAATGTAGAGAAATATAATATTGATTTTGTATCCGGAAATATTAAAGGTACGATACAGAATAATAATTTAGACGATGGCAAGCTTTATGAAACATGGTTTGCAAAACCGTTTAATAATAATAAGACTCATAAGAAAGTTAATGGTTATGCTAATTCGTGGGATATAAATGTTAATAAAATAAGTGATAATAATCTGTTTTATATCGAAAATTCGGATGGCAGCAGAGATCTTGAGGTAGTGTTGGAGTATTGGCCGCAAAGGCTGTTTTATTTGGGCTTAATTATATCTGGAGCAATATTTTTGTTTTGCCTTTTGTATTTAAGTTACGGCATATTTAAATATCGAAAATATAGTTTAACCGAAAGTCGTGTTGCTGTAATTGGTTCAATAAATGAAAAATAAGGATAGTTGTTAAGGTGGATTCAAAAGAGGCGGAAAATTGAAACAAATGCTGATCAGGAAAACTATTGGTGGGATGTTAAGATTTCTAAAAAAGAAGAGAATATATTTGTTTCTGCTATTATTATTTGTTGTAGTGTACTTTTTTATTGTTCCCACTATATATACTTTAATATTTGTAGCATATTTTTGGATTTTGTTAATAGTATATTATCGTTTAGAAAAGCGCTTAAGCTTTTTAATAACATATCTTCTGCTTTGTTGTTGTCCTGTAATGATAGTTGCAGAGCAAGAAAGACTTGTTGAAAGTTTAGCGGTGCTCTGGTATTTATTTCTTTGTATAGGTGTTGTTCAGGCTTTTATTGAATCTAAGTATAAAGTCAGAAATTTGAATTTTATTGAAGGTTTAATAAAAGATGTAAGCAGGGATTTGAAAATATATAGTTTTAATGTAGATGTTGGAGATATACTAACAGTCAAACGTATAAAAATTACAGTTTTAGTGTTATTATGCTTTAGCATATTTTTATGGATTGGATTTTCTATTAGAAGTTCATATGTTTATATGGTTGATTCTAAAGCAACTATGCCTGTGATAATTGAAGCAAAATATAAAACCAAAATAAATAGTGACCTGGAAATGTTCAGGATTTCTCCAAGTAATAAAAATATTCTTTTGCCTGAGTTTAAAAATCAATTATGGTTTTTGTTTGAAAAAGGATATATCAGAAATATTGCTTTTACAACAAATAATATCGGGAATATCGATGAATTAAGGGTTACAATAGGGGAAAATACTGTTAAGTATGATAATTCTGGTATAATAAAGAAATGGAAAATGAAAGATGGAATGTATGAGATGCCTGAAGCATTTATTAATAATGATTTATTTGGATTTGGAAAGTATTTGAATTATGTCGGGAATATCGAAGTAACTCTTGTTTCTCTGGAAGCAAACGTTAAATATTTGGCTGTTTTCATATTTTTTAATGCGGCTATATGTGTTCTGATAATAGTACTATTTAAAATGGATAAAAGGTGATTTTTCATTTAGAATGCGGAATTTTCGGAAAGGTCACAGGGGAATGATTTATGCAGCTTAGATCGGAGAATAATAGAATATATTATTTCATGACCGCTATGTTTTGTGTTTTATTTATAATATTATCGATAGCTAGATATTTTAATATTCACAGCACTTATTTTGATCTTGGTATTTATGAAAACATAATATATCGTGTTGCTTTTCAACATGAATGGAGCCTGTTATTTTCCGGTCATGTTTATCCTATACTGTTCATTCATTCTTTTATATACAGGATATTTCCGTTTACGGAAACATTGTTGATACTTCAAGCCTTAATAGTATCAATAGGTTCATACCCTTTATATCTTTTAGCGAAGAAGAAGCTGAAAGGCATTTATCCTCTCATTGTAATTATCAGTTACTTTGTATATTATGGAGTTGAATACAATATTATTTTTGATTTTCACCCCGACCATATAATAATACCGGTATTATTATATGCGTTTTATTTTCTTGATGAGAATAAATTATCTCAGTTCATTATTACCTGTCTGATCGGAATGACAGTGAAAGAACCTTTCAATTTAGTCATAATGATGCTTGGCCTTTATGCTCTTGTAAAATATAGGCATATGAAGAGCGGAATATTTGTTGCAGTAGCTGGTTTAACGATGTTTATTATTGATGTTAAAGTAATAATTCCATTTGTCAGCCCATGGATAGCATCTGTTCAAAAATTACAAGCAGCGAAATTTGGGGCTTCTGTCCCTGAAATGATTGTTAATCTATTTGTTAATCCACGGATTTGGATGCATTTGATATTCAATAAAGATGTCATTACTTTTATTTGTTTTGTTTTTATACCGCTGATGTTTATCCCATTTTTAGCTCCTTTAGAATTAGTTATTGCGCTTCCTATATTTTTGATATTATTTTCTACCGGAAGTTCTTTACATGTCGGAATTGCAAATCATTATCTGGCTTGTATTATACCGCCTTTATTTGTCGCTTTTGTGTATGGCTTGAAAAAAGTAGAAAAATTTAAGAGTATTGGAATAATAATATTAGGAGTGGGGTTATTGTCAAATATTGTTTTAAGTCCTTCTCCTATTTCCTATACTTTCTGGAGCGGCAGGTCTTTAAACTTTTCATATAAAGTATATTTGCCTGAAAATAGGAATAATATGATTAAAGATAATGTTCAAAAATATATTCCTGCAAATCCCGGGATAAGTGTTGCTTCTCAAAATTCATTTAACTATGGCTATTTGGCAAAAAGGGATAAATATAAGCCTTTCCCTGATGATTTCATGAATGTTGATTATATTGTTATAGATCTTAAGCGGCCTCTGTATGTTCTTGACAGGATTGATAAGGAAAAATTTATGGAAAAATTTGATTTTGCCAGGAAAAAACGCAAATTGATATATGAATATGATGGTTTTTATATTTTAGGAGAGAAAATAATTCAGCCGGAGTAAAAAGGTAATGCAAAAAAGCAATAACATACAACATATGGCGGTGCGGGGCGGGAAGGCGCTTGTCTTGAGGCATGTGTTTGGTTTTACACCCGTTTATCTTATACAAACATTGACAAGCAGGGGATGATAATATATACTTATATCAGATAGTATACATATATGTAGATTAAGTGATATGAGGCAGACACGATGAGATATGATGAGGTTTATAAAAAGATTTTGGAAAGTAATTATTATGTGTTTTCGTTTGAAGATATTTCTTCTTTTTGGCCGGAAGAAAAAAGAAGCAGCATTAAACAGGCTTTATCCCGATGGAAGGCGGACGGGAGGATTGGGGGACTCAGAAGGGGGCTTTATGAACTTAAGTATCCGGCTTCGCAAAACCTTCCTGATATGTATCTTGCCAATAGGATGTACGCACCTTCTTATGTCTCAATGGAAACGGCGCTTTCTCACTATAGTTTGATTCCTGATGTTGCAATGGCAGTGGTGTCGATTACTCCCAGGCAGACAAAACAATATAAGAACGAACACGGACTATTTAAGTATCATACGGTAAGACCAAAGGCTTTTAATGGCTATGTGATCGAAAAACAATCCGGTTATGATGTTTTTATTGCTGAACCGGAAAAGGCCCTGGCGGATTACGTTTACTTTAAGTCTTTTGGCGGGAGAGTCTTTAATTTTAAGGAAAGCCGCCTTGATGAGAAAAGAGTCCGGAAATTAAATCAGAGTAAACTAAAAGGATACTTTGATGTCTTTAATTTGGATGTAAAGGAAACATTAAATGATTACTTATGACGCGTTAATGAACGAGGCGAAAGACAGAGGTATGCCTTCGGGAAAGACAAGAGGAATCCTGAGAGAGTATCTTCAGGTTTTGACTTTAAAGGAACTCTATAAAACTCCGGCAGGAAAACAATTGTATTTTACCGGAGGAACTTATCTTCGTCTGGTTCAGGGCACAAAGAGATTTTCAGAAGATCTTGATTTTAACGCTGTAAAATTAACACGGGTAAAATTTGAAGAGACGGTTAAACTTACGGCTAAGGCTCTTCTGAAAGAGGGCTTTACTGCTAAAGCGGAATTTAGCCATAGAGACAAGCTTTTGATCGGCGAGTTAATCTTTCCTGACGCAGAGAGCAAGTATGGGATTATCTCTAAGTACTCAAAAAAAGAGGGAATTGTCCTGAAAGTGGAGGCCAATTTGCCGGGCTGGAAAGTTGTTTCGGAAACTCTCCTTATTTCAGGTTTTGGACAGATGCTTCCGGTTTATTGTACGCAAAAGAGTGCTTTATTCGCGGATAAGATTGACGCGTTAATTAAAAAGAACAGAGCCCGTCATCTTTATGATATTATATTTATGCTTTCTAGAAAATATCCGATTGATGAGAAGATACTGAAATCCTTTGGGATAACAAAAAGTCCTTTGACGGCAATTGCCGAACGGGTTAATTCGTTTTCACTTGCTGAATTAAAAAAGCAGGCAGAGGATCTGCGTCCATTTCTGTTTGATGAGGCAGAAGCCGAACTGTTGGTAAACGCTAAAACGGTTATTCCGCAGTTGATAGGAAAGTACTAAACAAAATGAAAAAGTAATAACTAAGAATTAAGCATTAAAAGAATATGAGTTAAAGGTTAAATGCAAAAAACCAATAACATACAACATAAAGCGGTGCGGGGCGGGAAGGCGCTTGTCTTGAGGCATGTGTTTGGTTTTATAGTTAATTTCCTGGGCGGGGTTATTCTTGCCAGATATTTTGGGCCGGAGATTATCGGGACATATTACATTTCCTTTACAATATTTATGTTTGGCCGCGCTTTAGTGGATTTTGGGGTGCTTACGCATTTTATCAGACTCCACGAAGAACCTGATACAGCGGCTATAAAGGCGGCTTTTGGTCTTCAGCAAATTATAGGGTTATGCTATGTATTTATCTGTGCCGTGATAGTAGTGCCGCTGGCAGCTAAATATTACGCTGTTCAAGGAATATCCTGGTTGATAATGTCTGCGGCTGTAGCTTCATATTTTTACAGCTGGCAAAGCGTGCCTTTATCGCTTTTTGAAAGAAAAGTTGATTACAAAAAAGTTGGTATTGTAGAAGTAAGTGAGATAATATCTTTTAATATTGCCGCTGTAACAATAGGGCTCCTGAAAGATGATGGAAAAATTGGTTTTTGTGCCGGTAATATATTAAGAGGACTGGTCCCGGCTGTCATTGCTCTTTATCTTGGCGGAGTTTGGCCTTCTTTGTCTTTTAATTATAAAAGAATAAAGAGCTTGGTAAAAAAGACCTATCCGCTTTTTGGTATAAATATAAATATTTATATGGTTATGATTGCCCCTCCTGTAATTCTTGGTACATTGGGAGGTCTAAAGTCATATGGAATGAGCATGGTTGCATATGTGTTTTTGCAGTACACTATGGTAATTGCGACAATATTTCAGAGAGTCGGGCTTACATCATTTGCCCGTCTTCAAAAAAAGAAGAAGGAGTTTGACAATTTTGTCAATATGTCTCTGAATATTTTGTCGGTCATTTACATTCCAATATTGATGGGTCTTGCTTCATTTTCACCTTTTATACTTCCATTAATATATGGACCTAAGTGGAGCGGAATGGAAAAAATAGTGGTAGTTGCTGCTATCCCTCTATATCTCACTGCTCTAATGGGGATCTTTACTTCTGCTCTGGTCGCGCGCGGATTTTATCAGCTTGCTATGCGCCAAAGTACTCTTAATACCGTTATCTACTGGGTTACAATGTTTGTAACCGTAAAATACCTGGATATCCTTACTATGCCCGTTGCGCATTTGTGCGGTATACTGGGGGCAGGTTGGATTCTTATTTATGGATACAACAGATATTGCGGAAAATATATTTACAAAAATAACTTGTTTCTTTCTCTTTCCGGTATTATTGTCATGCTGACCGGCTGGTATTTAGCGAAAAATGAAAGTGTTTACCTGACAGCGGCAGTTTGGTCATTATTTATTATTATTATTATTTACCGGCAAAACAGAAGTAAGCTGCCTCAACTAAAGAGATTATTAGGGACCCGGGAATGAAAATATTAATAAATGCCACAAATATAGGCAGACAGCTCAGCGGTCTGAGTGTTTATACGTTATCTCTGCTGAAAGAGCTTGTCAAACTTGATAAAGAAAATGAATATCTGATAGTAGTCAATAAGACATCTTTAGAGAATATCAGTGAAATAGATTTCCCGGTAAACTTCAGATTAAAATTAACCGGCCGGTATATCTCTTCGGATTACGGCACAAGAGGCCATTTTTTAAGATTTTTATACGCAAATTATCTGGCGCTAATATACAGAAGATATTTGATATTTACATCAAGCCAGCTGGAGGCCGTGGTTGTTCCGGCAAGGCAAATAATAGTTATCCAGGATGTCATTCACCTGATGGATAAGAGTTTCAATAAAAAGCAGTATATTTATTTTAAGTACGTACTTAAAATTGCCGCTAAGAGAGCTCTTAAGATAATTGTCCCTTCACAATTTACAAAAACTCAAATATTGAAATATTATAATACTGCTGATGATAAAGTTATAGTTACCCATCTTGGGATACAACAATTATTCAAGGAGCAGATAGGAAAAGACGGAGCAAAAAAGGAAAAATATATCCTTTACGTGGGAAGAATAGCTGAGACGAAAAATACCGGTAACCTTCTTGAAGCTTTCAGGAGCATAAAAGATAAAATAGACTATAAGCTGGTAGTCGCAGGAAATGGCAATAAAAGGTTTATAGATGAACTTAAGTACAAGGGATTGATAAATAATCGAGTGGAACTGCGTTCAGATCTCAAAATTCAAAACCTGTTAGAACTATATAAAAAAGCTGCTTTGTTTGTTTTTCCTTCACTTTATGAAGGTTTTGGACTTCCTCCGCTGGAAGCAATGGCTTGCGGATGTCCTGTTGTAGTTTCAAATACAACTTCCTTGCCGGAAGTTTGCGGTGATGCCGCGGTATATGTGGATCCAACGGATATAAAGAGTATTGCTGACGGTATTCTTAAAGTATTAGGAGATGATAAGCTTAGGGAAGAGATGGTGAAGAAGGGATATTTGTGGGCAAAAGGGTTTACTTGGGAAAAGACGGCAAGAGAGACGCTTGCGGTGATAAACTCAACTAAAAACAATTACTAAGATTAAAATTCTAAGCACTAAACAATAAACCAATGCAGACTGTGTCGCAATTATTTTTAGAAACACCGTTCTTTGACAACTGGAACCAAGAAGCGGTTTTTTAACCGAACTTAAACATTTTTCCCGGATATTCTTCTTCGGGATGTGCGTTTTTGTCCTAAATTGCTCTCAGTTTGGTTATTA
>Ga0208373_1001895_pt1 | contig 25357 bp, 21 predicted proteins | sample RifOxyC2_FD_184036 | JGI IMG/M metagenome (GOLD analysis project Ga0208373, IMG submission 184036) | Soil microbial communities from Rifle, Colorado - Rifle Oxygen_injection C2 (SPAdes) | ecosystem: Environmental > Terrestrial > Deep subsurface > Rock core/Sediment | place: Rifle, Colorado... | reverse complement strand
AGCGAGGGAGAAAGGAAACAGGTCGAGGTTGCTTATAAATTGATTAACGAAAACACATATGGTTTTACCGTAGGCGATTACGATAAAACGCGCCCCCTGATTATTGACCCGCTGTTGGCTTCTACCTATATCGGCGGAGCCACGGCTGACGTAAGTAACGGCATTGCCCGGGACTCCTCCGGCAATATTTTTATCGCGGGTTATACCTCAGGAATTTATCCGACCACTGCCGGCGTTTTTCAGCCATCTTATAGCTTTACCGTTGACGTAGTCGTTTCCAAATTTAACAGCGATATCACCACCCTGCTGGCATCAACCTTTATCGGCTCCCAATCACAACGGTCTGAATACGGCTATGCCCTTGCGGTTGACGGCTCAGGCAATGTCTTTGTTACCGGAACAACAGGCACTGCAGCCACGCCCCCTACTCCACCAGCCACAGCCGGAGCTTACGACACTTCTTTCAACGGCTCCTGGGATGCCTTTGTAGCAAAGCTGAATAATAATCTGACCTCGACTGATTTTGTCTATACGTTCTTAGGCGGGACAGGCGATGACCGCGGATACGGAATAGCCACAGATAAAAATAATAATGTCTTCGTCTGCGGTACGGCCGGCAATGCCACATTTCCAGCCACCGGAGGCCCATATTCCACCTTTGGCGGCGGCACCGTATCGGATGGTTTTGTGGCCAGATTCGGCAATAACCTGACGGCGGCCGGTTTTGTCTCGACCTTCTTAGGAGGCTCGCAAGGCGATTTCTGCTACGGCATAACGACTGATTCATCCAATAATGTAATCGTCACCGGAGGAACATCCTCGCCTAATTTCCCGACTGTGCCTCAAGTAGCGCAGATTGGCTCGTCAGATGTATTCGTCACCAAGTTTAATAATGGACTAACCGCCACCTTGTATTCCACCAGATTCGGAGGGACGCTCTCCGACGTCGGCTATGGGATTGCGATAGGCCGGGCAAGTAATATCCATGTAACCGGTGAGACAAGCTCCACTAATTTCCCGGTTCGCCTTACCGGCGGATCATCAGGCCTCGGCGGAGGAATAGATGCATTTATTACCACGCTGAGTCCGTCATTAAATATTATTTCATCCAGATACCTGGGAGGAAACGGCACTGATATCGGCTGGTCTATTGCGATAGCGCCTTTTGCCGGGCAACTATTTTTGACCGGGTATACCGCATCAACAAACTTCCCGACTTATCCGATAAATCCGCCTCCGCTGGACGCGACACTGAGTGGGCCATCTGATATGTTTGTAACACGGTTAGACAATGAGCTTAGCCTTGTGGCTTCCACTTACCTGGGAGGCGCCAGCACAGAATCCAGCGCGACAGTAGCAAGCCAAGCAGGAATACTAATGGACAGCTCAACTAATGTGGTGCTGACAAGCATTACTGATTCTTCTGACTTCCCGCTTTCTAATCCTATCCTCAGCCCTTATAATGGCGGCGTTTATTCAGGCGGCGGAACTCCGCCTTCTGATATCTTTGTTAGCCGGATAACACCTAACTTACAGGGAGGCACGCCGATAACTTCAGACGCTCTGGCTGCGCCGACCATTAGTTTTCCTCTCAATCTGGCATCAGATGTGCTGACACCTCCGACATTACAATGGACCGCGCCCGAGAATGCTATCGCCCCGGTAACATATGCGGTCTATTTCTCAACCGACTCTTATCCCTTAACAATAATTTATACGGGACAAGATATATCCACAATTCCTTCTACGACCTATACAACATCTTACTATTGGTACATAGTGGCGTCAGATTCCGCAGGCCGGGTAAGCTGGACATCTGTATACCAATTTACCACAGATATCGACCCATTGTTTATCGGCGGCAGCAGCGGCGGAGAGCTGTTTGGAGCAGATTCATTTACCAAGCCACTGGGCACTTGTTTTATTGCCACGGCTGTCTACGGAAGCCCGACTCATCCTAATGTAATGGCATTAAAGGAATTCAGGGATAATCACCTCTCAACCAATTTTATTGGAAGATATTTCGTTAGCTGGTATTACAAAGTCAGCCCGCCTGTTGCCGAACACCTTAAACATTCGCCCCTGCAGGCGTCTGTAGTGAGATTCGCATTAACGCCGATAATTTATACCATAAAATACCCGGGTTTAATAGCGCTGATAATATTAGCTTTGGGAGGACTATTAGTCCTTAGGATAAAACGGTCCGGGTGCTAAGCACCCATTATCATGCAACCTTTCCGGGTTAAGGGGGTATATATAGTCGAAGAAGGGGCTATACTGATATGAAGAAACTTATTGCTTATACTGTTTTATTGCTGTTAAGTTCGGCATATTATTCGGGATTGCCGGCAGAAACCAATACCACCCTGTCAATAGCCCAGAAGGAATCCTTCGCCCGCGTCCAAGTACCCTTTATTAAGAATGAAGGGCAAATAAAATCAGATGACGTTAAGTTTTATGTTCAGACCTTTAACGGAACTGTTTTTATTACCGGGAAAGGCGAATTGTTTTATACCATTAGCAACACGAAATATTATCTTGGAGCCGAGGATTATCTTCTGCCGGACGGCTCATTTTCAGGACGTTACACATTCTCATTAAAAGAAACGCCGCTTACTGATAAACTACCGCAAATAAACGGATTAGAAAGCTCACCTACCACCGTTAACTATTTCATAGGCGATAACCCAAAAGACTGGCGGAGTAATATCCAGTCGTACAATCTGATTACTTTAGGCGAGATTTGGGAAGGTGTTACCGTTAATCTCAAGGCAAACTCCAGGAATATAGAAAAACTCTTTATAATCAGCCCTGACGGCAATCCGGAGTCTATCCGGTTTTCCGTGGATGGAAGTGAAGAATTAGTATTAACCCCATCAGGCGAGATTAAACTCGGAGCGCATAATAAGAATATCGGATTTACCCGGCCGATTGCATACCAGGAAATAAACGGGGACAGGAAATCAATTGAGGTTTCATTCAAATTAATAGATAAAACCACCTACGGTTTTGCGGTTGGCAATTATGATAAGGCCATCCCCTTAGTAATTGACCCGCTTTTGTCATCAACCTTTATCGGTGGCTTCGGCACCGATTATGCCAGAGGAATAGCCATTGACCCGGTAAACAGTAATGTATTTGTCGCCGGATACTCTCTGGGAGTCCAAACCTATGCTCAGGGCATAGGTTGGATCTTCCTAAATAACTTCCCAACCCAGGGACAAACACCACTTACTCCTTATAACAGCGGAGCCAGTCCTCTTTATCAAGGAGCCTATTACGGAGGAGGACAAGGTGATGTAGTTATCTGCAAGCTTAACCCTACTTTAACTACATTAATTGCATCCACTTATCTTGGCGGCACCGGCTCTGATGGCGCCTTTGGAATCGCGTTAGATAGCCAGGGTAATGTCTTTGTGGCTGGTTATGCCGGACCAGGATTTCCCACCTTAACAGATAAAGCAGGCGGAACAGCATTCGATACGTCTTATAATGGGCCATCTGTTCAAGGAAATAGCGTAAATCCTAATGATGCTTTTGTCTCCAAACTTAGCAACTCCTTGAATGCCCTCCTGGCATCTACCTATTGGGGCGGCTCGGCCAATGGCAGTTTAATAGCAGATACCTTCACAGGCATTGCCCTAGATGACGCAGATAATGTTTTTGCCTGCGGGTTTACTGACGGTTCCAATGCCCAGTCAACCGGAGGGGTAACATATCCAGGTGGCGCATCCAGTGTTAATTATAACGGTGGTGGTGACGCCGTTTTGTGTAAATTCAATAATAATCTCTCCGGACGTGTAGCCAGCAGCCCAAATGACTTCTACTTCGCAGGCATATTTATCGGAGGCTCACCTGACCCTGCTACAGGAGCTCCCGGCAGTGATTCTGCACTCGGTATTGTCATAAACTCACTTGAAGACCAGGATAATGTCTACATCACCGGCTATACCACTTTAGGCAACCCCCCTTTCCCTATCGTCGGAGATGGATTAACTGATGCCTACGACAGATCAATTGACGCAAACGGCCTACCCGATGCCTTTATCTGCCGATTTAGCAATGACCTAAGAACGCTCCGTTCTTCTACTTATTTGGGGCGTAGTGGCCTAGACATCGGCTATGGCATTACAATAGGCGCTCCCTTAGAAGGCCAATCAACCATCTATGTTACCGGAGTAACCGATTCGCCGCTTTTCCCTGTTACAAGTTTTAATAGTCCTGCCGATTCATGGAATCCTTACGGCACTATCCAGCCGGGACTTGGCAGCCAGGATATCTTTGTTTCACGCCTTACCGGCAACCTCACAAGGCTTGTGAATTCCACCTGGATTGGCGGAACGGATACCGAAACAGCCTACTCTATTTGCACCGGTGGCAGTAATAATAACGTTTATATCTGCGGGCAGGTTGAATCATCAGATTTTCCAACCACCCCGGATGCCTTTGGCATTACAAACACAGGCGGTGCAGGTGATGTTTTTGTCTGTTCTTTTAATGAAACACTTTCGATTCTTAATGCTTCTACACTAATAGGCGGGCAAGCCCTGGAAATAGCATATGCTATCAGACCTGATAATACCGGGAATATAATATTTGCCGGTATAGCTGGTGACAGCGTCTATCCGACCTGGCCGATAACCGGAACAACTATTGCTTATGACACATCCTATAATGGCTCTGGCGACATCTTTGTTACCAGGATTACCAATGATTTGTCGGGCGGTTTCTCGCAACAATCACTACCAACTCCTCCAGAAGGAGACGGAGCGCCGGTCGAAGACGGCATAATCGCTGGCAGTAGCAGCCTAGCTTCTTTTGACGCTAATTCTTTTAGACAAGGTTGTTTTATTGCTACAGCCGTATATGGCAACCCAAAGCACCCAAACGTGGTTACTTTAAGAAACTTCAGGGACAAGTATCTTTTAACCAATAAACTAGGAAGCAAATTTGTTGATTGGTATTATCGAACCAGCCCACCGGTGGCTGAATATTTAAAGCATACCCCATTACAGGCATCCGCGGTCCGATGCGCTCTGGCACCCATTGTTTACACTATACGTTACCCGGTTTTAATACCGGTTATCTGTGGATTACTGTTAGCTCTCGGCTATTGGATGCGGCGGCGCGATTTAAAACATCTCCCGGTAGCTTAAGTTATAATTTTATATTATTTTCGCTTCCACAATTTTTACATTTCCCGCTGTCCATGAAACCGCTTATATTTATCTGATACCCTACTCTTTCTATTAATTTAACGCCGCATTTGCAGCAATCAGTATCTCGCCCTTCTTTTACTCCGGCCACATTTCCAAGATATACAAAACAGAGATACTTCCTGGCAATTTGATATGCCTTAAGCAACGTTTCGGCCTGAGTCGGCGGATTATCTAATTTATATGAGGGGAAATAGGCCGAAAAGTGCAGCGGGGTATCCCGGCCTAAATTCTCAGCCACCCATTTAGCCAACTCTTCAAATTCATCTGCCTTATCATTTTCACCCGTAATAACTAGATTGGTAATCTCTATGTGTGTTATCCCCCGGGCTATTTTTATCGTTTCCAGCACCGGCTCTAATTTCGCCTTACATAATCCCCGATAGAAATCATTATTAATACTTTTAACATCCACATTCATTGCTGAAATATATGGCAATAATTCCTTAAAAGGTTCAGGATTAACATATCCGTTAGTCACTAAAACATTTATAAGCCCATGTTTTTTAGCTGCTTTTGCAGTCTCAAGCACATACTCATACCAAATAAATGGCTCATTGTACGTATATGCAATAAATCTTGTATTATAACGATTGGCTGATTTTATTATTTTATCGGGAGCTATATCCTCCGCCAAACTATCTTCTTGGGATATTGACCAATTCTGGCAGAACTGGCAACTCAAATTACATCCATTAGTTCCAATAGACAAAATTTTCTCTCCGGGGTAGAAATGATATAATGGTTTTTTCTCTATTGGGTCAAGGTTCATGGAAACGACCTGGCCATAATTTAACGAATATAAAATGCCATTCGCATTCTTGCGCTGCCTGCAGATACCGACCTGACCATTATGAATAATGCAATTATGAGGACAAAGCTGACAATGAACTTTTTTACTATCTAATTGAGCAAACCACAAGGACTGATGCATACAATATTACGATTTGTAGTCTATGCCTTTAAGATTCTCGACAAAGTGTTGCGCCGAAACAGCAGCTCGGGCTCCATCACCACAGGCAGTAATAATTTGCCTAAGCGTATTACTCCGGACATCCCCTGCAGCAAATACGCCTTCACAAGAGGTTTTCATTCCGGAATCTGTAATAACATACCCTTCTTTATCTAAATTAACAAAATCTTTGAGAAAAACAGTATTCGGTTCAAAACCGATAAAAACAAATATTCCATCAATATTCAAGCCCCGTTCACTGCCATCAAGGACATTCCTTATGCCAACCTTTTCTATTTTACCCGTTCCAACTACCTTATCAATCACTGAATTCCAGATAAACTCTATCTTGGAATTCTGTTTAGCCCGTTCCTGTAAAATAGCGCTAGCCCGCAATTTATCACGGCGATGAATAAGGTAAAGCTTTTTAACAAATTTGGTTAAAAATAGAGCTTCCTCGATAGCCGCATCCCCACCGCCTACTACGACAACCTCTTTATTCCTAAATAAAGGCGCATCACAAGTAGCGCAATATGAAATCCCCCGCCCTATAAATGCCCGCTCTCCATCCACGCCCAAATTGCGATAAACGGTTCCGCTGGCAATAATCACGCTTAGCGCCTGATATTCCTGGACTGCCGTCTTGACATAAAAACTCCTATCGCTTTGACTGATGCTTATTACTGCTTCAGAAGCTGTTTCCAACCCGAATTTTTCCGCTTGTTTTATCATCTGATCCATCAGGTCATAGCCATTAACCCCATCAGCAAACCCAGGATAATTCTCTACTTTTTCGGTGGTTATTACTAATCCGCCTGGCGCTATTTTTTCCAGCAGCAATGTCTTCATCAACGCCCTGGTAGTATAAATCCCAGCGGTTAAACCTGCCGGCCCACCGCCAATTATTATAATGTCGTAAATCATTTATTATCAGGCTTTTTACTTTTTATACAGCGGTGACATTTCCCGTAATCTTTTTATAACTTTCGCTGTCGTCTCTACGGTAAAATCTATTTCTTCTTTTGTGGTTTCACGGCTTAAGGAAAACCTGATGGAACCATGCGCTATCTCTACCGGTACGCCCATTGCCGAAAGCACATGCGAAGGCTCTAAACTCTCTGAAGTGCAGGCCGAACCGGAGGAGACGCATATTCCAGCGCTATCTAAATTAAGCAAAATTGATTCCCCCTCTACATATCTAAAAGATACATTCAGAATATGCGGCACTCCCTTTTCTAAATTGCCGTTAATCTTAATCTCATCAATCTTACTAGAAAGTCCTTCTCGTAACCTGTTTCTTAATTCTATTATTCGTTTACTCACTGCGTCCATCTCTTTATAAACTAATTCCATTGCTTTCGCCAATCCGATAATGCCGGGCGTATTTTCAGTCCCGGCCCGCCTGTGAAATTCGTGGTGGCCGCCAACCTGAAGCGGATTAATCTTCGTCCCCTTGCGAATATACAACACGCCGACTCCCTTAGGACCATAAAACTTATGGGCTGTAAGTGACAGAAGATTTATATTACTCTTCTGCAGATTAAATTTCATCTTGCCTAAAGATTGAACTGCATCAGTATGTAAAAGCACTTTTTTATCGGCGCAGACTCCGGCAATCTCATCCATCGGCTGAATAGTTCCTACTTCATTATTTGAATGCATTATGGTTACAAGAATCGTCTCTTTCTTTACAGCTTTTTCTAATTCCTTAGTCATAACTACGCCCGTACTATCAACCGGCAAATAAGTAATTTTAAATCCTTGTTTCTCCAGGTGGTGACAAGAATTTAGGACCGCGTGATGTTCAACCTGGGAAGTAATAATGTGATTACCCTTGGAACGATTAGCAAGTGCTGCCCCAAAAATGGCTAAGTTATCGGATTCGGTTCCCCCGCTGGTAAAGATTATTTCTTTGGAGTCAGCGCCGAGCAACCCCGCAACCTGTTCCCGGGATTTTTCTATGGCCAGACGCGCTTCCCGCCCCTTCTGATGCAGGCTTGACGGATTAGCATAGATTTCGTCAAAATACGGACTCATCGCCTCAATTACTTCAGTTCGTACCCTGGTGGTTGCCGCATTATCCAAATACACTGTCTTTTGTTTCATAGTTTAAACCCTTGAACATAAAAATACCAAACCCAGTAACAGGTGTCAATAAATATATCCCGGCACTTATCCGAAGCATTTATAAAATGATTAATTTCTCTTGACCTTTAAGTGAATTTATAATTTATTTTAATTTTTATGTCTCATATTTCAGAACTAAAAACCTTAATCGGCCAATCAGTCACCATCAAAGGATGGCTGTATAACCTGCGTTCCAGCGGTAAAATCATTTTCATGCAGGTGCGCGATGGCACCGGTATCGTCCAGGCCGTTGCATCAGAAAAGGATATCGGCCAGGAACGATTCAAGGAAGTCGGTAAAATCACCCAGGAATCATCGCTCATTGTCACGGGTACGGTCCGTGAGGACAAGAGGGCTCCGGGCGGCGTGGAACTAACCATAACTGATGTTACAATAGTCCATATTGCCGAGCCATATCCAATTGCCCTCCAAGCGCACGGTGTAGGATTCCTGATGGAGCAGCGCCATCTCTGGCTCCGCTCACGAAAACAAGTGGCCACCCTGCGCATCCGCGCGGAAATAATTAAGGCTATCAGGGATTTCTTCGATGACCGCGGATTCACCCTGGTGGATGCGCCGATTCTGACGCCGGCCGCCTGTGAAGGCACAACCACGCTCTTTGAGGTGACCTATTTTGACGACAAAGCATATCTTTCCCAAAGCGGCCAGCTTTATAATGAAGCCGCGGCTATGGCGCTCGGCAAGGTCTATTGCTTTGGCCCCACCTTCCGGGCGGAAAAGTCCAAAACCCGCAAGCACCTGATGGAATTCTGGATGGTTGAGCCAGAGATTGCCTTTGCGGAATTAAATGACATCATGGATTTATCTGAAGATTTTATAACCCACATTGTCTCCCGCGTTCTGGAAAACAGGCAGGAAGAGCTAAAAGTCCTGGAGCGCGATACTACACTATTAGAAAAGATAAAAAAACCATTCCCTCGTATTTCTTATAGTGAAATCTGCGACTCATTCGAGAAGTGGGGACATCAATTCAAACGCGGCGCTGACCTGGGCGCGCCAGAAGAAGCCGTCATCGGGCAGAAATTTGACAAGCCGGTAATGATTCATCGCTTCCCGATGGCCGTCAAGGCATTTTATATGAAACCAGACCCGGCCGCCCCTGAGTTTGCACTCTGCGTTGATGTCATTGCCCCGGAAGGCTACGGAGAAATTATCGGAGGCGGTCAACGCGAGGATAACCTGGCTCACCTGACTCAAAGAATAAATGAACAAAAACTACCCATATCCGCCTTTGAATGGTATCTTGATTTAAGACGATACGGCTCGGTCCCGCACGGCGGTTTCGGGCTGGGCGTGGAGCGGACTGTATCCTGGCTTTGCGGAAGCGACCATATACGCGAATGTATCCCGTTTCCGAGAATGCTATACAAAATTTACCCTTAAAAAATATGATTAAATTTACCGAAGAACAGAAGTTGATCCAACAAACGGTTCGTGATTTCGCTGTTGAATTAGTGGCTCCTAGGGCAAAAAAGTACGACCAGACCAAAGAATTCCCGTGGGATAATATCCGCAAGATGGCCGAACTTTCCCTGATGGGCATCCCTTTCCCTGAAAAATACGGCGGCGCCGGCGCTGACAAATTGAGCTATATTATCGCGATTGAGGAACTGGCCCGCGCCTGCGGCTCAACCTCCATAACACTGGCCGCCCACACCTCCCTGGGCTCAAATCCGATATATCTCTTCGGCAATGAAGAACAAAAGAAAAAATACCTCGCACCTTTGGCTAAAGGCGAAAAAATAGGCGGTATGGGCCTGACCGAACCGGACGCCGGCTCCGATGTCCACGGCATAAAAACTGTCGCGGTACAAACCAAACAAGGGTTTGTCTTAAACGGGGCCAAGATGTTCATAACCAATGCAAATGTCGGGCACACCTTTGTGGTGGCGGCTAAACTTGATAATGAGATATCGCTTTTTATTGTCGAAAAGGGAACAAAAGGACTCTCTAACACCAAACCAGTGGATAAATTAGGACTACGCGCCTCTGATACCGGAGAACTGATTTTTGAAGATTGCCTGATTCCGGCGGAAAATCTCCTGGGAAACAAAGGAGAAGGATTCAAATATATGATGCGCACCCTTGATGAAGGCCGGATTTCTATCGGAGCGTTGGCCTTAGGCCTGGCCCAGGGCGCATTTGACAAGGCGCTGGTTTATGCCAAGGAAAGAAAACAATTTGGGCAGCCTATCGTAAAGTTCCAGGCCATCCAGATGATGATAGCCGATATGGCCACCGAAATCACCGCGGCCAGATTCCTGATTTATGATGCGGCCGAAAAAGCCGCCCAGGGATTGCCATTTGTAAAAGAATCAGCGATGGCTAAACTATACGCGTCAGAAGTGGCCATGCGAGTAACCAAAAATGCCATCCAGATATTAGGCGGCTACGGCTATACTACAGACTACGAAGTGGAACGCTTCTATCGCGATGCCAAATTATGTGAAATAGGCGAGGGCACATCAGAAATCCAGCGGATTATCATTGCCCGGCATGTCGTGGGGAAATAACGCCCTATTTATTATCGCGCCAAAGCGGCGCCGGCTCAAAGTCATCGTAATAAATCTCTCCGCTGTACGATAAAAGACGCCGGTTGCCCGCCTCAATAGTATAAATTGTCCCGGTTGATACCTGAATAACCGTCCCTTCCTGAGTATATTGATATAATGAAACCGTCCCATGTTCGGTCATAAAACCAATTTTATTAAAATCCTTATCATAGACATAAAAAATAATTATCATTTCCTCGCCAGATGGAGAATTCGGACTTGTCACAACATTTCCCGTCTCCTCCAGATATCCTAAAATAACGTTATCGGATGTTTTTATCATCTTGAATGTCATCACCGTACTCTTCTTTATCTCTATTCGCGATAAATCCTGGCTGGAAATCTTATCGCGAGACAAAACAGAACATCCAATTAATAACAAGCACCCTATAACGTGTAAGGTTAACGCTATCATTCTGGTCATATGTAATTTTTATAACCTGCAATCCCATATTTGTCAAATATTAATTGACTTCTCAACCTCTATAATATAATAAATTAGGTATGCCATCTCTAATACTAAAAAAGAATAATCAGGTTATAAAAGAATTTATCATTACCAAGCCCCGCCTTATCCTGGGCCGGGGAATAATGGGTAATGACCTGGAAATTCCTGACGGGCTGGCTTCACGCCAACACTGCGAAATCAAGAAGGATGGGGACACGTATACGCTCACCGACCTGCGCAGTTCCAACGGCACTATCCTTAATAAGAAAACTATCACTTCTACAGTACTGAAAAATAATGACGAAATCCAGATAGGCCTGACCAGTATCATATTTAAGGATGACTCGCCGGCCCAGAAATCAGCTTCATCTCCCGCCACCTCCAGCGATATTGTCAGGGGCCTTAATGAAATCCCGATGGAATACCGGCTTAACATAAAAGATATGCAGGACGCCGGCCAGTCGTTAGCCGCCGCCCCAATCAGCATCGGCATGAAGGATGAAAAAGGAAGCAAGAAATTCTTTATGCTCTATCAATTAGGAAAAGCTGTCTCTTCGGCTACTACCGTGGATGAAGTTCTTGATGTCGCCATGTATTCCATCTTTGATTCCATCAAAGCCGAACGCGGCATTATAGTGCTTATCGATAAAAATACCGGCCAAATCGTTCCAAAACTCAGCCGAACCCGTACGCAAAAAGACCTGAAAGAACATATTACCGTATCCCGGACTATCATCAATAAGGTAATAGCTGACAAGGTTTCAATTATCACTACCGATGCCATGGCTGACTCGCGCTTTTCAGCCGGGATGTCCATTGCCCAGCAGAATATCCGTTCCGCCCTGTGCGTTCCGCTCTGGGAAAAGCAGGACGTCTTCGGCGCCATCTATGTTGACAACCAGGTGTTCGCGCACTCCTTCACCAACGATGACATTGATTTATTAAGCGCCATAGCTAATCAATTAGCTATCAGAATTAAGCAGGATGAACTCTATAGCAATCTTAACAGAGAAGCGCTCCTGCGCACCAACCTTGAACGTTACCACTCGCCGGACATTGTCGAACTGATTATTTCTAAAGGCGGCGTTGACTTCGCGGCAGAGGAAAAAGAAATATCGGTCATCTTCGCCGACGTTCAGAACTTCACTACCCTATCTGAAAAAATGCCTCCGGCTGAAATCGCCACGATGCTTAATGGATTCTTTGAAACCGCCACCCAGATTGTTTTCGAACACAAGGGCAGTGTTAATAAATACATCGGCGACGCCATTATGGCCATATTCGGAGCTCCGGTTGAGAACAAAGACCATGCGCTAAATGCAACCCAATGCGCGATAAAAATCATTAAAACCCTCTCCGAACAATCCGCGATAACAAAAACCCCTTATACTATTCGTATTGGCCTTAATACCGGCGTTGTCGTAGCCGGTAATATCGGCTCCAAAAAACGCATTGAATACACCGTATTAGGCGATACCGTCAATATCGCCAGCCGGCTTAACCAATTCGGGCAAGCCAACCAGATTGTCATCGGCGAGAATACTTACAAGGCTGTCCAACCGTATGGTATTAAAGCAACGGACTTAGGCCTGGTTCAACTCAAAGGCAAGAAAAACGATGTCAGAGCATATCAGATTATCTTATGAAAAACGTAGTCATCCTAGGCGCATCCGGCTCAATCGGCCGAAATGCCCTTTCTGCTATTACTAATCTCAATAAAAATACTGATTACCGCTTTAATATCAAAGCATTAGCCAGCAACTCCAACTGGCAGATTACCCTTCAGCAGATAAAACAATTCAAACCGGCCGTCGTTATTATGAGCCAATACTCTGCTTATGACAAATTAAGAAAATCATTACCGCCCGGTCATCGCACCAAGGTTCTTTATGGAACTGCGGAGATGAAGAAAGCCGTGTGCGCGCCTGATGTGGATATCGTCATCTCGGCTATTTCCGGAGCCGAAGGACTGTACCCCACACTCTGGGCGCTCCAAACACATAAAACCGTGGCATTAGCCAATAAAGAATCACTGGTCATGGCCGGCGAATTGCTAAAAACCCTTAAGAGCTTCAACAAAGTAATTCCGGTTGACAGCGAGCACAGCGGCCTATTCCAGATACTTCACAATCAACTAATCCCGGCCACGCAGGTAAAAAGGATTATCCTGACGGCTTCAGGCGGGCCTTTCTATAGATTATCCAAAAAGCAATTGGCTAAAGTCACACCGGCTCAAGCCCTTAAACACCCGACTTATAAAATGGGGCCCAAAATCACCGTTGATTCTGCCACCCTGATGAATAAGGCATTGGAAATTATTGAAGCGCATCACTTATTCAATATTCCGGCTGATAGAATAGCCGTGGTGATTCATCCCCAGTCCGTTATCCATGCAATGGTGGAATTTGTCGACGGCTCAATCATCGCCCAAATGAACCAGCCGGACATGAAACTGCCCATCCAATACGCCTTAACCTATCCGGCCCGGATGCCGTCTCAGGTAAAACCACTGGATTTCTCCCAAGCGCATACATTCTTCAAGCCGGACACTAAAAAATTCCCGGCATTATTGCTGGGTTACGAAGCCATTCGCCGGGGCGGCACGACCGGCTCGGTCTTGAACGCGGCCAATGAAGAAGCCGTAAAATTATTCCTGCAGAAAAAGGCGGCTTTTACCGATATTACTAAACTGGTCAGTCAGGTGGTAAAAAAACATAAACCTCTTAAAGCCACATTGGATAATATCGCGCAGGCAGACCAGTGGGCCAGAAAACAGATTAAACAAAGGAGTATAAAATAATGGCTGGATTTTTAAGCACAACTCAGGGCATCATCATGGTAATTTTCGGACTAGGAATTATTATATTCCTGCACGAACTGGGTCATTTTATAGTTGCCCGAAGCTTAGGGATACGGATAGAAATGTTTTCCATTGGATTCGGACCGCCGCTCTGGAAGATAACCAGAGGCGGGACCGAATACCGCATCGCCATGATACCCTTAGGCGGCTTTGTCAAGCCAGCCGGAGAATTCATGAGTTCGCCTGATACCAAAGGCGCGCCGGACGAGATGTCCTCCAAGCCGCCGATGGACAGAGCCAAGGTCCTGGTGGCCGGGGCCACAATGAATTTCATCTTCGCCTTCCCTTTCTGCATCATTGCTTATCTCATCGGCGTAAACCTGATGGCGCCTTCAGTTTCCGATATCGGGCATGGCTCGAGCGAATGGCGCAGCACACTGCAAAAAGGCGATATCATCACAGCTATCATCAGGACGCCTAAAGACGGCAACGAAACAGAAGTGCCTATCAAAAATCACAATGATTACCGACGTGAAATTATCCGCCTGCCGATTGGCACGCCGGTTAAACTCAAGGTCACCCGTAATAACCAAGAAATGCTGGTGGATATTACAACCAATGGCTCTGCGGCCATCGGCATTCAGCCCTATAGTAATATCATCCAATCCGTCCAAAATGACTCGGCCGCCCAAAAAGCCGGCCTGGAACCGGGCGATGAAATCATCGAGGTCAACGGAGAACTCACCACCTCAGCCCAGGATATTTCGTCTCTAATCTCGCAAAGAACCTCATTACTGACGCCTCTAATGGTCCGAAAAGCTAACGGCCAAATAAAAACCATTACAGCTACCCCGACCAGCGCAAAATTATCAGAGCCATACTATGATTTGGGAATAAGCGGCATTATGCCGGTAATAATATCCGAGGTCAGGCCAGGCAGCCCGGCCGAAAATTCCGGACTTCAGAAAAACGACCGAATCACCGGGATTAACTCCGCTCCGGTAAACTCATGGAATAAATTTATAGAAATTATCAAGGCATCGGCTGGCAAAGAACTAACCCTGACAATATCACGGGGAAATATCAGCCCGACAAACTTATCCGCTACTATCCTGATTGCATCTGACCCGGCCGGCAAAGGATTCATCGGCGCGGTCTCTTCCAATACCAACGAAATAGGCGAGGTAAAAGAAAATTCACCGTTATCGACACTGAATCTGGCTTATGGCGACCGGATTATTAAAGCAACCGCTAAAACCCAAAAAGACAAGCCTTTGGAAACGAGCGTCTCCGCCTTTTCCCAATTGCAGGACTTAATTGGAAAAACAAAGGATTCGCCCATCGAGATTACGGTCGTTAAAAATCTGGCTATTCCGGTGACCCAAACAGTAACCGTTACCCCCAACCGGATATCTGAAAGAGGCGAATTAGGCATCGGCTTAAAGCTCAAGACTGTAGAGAGCAATTACTCGCTCAAAAATGCTATTATTGAAGGCGCCAAGGAAACGCTGGATTTAGGGCTCTTAACCTTCCAGATGCTCCGGAAACTAATCCAAGGAGAAGAATCGCCAAAAGGGCTGGCCGGACCTATCGGGATTATAAAGGTCTCCTATTATATGGCCCGGGAAGGCGCGGGCGATTTCCTCTGGCTTCTGGCGCTTATCAGCATTAATCTGGCTATCCTTAATCTCCTGCCCATACCCGTATTAGACGGCGGCACTATCGTCTTCTGTTTCATCGAAAGAATCAAGGGCTCGCCGGTCAGCATCAAGGCTCAGGCGATTGCCCAATATATCGGGCTCTTCATTCTTTTATCATTGGTGGCCCTAACCACTATTAACGATATCCTCCGATGATTTTGCTGATTGACGGCTATAACCTTACCTTTAGCGGGCTGGACCAATCCAAGGACATAAAACACAATCAACTGGAGATTCTGCGCGATAATCTCGTAGCGCAACTAAAATCATATAATATACGAAAGAAACACCGCATCATCGTGGTCTTTGACGGCGATAAGACCGTTAGCCATTACCCGCAGGAAAAAGAATCCGGCGGCATCAGGGTGGTCTTTTCCCAGGGTAACACCACAGCCGACGAGCATATTATCAGTCTGGTGGCATCGTATATCCGGGAAAAGCCGCATCGGAATGATTTATGTGTCATCACCTCAGACCGGGCTTTGGCAGAAACCCTCAGGCATAACCGGGTCAGGATTATCTCATCCCAGGAATTTGCCGTGGAATTGACCGCTAAAAATAGCGGCTCAACTATGGACAAAACAGGCGACCCGATTGAGAAATTCACCGGTCTAAAACCGTCTGATGTCTCTAAGTGGCTGAAAATCTTCTCAAAAGATGAACACGAATGACACGAACCCGAAGGGACCGCGAAAGAGAACACGAATGAGACGAATACGGCGAATTACACGAATAAGAAGAAAGGGAACAGAGGCAGATGCGTCCAGCTAATCCGGCGAATCACACGAATAAGACACCTTTTTATTCGTACTATTCGTGCTTATATTTTCCGTTTACTATACGAACAGGAGGATTATAAATATGGACGATTTTATTTACAAGGAACTGTCTTATAAAATAATGGAGGCGGTATTTGAAGTGCATAATATCCTTGGCCCCGGCTATCCGGAAGACAAATACGAAAAGGCATTATGCAAGGAATTTCGTGACAGAGATATTAGTTACGAAACACAGAAATTAGCAAAACTTATTTATAAGGACGAGGATTTGGGTGATTTCAGGTTAGATTTAGTGGTAGAAGGAAAAATCATATTAGAACTAAAAGCCGTTTCCGAGTTAAACGAAGTATTTGAAGCACAAACTTATTCATACTTAAAAGCAACCGGGCTGAAACTCGGAATCCTTATCAATTTCGGGAAGAAGATGATTGAATATAAACGGATAGTCAATTAAATTATTATTCGCTGAACGCGGTCTTTTCGAATTCGTGAGATTCGTTCTATTCGTGCGATTCGTGTTCATCTTGTTTTATTAGTGCTATAATATGGATAAAACAGTCCGGGCTCATTTATACATCTCCGGCACAGTCCAGGGCGTATTTTTCAGGCATTACACCTTTGAAAGAGCCCACCAGCTCGGATTAACCGGCTGGGTTAAGAATCTCGCCAATGGGCAGGTGGAAACAACCTTTGAAGGGACAAAGGACAAGGTTGATGAAATGATAGAATGGTGCCATAAAGGACCACCATCAGCCAAGGTAACTAAAGTGGATATCCAATGGGAAACTCCGGATGGCTCTCTAAAAGGATTTAATATAGAATAAAAAACCCCCGCCCCGAAAGCATTCAGGGCGGGGGCTATACCTAGTTAGGAAACTATTTCCTCTTTTCCTCGCCTGGTTTAATACTGCCCAGCTGCGGAATCTTCTTAATCAGCTCCTCCAGTTTTAACCCGGTTAAGGATTCCAGTATCGGAGGTAATTGGGCAATAATATTGGTGACATCCTTGGTAACCTTATTTGCTCCGGCCGAGTCGCCGCCCTGGTTGATAACCACAATCTTCTCAGTCTTAGCCAGAGGTTCGGAAATAGCCCGGGCAATCTCAGGCAGTCTTTCAATCACCATTTGAATAACCGCCGCCTCATTGTATGCTTTCCAGGAATCGGCTTTCTTGGCCATGGCCTCGGCTTCAGAGAACCCGGTGGCCTTAATGACATCGGCCTGAGCTAAACCTTTGGCGCGGGTTGCTTCTGATTCACCGATACCGATATTCTTGGTAGCGTTGGCCTGTCCTTCGGCTTCGGTCATTAGTTTAAATCTCTGGGCATTGGCCAGTGTTTCAATCCGGTATTTCTCGGCATCAGCCGGCTTGGAAATAGTGGCTTCCAGCTCCTTCTGCCTACGGCTGATTTCCTTTTCCTGGACGTCAATCATCCGTTCTTTTTCCACCACCATTACCTGGATTTCTTCAGCCTTAACCGCCTGATTGGTTTTATATTTCTGCAGGTCATAAGCCAGGTCTGCCTCGGCCTTTTTCTGATTAATATTCATCTGATACCCGGCTCGCTTGACCTCAAAACTCTGATTCGCTTCAGCCACCTTGGTATCCGCGGCGAATTTCGCCTCCTGCCCGGCCTGGTTAGCCTGAGAACTCTTGATAAGAGCGTCTCTATCCGCCTCGGCCTGGGCAATCGTGGCGTCTCTCTTGACCTGAGCCACCCTCGGTTTGCCCAATGCCTCTAAATAACCATGGTCATCCTTGATATCGCGCAGGGTAAACGAATCTATGCTCAACCCCATATTAGCCAGGTCGCCGGCCGAGACCTCCTGAACCTTCTGGGCAAAGGCATCCCTGTTTTTGTAGATATCTTCTATGGTCAGCGTGCCGACGATGCCGCGCAAATGGCCTTCCACGGTCTGCAAGGCAATCATCTTTATTTCTTCTTCACTTCTACCCAAAAACCGTTCCGCCGCGGTCCGGATGGATTGGTCTTCGCCTTTAATCTTAACCTGGGCCACACCGTCCACATTAACAGACACGCCGGTAATAGTATAGACCTCTTTTAATCTAACATCTAAAGTCAGCAGTTCCAAAGAAAGTATGTCTGCCTTTTCAAATATCGGCCAGACAAACGTGCCGCCGCCCTTGACTACCCTAAAACCCACGGGCCGGCCATCCGGCGTGCGATGCTGGCGTCCGGAAATTACCATAACCTCATTCGGACCAACCTTAGTATAGCGGTTGGCATACATCCTCAGTAGAATTATGAGGACGATTACTACCGAAATACTCCCAAAAGCCATCCATCCATATCCCTCCATAGTTATACTCCTTTCTTTCAGTTATTAATTCTATCTCGGCCTGAACTCTTCTCCGATACCGTCGACAAAGAATTCCACCCGGCCGCATCTGGGACAAACATAAATATCAAAACGGTCCTTGTCCTCAAAGAATTCACCGCCGATCAATGAGGTCGGTATATCCCCCTCATGAATCTTTTTTGTCCCGGTATATTTAAGTTCAATCTGGCACCTGGGACAAACTATCGGATTTGATATATTATCCATTCTAAATTACTCCTTTTACAACACCTTCGCCCCTTCCGTGGGCTTTACATAAAACGTATTCCCGACAATCTTTTCAACTATTACCACCGAATGTGATTTTATCTCGTTCTTCTGGGCCGCCCGGGCTGATGCCGTGTAACGTGTCCCCCTGGAAACATAAGCCACCTCGCCCAGACCGTCCGCCGGAATGGTGGTAATCACCTCGGCTTCCTTACCAATCATATCGGCCAATATTGCTTCACTGCTTCCCTGGGTGGACTTAAAAATAGTCGTAAAGATAATAAAAGTAATCGTGGCAATAACCAATCCGGTTAATACCGCAACAGCCATACTCGGATAAGGCGACCATTTAAATACCTTAAGACAAACCATACCCATAGCGCCGAAGGCCGTAATAAACATGGCCACAATTACCGGGCTCAAGGGCGAGAAATGAATCGTGCCGGTATCAGAACTGCCGTCGGTATCCACATGCCCGACAATATCGTGGTCAATATCAAAGTGACCGCCCTCGGCTCCGCCTTCCCCGCCGCCCTCAGCTCCGCCAAAGATACCGCCAAAGATGGCGGAAATCACGGCATAGGCCAAGCCCAGGAAAAAGCATCCGACAAAAACCATTTCTACCATTGTCATATATTAGCTCCTTATCTGGTTGCGTTGAAACCCTCTCCCCTTGTGGGAGAGGGTAGGGTGAGGGGTAAGTTTTCACCCTCCCCTAACCCCTCCCATCAAGGGAGGGGTAAAAAAACAGAGTATCCTTATTTCTTTTCGGGATTTCTGGTATCCTTCGTATATTTCAGAAAATCCTTGCCGGTTCTCTTTAGAAACTCATCATAAGCGTCATTTCTGATACTGCGTGTCTGCTCGGCCGTCTTTGAGGACTGGTATTTCTGCGCCGGCTTAACAGGCTCCACTGGCTTTGATTTTACTACTACATTAGGATTTTGGGCGCGCGGCTTTACCCCCACACCAATATTTTGGTTGTGGGGGTTTATCTCTTCGGCCAACGGAATCAACGGTTCGGTTGTCAGCTTGACCTTCGGCGCGGCTGTAGCCATCTGCTGATGCTTATAAACCTCTTTTATCTGGCCCTTAATATCAATCAATAACCCGTAGACCGGAATCTCCTGGGGAATAAACGGCGATTGCTTGATGGCATCAACCACCTTGCGAATATTTATCTCCTCGTTCGGTATCAAACCAAACCATTCCCTTAAATCCACATCCTTGAACATCTCCCGGGTTTTGCCGTATTTAGCAAAGGTATCGGTCACGGGCGCCACATCCATCTTCATTCCGCAATTAGTATGCCCGATAATCGCCACCTCCTTGACATCCAGCGTATAGATAGCCACAGCCAAAGAACGGATGATGCTGTTATCATAAGGCGTGATGGTATTACCGGCGTTCTGGATAAAAACCGCATCGCCACGCTTAAAGCCTAATGCCTGATGGATAAAACCCACCAGATTAGAGCTCATACAGGTCACGATGGCCCAGTGCTTGCGCGGTTTGGCAGTATGCTGGTATTCGGTTTCAAGTACCGTCCGGCTGGCCAGAAACTCCTGATTGTTACTAAGGATTTCTTCTAATGGCATAGGATTCTTCCTAATAATTTCTAAGCCTTTGCTATTTACTATGCTTTGTGCTCATTATAACCTTGGTTTTATGCCCGCCTTCTATCATACCGAGCAAAATGCATAATACCCACACCCACCACGGAAAACTCCATTGTAAAGGCCCATAAGCCAAAATCAGCAGAGCGGCTATTCCCAACATCGCCCCATCTCCTTTTTTTATTCCTTTATATTTATAACGGCAGGGAGCGGTAAAAGCTAATCTTTAACCGCCCCTGCCACTTTTTAGTCACTACTTCGAGTGTTTCGCACCTTTTTTAGTAGCGGCTTTCTTGGTCTTTTTTGCCACTTTAACCACCTCCTTTTAGATACTGTTAGGGATGGCGCCGTAAGCGCCAGACCGTTACAGTATCTTATCCCGACGAATGTCGGGACTCCACTACCTAATAACATAGCAAATACCGTGCCAGAATAGTAACAATCAGTTATTAATTATGAGTTATCAGTTAACCCTCTGAAATTATTAAGGTTATATCGCTTCTGGCTAACTTATAACCTACAACTTATAACTTGTAACCCCAGCCCGGCCGTGCATTTCCGCACAATTCGTAACATACTGAACAACTTATCCCCCTCTTTGAAAAAGAGGGGTTAGGGGAGATTTAAATCCCCCTTAATCCCTCCGTACGGAGGGAAATAAATACCCCAGCGTTGTTATCCACCTTGGCCGGTCGCGGTATCCTGTTGTTGATTCCCCTCTTTCTCCCTAACCCATCTTCTCAACGTATGCGGATTAATCTTCAGGAGTTGGGCGGCCTTTTCCGCGTTGTGATTGCTCTTTTCCAGGGCTATCCGGACGCACCTTTCCCTGATGTCATCCACAAACTTATCCAAGTTGATACAGCCCAGCGAGACCTGCTCCTGCAATTTATTCTCCGGAATGAGCCCGGTATCGCAGACCAGTTTGGTAGCCTCGTCGGTGAATATCCGGCATTCCAGATGATTCTCAGTCAGAGTCTCCTCTGTGCGGTACAGGCGCGACAACCCGGCAAAGATGATGCTCTTTAATTCCCGGACATTGCCCGGCAGAGGGTATGATTCCAGCCGTTTAATCACCTTGTCATCCACCTTAATCTGGCGGTGGTATTTCCGGTTGAACTCATTGGTAAACGCCTCGACCAGCGGGCCGATATCCTCAGTCCGTTCCCGCAGAGGCGGAATTACAATCTTATCATTGCAGATGCGGTAATAGAGGTCATCCCGGAATTGCTCCTTCCGGACCATCTCTTCCAGATTCTTGTTGGTGGCGCAGATAATCCGGACATCCACTTTGAGGGTCTTTTCACTGCCTACCGGCCGGAATTCCTGCTCCTCAATGGCCCGCAACAACTTGGCCTGGGTGGACAGGGCCATATCGCCGATTTCATCCAGGAACAGCACGCCTTTGTCAGACAGTTCCAGCAGTCCCCGGCGTTTGCTGATGGCGCCGGTAAATGAGCCCTGCTCGTGCCCGAATATCTCGCTTTCAATCAGCGTATCGGGTATGGCCGCGCAATTCATCTGCAGAAACGGCTTGCCATTACGCGGGCTGGCCTTATAGATTTCATCGGCAATCAGTTCCTTGCCCACCCCGGTCTCGCCCAGAATCAGGACCGGCGTATCGGACTTGGCTACTGTGCGCGCCTTCAGGACCGCGGACTCCATCCGGCTGCTCTTGTAAATAATCTCGGAGTGCTCGGCCAATGATTTCTTGCGCTCCAGGTAAATCTCTTCGGCGTTATTTACCCTGGTAACCAGCTTAAGGTCGCTGTGTGAATGGTAGCGAACCAGGTAATCAAAGATATTCAATGCCCGGGCTTTATCCATTATCTCGTCGCTCAGTTCCTTGTAACTGAACATAATCACCGGCACCCAGGGTTTTGCCTGGCGTATCTTCTCCAGGGCATAGATGCCGCCTAACTGGTTGCATCGGCCGGCTGATTCGTCCGCTTTGGTGTTAGGCATCAGGACATCCAGGATAATCACGCCGTATTCGTGCTTGGCCGCCTTGGCTACGGCTTCCTCGCCGCAGGAGGCGGTGTCCACCTCGTAACCGCGCTCACTTTCACAGAGGAGATTGCGGTAATATTCCCGCTCGTCCTTCTTGTCATGTGCCAATAAGATAAGCCGTTTCATAGGGGTATATTACCATAAAGGCACAAAGAACACAAAGAAAATCATAGCAACTCCAAGTAAATTTATGAGATTGCTTCGTTGTCACTCTGGGACTCCTCGCAATGACTGTCATTGCGAGGTCGCCGTAGGCGACCGTGGCAATCTATGATACAACCCTTGTGGGATCTATTACAACAAATGGGAAGTGATATTATTTGACCCCGTTAAAAAAGTATGCTACCTTATAGTTGCCACAAAGGCACAAAGACACGAAGTGGCGCTGAATACAAATTTCTTTCTTCGTGCCTTAGTGTCTTCGTGGCGGAAATTACAACGATTTTAGAAAGAAGGTATTGAATGCAAACAGGTATTGTCAGTTACGGAACATATATTCCCAAGCACCGGATTGATGTCCAGGACATCTACAAGGTCTGGCGCAATGTTACCCCGGAGATATTCGACCGGATGAGTTTACGGGAACGGGCTGTCTTAATGCCTGATGAGGATTCGATTACATTAGCCGTGGCCGCGGCGCAGATTGCCCTGGACCGCTCCGGCCTGAAACGGGAACAAATCGGAGCGGTGCTGTTCGGTTCAGGCACCAATCCCTACGCCACCAAACCGGCCGCTACTATCATTCAGGACGCCCTGGGCCTGCGCAAGGATATTATCGCTTATGACATCCAATTCGCCGGCAAGTCCGGCACCTCGGCCATGATTACGGCCTCAGCCTTCGTGGCATCAGGCATGGCCGATTATGTCCTGGCTATCGGTTCAGACACCCTCAACCGCCACTTCCCGCCCGGCACCCAGATGGAATACGCGGCTTCAGCCGGCGCATTTGCCTGCATCATTGGAAAAGACAAACTCATCGCTAAGTTAGAGGGTTCGGTCTCGTATTCATCAGATATGGCGGACTATTTCCGGACCGAAGGCGAGCGCTACATCCAGTTAGGCGGCGGATGGATTGGCTATGTCTCCAGTTGGGGATTATTGGAACACGTGGCTCCGGCCGGTGAACGGCTATTCGCCAAACTCAATCTTGACCCCAAGAAGGATTTCAACTATGTGGCTATTCATCAAGGCAACGGCATCCAGCCGATGATGGGCGCCGGCAAACTCGGGCTGGATATGTTTATCGTCATGCCTTATGTCCTGACCTCGTATATCGGCGACTGCGGCAGCGCATCGTCTCTTATCCCGCTGGCGCATATCTTAGACAACGCCAATCCGGAAGAACGAATCCTCAATCTGTCTTATGGCTGGGGCTCAGGCAGTGACGCCCTGAGTTTTGTCACCACCAAGGACATCGAGGCCAAGCGTCCGCAAAAGGACTTGGTCATGAGCCAGGTGGAAAACAAGATAATGCTGGACTATGGATTGGCGACCAAGTATGAATACAAATATCTCCGGTCCCCGATGATGCTGACGAATTACTTGTAAACAGCGTTACATACTTATATCCGTTCAATCTCTTCAGGAGTACTATTCGCGGTCTCTTCGAGTTGTCCTGCGCACCAGTAGGTGCTCGGAGTCACGCTGCGCTTAGAGCGCTTCGAGTTCGCCAATGATGCTGACAAATTATTTGTAATCCAGCAGGTTGTATTTAATCAGATATCGGGTTACATCTTTTCTCCTGAATTAAGCAAATTCTCTATTTTTTGCCACCCTACCGGGTCTATACACACCAACACTCCGGAGCGCATATATAATATAAGGGTGCGCTATAGTGTGTGTATGATTATGGGTGACATACGCTAATCCGGCTCTATGGGATATGCCTATATAGCGCCAAGAGTATGCCTAATGTGGGCTAAGAGTATACCTCTGTAGCGCCAAGAGTATGCCTAATGTGGGCTAAGAGTATGCCTCTGTAGCGCCAAGAGTATGCCTAATGTGGGCTAAGAGTATACCTCTGTAGCGCCAAGAGTATGCCCTAATGTGGGCTAAGAGTATGCCTCCGTAGGGCCTGGAGTATGCCTAATATGGGCAGAGGGTACTACCCCCCACCCTCCCCCCTCCCCCTCATATTTTTCGACCTAATTTTTGTATAACTCTGTATTGAATAATGGATTATAGAGATTCTGGCCTTTATTTATGAATTCTTGCGGTTGACCGTGATAACTGAAGTTATGACAAATATAATTGAGTAGATTACCCAGCGGGCTGCCATCTGAATTACAATCTTATATCAAAGTGCCAGGCGGCAAAGCATAACACCGCTATAATCAGCCAATAGACTACCAGGAATTTAATGTCAGTTTTATCTATCAGCTTCATTTAATAGTCCTTACTTATTCGGAACTGCTACTAACTATCAGATTTAATTATTATTATTTAACTGCTTTACGTTCCGAGATAAATGTGCCGAAGACCATAAAAATAGTAGAAAGTAATATCACCAGTATGGTATAGTTTACGAAATCCTCAGTGCCGGCAATCTTGCTGGCGGCCGGCAAGGAA
>Ga0208373_1001894_pt1 | contig 25379 bp, 19 predicted proteins | sample RifOxyC2_FD_184036 | JGI IMG/M metagenome (GOLD analysis project Ga0208373, IMG submission 184036) | Soil microbial communities from Rifle, Colorado - Rifle Oxygen_injection C2 (SPAdes) | ecosystem: Environmental > Terrestrial > Deep subsurface > Rock core/Sediment | place: Rifle, Colorado... | reverse complement strand
CGCTAAATTACTTTTTAAACTATCGTAATAAAAAGGCCGATTGATTTTCCCAAATTGAGATAGGATCGCCGCATTAATTTCCATGCTGTCTGGAACCTCATAAGGAACAACTATCTCTCCCTGCGCCATCAAGCCAATTACATCATCGCTGGCTTTTGCTGTATAAAGCAAATTGTTGTTAATATATAATTTTTTATATGGTGTCTGTAAAGGAAAACGACCAACACCAATGCTCACGCGGCCGTCAACAGTACCATCAACCCAAGTATCATCTTCGCTAAAAATAGCCCCGTTTGCTGGTAAAGGTACGTTTGTTGAAACAACCGACTCTGTCCCAATATCATAACAATAGCTCGTGCCATCCCAATACCAGCCCTGCCATTTATTATAGCGCCAGCGGCCCTCCCCATTATAACAATCGCGTGTATTAACTTTGTATAAATCGTATTTATCACCATTAAACACAATGTGCCAACCTTCTTTACCTGAAGAGGTCAAGTGATATTGAGTGTCGCCGGCGGCTTTGCGAATCTCGTCTAAATCAGAGGTAACTGAATAAAAATCAATGGACGGTACTGGATAACGCCAAAATTCCTTTGGATGCCCGCCACCCTTTACCAAAACATGACTATCTACCCAAGAATCTGACTCACCATCAAACCTAATCTCGCCATTTGAATGAACTTGGCCATGCACAACTGTTGTAAAACTAAAATTCATGCCGGCATTAGAAAGAAAAGTATAATTAGTCATGGCTGGAAAACCCACACGAACCTGAATCGTGCGTTTAGATTGCGGCTGGTTAACTACCCAACCAGTGGAACGCACAATCACAACACTGCTTCCTGCCAAGGGTGAATCAATAGATAATGAAAAATACCCAACTAAATTTCCATCTTTGTCTTTTGACTCGTGTACATACGGACCCGGCTGGCCAGTGCCATCTTGATAATCAGTCGGGTTGTGCGCCAGATGCCAGCGATAATATGAAATGCCCGCTTCGGCAACATGAAATGCCGCATCGCGGTTATGTTTCATATTCGAGGCCTTATTTTCATAAATCGCATATCCAGCAACACCAAAAATAATAAGGGTCATGGCAATAGATCCGAAGACCATAACAAACAACAAAATTGAACCTCGATTATCTCTCATATTAGTTTGTTTTTAAATTCCTAATTTGCGCCATGCTTTCCACGCGCAATGGAACCGGCGTTTCTGTTGGGTCTTTTTCTAGTTCCAAATCAATTTTTATCATTCGTACTTTAGTAACATCAATTGGCGTAGTTAAGCTAGCTTGTGTGCCTGTAAAATTTTCATCATAATATACAAAAAGAGGAATGCTTTTTGCTATATTTACAGCATCATGCGCTAATTCTGTAGTAATACCAGCATCAGAATAGCCCAGAGGATTCCCGCCTGGTTTTATTATATTCTTTTTTAAGGTCGTGCCATCAAGCCAAAACCGTACTTTTTCCCTATAACTATCTTTATCAATGTTTGAATAAATTGTTAAATCATAATTTGATGCCGCCACAACAGAATAGGCGCCCAAACTAGACGATTCTGCTTTGCGCACAATGTCAACAACTTCTCTAAGCGCGCGCCGTCCGTCATTCTGTGTTTTTAATTGTTCCCAAATTATTGCGTTGTATCTAAAACTGTGAATTAACATCTCGCTGGTCGGAATTATTAATAATAAAAATATGCCGAGCGAAACCAACACTTCTAGCAAAGTAAAGCCCTTGTGTGTGTTATTAATCATATTAACTTGACGAAAGCGAGGCCGCAAAAATCATATCGCCGCTAACACTAATAGTTTCTGTTTTCGTCTGATAGCCCGGATGTGAAACCTCTACAACATAATCCTGTACACCAAGATTACCAAAATAAGCCTGGCCTGGGGGCGTACAGCTGGTAATATATGTCGCAGTAACATCTGAAACAGTTGGTGTTGTTGTGTTAGTTTGCGTGCTTAGGAACATTTTGTAACGAAAATATCGATTATTATTTAAAATTTCCGGACACGCTTGGTGTTCGGCATCAAAAAAAGTGCTGGCTGTTCCATCATAACCAACATAGTCCCAGCTGGCCGGTGTTGATGTGGTGTTAGCGGCCACAAGGAAACGCACGGAATTGACGCCGGTTTCGTCTGGCTGACCTAATGGCGTCCAAAATAAATTTACAAAATTTACGTTCGTGCCTAAATCAAATATAGAAGACTCTAAACTGCCATCATTGACATAATCCTGTCCAACCTTACGTAATTTAATGTCGCCCGCCGGATCATTTATTTCCACTTTTCCATCATCAGCAAAATATTTTGTTTCATCAGCCAACAAAATTTGTCCATTTCCACCCGACCAGTCAGTTTGATTAACAAAACCAACACCTGTGATTTTAGTTTTGTCATAGCCCGTGCCGGTAATTTTGACTGTTGAGCTGGAGAGTGGCTGGCCAGTGACTCCGTCAACCACATTAATGAGCAAAGAGTTGGTTGTGTTTGATCCCAAAATCAGTTGAATTGGTTGGTCTGCTCCGGCAGACAAAGACACCGGCAGTGTTGGAATCGTGCCAATCAAATCATAACCGCTGGGCCGCAGACCATAAGCATCAGCATCTAAATTAGATAATGCATATACGCCCCCTGCCCCCGTGTTTATGTTTTGATCAATTTTTAAAACATCTGGCTCGATGCCAATTAATTGTGTGCCCATTACCAGCACTGACACGCCACCAACGGGCTCACACATGCTACTTATGGTGCTAATTTGCAACGCAGAACTTTTATCAATAGAAAAACTAACCTCTACCACATCTTGTGCTCGCACCGAGGCGGGTGATTTAACCGGATTCGGCAAAGCCGGAGTCGCTCTTCTTGTCTGATCTGTGGTATAACCATCCTTGGTTACTGTTATATCATAAACATCTATACCAGCGCCCAAATCAACAATACGCAACATGCCATCATTGTCTGTTGTATCAGTTAAATCCAGTGTCGGGCTGGTGGACGTAGAAACTACGTGTATGTTGGCGCCCTGCACCGGTTTGGCTTGTGAATCAAATACTTTAATAAACAAGGCTCCGTGTGTCGGATCTCCCTCAAGTAGTTTGGGAGACACCTGGGTATTAATAACCAGCGGTTTGTGTTGATCACAGTGATCACAAATTATTTCTATATCAACCATTTTATAATCTGCCGGGGCAGTATCATTGGGTGTACCGCCAATCACACCATCAAACGGGTCGTCAATATTGCGGATGGTCCGCGTAACCGTAAAATCAATCCCGTTGCGCGTCGTGGTCACTATGTGCACAAGCACGCCGCTTGGACTCCCGTTTATAATTCCCACATCTTGAAAGGGGAGGTTTCTTACAATCTCGATCTGCTCGTTTAAAATGCCGGTTTCTAAAATTCGCAAACGCGATTGATACACAATCTTAAAAACAAATGTTATTCCTCCGTAAATTCCAACCATAAATAACACGAAAACAGCCACCCCGACAATGACCTCTATCAAACTAAATCCTTTTGCAAATTTTAACTTCATCAAGTCTATTATACCATATCATTGACTTTTATAGAAAAAAATTATAAAATAGAAATTACACGGAAATTATGTAGAAATTTAACAATATATGTATACAGTCAAAAAACTCGACAAATCTCAAGTCGAACTCACCATAACCGTCACCCCGGCAGAGTATCAAAAGCATCTAGAGAAGGCCGCTGTCAGAATTTCTGAGCGTGCGGCAATCAAGGGATTTAGGTCGGGTAAAGCACCCTATGAAACAGTAAAAAAGGAGGTAGGAGAAATGAATATTCTAAACGAAGCGCTGGAAACAATCATCCAAGAGGCATTCTTTAACGCTATCGTGGAAGAAAAATTAGACACCATTGGTATGCCTAAAGTTGATATTGAAAAACTGGCGCCAGGAAATGATGTGGTATTCCGCGCCACCGTAGCCCTTTTACCAACAGTGAAGCTCGCTGATATTAAAAAAATATCGGCAAAAAAAGAGGTAAAGCCAATCTCTGAAAAAGACATCGAGGAAACACTCGCGGCTCTGCGCGGCATGCACGCGAAAGAGGTTTTGAAGACCGGCACTGCTGAAAAAACCGACAAACTGGTTGTTGACATGGACATGTACTTGGACAAAGTGCCGGTTGAGGGCGGCCAAGCGCATGATCACAATGTCTATTTGAGTGAACAACACTATATACCGGGCTTTAACGAACAGCTGGTCGGTTTAAAAAAAGATGAAACCAAAGAATTTTCTTTGGATTTTCCGCCAACACACTATCAAAAACATTTGGCTGGAAAAAAGGTGGATTTCAAGGTAAAGGTTAAGGATGTTTTTGAACGCCAACTGCCTGAATTAGATGATGAATTAGCTAAAAAGCTGGGACAAGAAAGCATGGCCAAACTTAAAGAATTAATAAACAGTAACATTACCGCTGAACACGAACAGAGGGCAGAGCAAAGGCTAGAAATTGAAATTTTAGAAAAAATGATTGCTGGCTCCAGCTTTGATGTAATTCCGGATGTATTAATTGACGCGGAGCGCCAAAAAATGTTATATGAATTAAAGCACAGCCTCGAACATCAGGGCATTACAATTGAACAATATCTAGAACAAATTAAAAAGAAGCAAGAGGAAATAATGGAAGGATTTAAAGTACAGGCAGAAAAACGCGCTAAAGCCGCGCTGGTTTCGCGCCAGGTCGCCAAAGAACAGAATATCGTCGTGGGCGATGAAGAGATCAGCAAAGAAATACAAATGATGGAAGACGTCTATAAGGACAACGAGGACTACATTGAACGTCTTAAACGACCCGAGATTCGCGACACCATTGCCATGAGTCTGCAAAACAGAAAGGTGATGGAGTGGCTAAAATCCGTATGCCTAAACAAATAAAAATCCGCGTGATCCCGCGTGCCAAAAAAACCGAAATCGTGAATGAAATGCCCGACGGTACTTTAAAAATAAAACTAAAAGCCCCACCGGTTGACGGCAAGGCGAATGAAGAGTTAGTAGAGTTTTTGAGCGAGAAGTTTGGCGTGGCGAAGAGTAGTATCAAAATTGTGAAGGGAGAGAAAGGGAGAAACAAGGTTATAAAATTGCTCTAATTGACCTAATTGTTCTAATTATTCTAAAAGATAACAAATTGCTAAATTTGGTCATTGTGATTTTTTTAGGTCAATTAGGTTAATTAAAATAATTAGATTAATTCGGCAAATCAACCCCACCTCGTCCCCACGGATTACACCTCAATATCCTCCAAGCTGTTTTAAGAGAGCCCACAATGAGCCCTCTTTTTTTTATAACTTGGCATGCGTATTCACTGCAAGACGGATAAAATTTGCAATAACCGTGGGGAAACCGATGCTTAAAAAACCCATGGTCCGGAGAAAGGGTTTTTTGGTATAATCTGATAAGCGCCAAAATTGGCAGACGGAAAATTGAAAATTTAAACATTAAAAATTGTTTGAAAATTGAAAATTATAAATTGAAAATTCCACACCTTCTCAACAACTCGCCAACTTCTCTCTCAATTTCCACATACTCTTTCCCCACCACATTCGCTTTCGCCATTACCAACACATGATATCCGTGTTTAATTTTGTCATCTTTTAAAAGCAGCCTAATAATTTCTCGTAGTTGCCGCTTAACCCTGTTGCGCACAACAGCTTTTTTACTCACCCCAAGCCCAACGGCGAAGCCGATGCGTAAATCATCAACCGTGTATTTTCTGCGTGGATATTTGTCTGGCTCAATTTTCCAAATTTTGGCATTCAAAAAATTCCCATTAACAAATCTCCCCTCTTTCATCAGGATCTCAAAGTCTTTCATTTTTACTAAACGATATTTAGTTGGAAGCATACAAACAAAACCTCCCCCTCGTAGGGGGAGGTCAGGTGGGGGTCTCTCGTCCGATAAGACCTCACCCTAACCCTCTCCTACGAGGAGAGGGGAAATATTATATAGATTTGCGTGATTTACGCAACATTTTACCACGCTTTTCATCACTAACCGTTAGTTTTTTTCTTCCTCTGGCGCGTCTGCGGCGCAAGACCAATCGGCCATTGCGTGTTTTCATCCGCTCACGAAAACCGTGTGTCTTCGCGCGTTTGCGCTTCTTCGGAAAGTAGGTTCTCTTCGTTGACATAAATTAATATTAGACTGGATTATTGGTTGTTAAAATTGCCAAATTTTTATTCCATGTCGTTATGCATGTGCCATCAGTAAAGCAGGCGTTGGCGGCATAAGTAATTGGGCCGTAACCGCGCCCGGACGCGTCCTTGGTGTTGTACGGACCTCCAATATAGATACAAACCGGGGTGTCACAGGTCTTTACAATTTTGTCGTTCACAACCACGTCTACCGTTTTCAATGTTTTGTTTCCTTGTTCAGCCACTGCCGTAAAATTAATCAAGCTCTTGTGGTCCGGAATTGTCGGCACTGGGCTGATGGAAATTTTTGGGACATTGGTTACGGGAATAAAATTATATCCGGTTGTTTTCCAAGTACCGTCGGAAAAATAGGCGGTGGCCGCATAATTCACGGTCTTGCCAACATAGGTAGGAAATGGCCCGCCGGTGTATTCACACACTGCCTCCGCGCATTCTTTGGCCAATGTCTGATTGACCAATATCTGCAGTTTGGTTAATTTTTTTGTACCCTGATTCACGTTGCCCTTAAACACAACCGTGTCTGTGGTGTTGATTTTTGATTTTGAAGCCTCTACTGAAATCGTTGGTTCAACTGTTGGCACCGGCTTTACAAGTTCTACTGTGATGTATTTATTTCCAGTAAACATGTTGTTGCCGGCCGCGTCGTAAGCGTAGGCGCTGTATGAATATTTGGTTACGTATGTGTTGTTTGTAATTGGGCCAATTTGGTAGCTACAGGTGTTGACGCCGGCGCATTCCTTGACCACTCCGCCAAAAACTAAAATCTGAATTTTTGACACGGCCTTGTTGTCTGATGCGATAGCAGTAACCGTCGCGCTCTCGTTTAATTGAAGCGTATCTTTCGTGGAAGAGATGGAAATCTCTGGCGCTTTCGTGTCTTTTTCAGGAACAGCCACTACCTGAAATTTTCCATTAATCACCAGCGACTTGCCGCTCTTTGAACTCACAATAAATTTATAGGTGTGATCACCGATCTGATTAACGGCAGCTGGCCCCAAACTCATCATTACATCGGCGCAACCGCCAATGTCAGTACAGTTAGAGCCGGTGTTCATCAAAACATTATCAATAAAACCCTCTACTTTATACATTGATTTTCCGGCTTTGGCATAAACAGTGGCTTTGAATGTTTCACCCACTGTTATTGTGTCGCCAGAAGTAACCACCTTTTCATATTCCGGATAATCTTCCACTGCCTGCGGCGCCGCGTTCACCCAAAACTTTCCCCATGGCTGGCTGGTCTTGCCATTAACGCCTGTCATTAAAAATTCATACTTGTGTTCGCCAACATCGCCGGCAACAAACGGCCCAAAAGTTGTGCCACAAGACGCGATTGAATTATTTAACGCGCATGTTTTTACAACCTTGCCATCAAGCATGACATCAATTTTATTTAAGTTGACTCCGCCCTTCTCGCTTGGATAAATGGTGGCGGAAAATGTCTCACCGACTTTTGGCTGGTGATTTGATGTAATTATTTGTGAGTAGGTCGGAACCTGATCGCCGGCTGGCGCGACGGGTGTTGTCGGCTCTGGCGCTTTTGGATTTTCTCCAACCACCTTGTTGGTTACGAAAACATAAACAATCTTGGAATTAAATTTGCCCTTGTAATTGGCCGTGACAGTAAATTTGTGCCACTTGTTGCCTTTGGATTTGTCAACAACCCAATACGTCATGCCGCAATAATGCTTGTTCGCGCAACTAACCGTGGCCGTTTTTTCTTTATCAATATAAAAGTTAATATAATCCGGCGCTTCGCCGCCCTGCTCTTGAGACACGGACAAGGCGTGAATTGTCACCTTTTCATTGATATTTATTTGCGATTTTGTTTTTGTGACATATAATATCGGAGCGCTGGCCGCGTTGGCCGTGGAAACGCCCGTCAACACGCAAAACACAACCAAAACCGCTGTCAAACCAATAAATTTAAGAAGTCTATTCATATTTTTGGCTAATTTAAAATAAGTTAATGAAGTAAGACCCGGCCTCGACAAGCCGGAGTTTGAAATTATGCATATATTATAGCATAATTTTACCCTTTTGTCAAATACGCTAATATTTAATACCCCTTCCAACCAAAAAAGTTACATTATCCACTCTATCCACAATTTATCCCCAATTTATGCACTTTTTGGCTAAAATAAGTCATTTTCAATTAAATGTTTAATGTGTTAAAATACTGGCATATGACAAATTATGAAATTTGGCAGGCTATTTTAGCGGAGTTTGAAATTGCGCTTTCTAAAGCAAATTTTACCACGTGGTTTAAAAACACGGGTATTTGTAGCTATGAAAACAGCCAAGCAACCATTTGTGTTCCAACGGCTTTTGCTAAAAGCTGGTTAGAAAAAAAATACCACGCTGACATCATCAAAGCTTTGGAGCGCATCACCAATAAACCAATAAAACGAGTGGAATATAAGGTAGAAAACCTTAAAAACGTGCTTGAGCGCGAGTGCCAAACCCTTTCTGGAACAACAAACATAGTGGCCAATCAGCAGGAAACGGCGCCGGTTTTGGTTGCTGGCGCGCCTTTTGGCCAAAAACAGTGCTTGGGCGCCAAGTTTGGTTTAAATCCTAAATATGTTTTCAGCACCTTTATTGTCGGCAAAGGAAATGAGTTGGCCCATGCCGCGGCACAGGCCGTGGTGTCAAGACCTGGTGAGGCCTACAACCCTCTCTTTATATATGGCGGAGTTGGTTTGGGTAAAACCCACCTTTTACAGGCCATCGGCCACTCCTTGTTAGACGCTAATCCAAATTTACGCATACTTTTTGTAAGTTCAGAAAAATTTACCAATGATTATGTGTCCTCAATCAAAGAGGGGCGAGCAAAAGAATTCACCGAGCGCTATCGCAGTGTTGATCTTTTTTTAATTGATGACATTCAGTTTATTGCCGGCAAAGAGGGTACTCAGGAGGCGTTTTTTCATACTTTCAATGAATTACATCAGCAAAATAAGCAGGTGGTGATGACGTCTGATCGCCCGCCGAAAGCCATCCCGGCCCTTGAAGACCGTTTGCGCTCCAGGTTTGAGTGGGGAATGATTGCCGATATCGCCGCACCAGACCTTGAAACCCGCGTAGCAATTCTCCAATCCAAAAGCCAAGAAAAACATTTTCCTTTGGCCACGGAGCTGGTCCAACAGATTGCGGCCGTAATTCAAAGCAACATTAGAGAGTTGGAAGGCGCGCTAAACAAAGTTATTGCCTATCATCAGCTAAAAAATATCAAACCTACAAAAGAAACAATTAGATCTGTTCTTTCTACTTTTGAAAACCAAAGCATGAAGAGATCTCTCACCCCAAAAGACCTCCTGCTTACTGTGTCCGACTTTTATGGTGTAAATCTGGAAGACATTGCGGGAAAAAGCAGAGAAAAACGGCTCGCCACACCAAGACAAATAATTATGTATTTATTGCGGGAAGAATTAAAAATGTCTTATCCGGCCATTGGCGCCGAGTTGGGCGGACGAGACCACACCACGGCCATGCACGCGCATACCAAAATAGGAATAGAGGTTGAAAATGAACCAAAACTAAAACAAGAGTTGGAGGGAATCAGACAACGGCTTTATACAAACAATATATAAACTGTTGATAATCTGTTGATTGGTTGTGTTGGGCCTGTTAATAAACAACAAAAAAACACCAAACAACCTGTTCATAAAGACGCCGCTTTTCAACAAATTAATAACAGGATTTTAAAAACAACAATCTTATTAACATTTTATTCTTTTTCTGTCCACCTTTTGCTCACACAACAATTCTTCTAATGTTAGGCCCAAAACACAGTTTTCCCCACTATTCACCCCCTTATTACTATCACTTATTATTTTATATATATATTATAAACTAACCCAACCATATGCGTTTCGTTTGCACAAAAGAAAACCTTTCCTACGCACTTGACCTGGTAAGCAGTGTGGCGGGAAAACACATTAATCTCCCCATTCTAAACAACATCCTTATTAAAGCCAACGAATCCTCTGTTCGTCTTATAACCACCAACCTAGAAATAGGCATAAGAGCAAGCCTAAGAGCAAGGGTGGAAAAGGGTGGGGCGTTTACTGTGCCAGCCAAAACGCTGTCAGATTTTATTCATCTTTTACCTGATGGGCAGGTGGAGATTGAGTTGCAAGAAAACGAGCTAAGCATTCGTTGTGAAAATTCAGCCACAAAAATTAAAGGCGCGCCCGCAGATGAATACCCGATTGTTCCAGAGGTAGAAGAAAAACACGCCTATGTGTTAAGTACCGACAGTTTTAAAAGCGCACTGAGTGAGACGGTGTTTGCGGCCGCAAAAAACGAGATTAGACCAGAGCTTTCCGGCGTTTATTTTGGGCTATTTACAGACCGCCACCACGGGCTGATTGTCGCCGCCACGGATTCATATCGTTTGGCAGAGAGCCGGCAGTCGGTGGCGCAGGGCGAAGACGAATTTCGGTGCATTGTGCCCTCTCGGTCGGTTTATGAAATGATTAGAATAATTTCTCTTGGTAAAACAAAACAAGGAGAAACAAACATTCGCCTGTGGTTGAGTGAAAACCAAATTGCCGTGCGTTATGATGATTTTGAAATGGTGTCGCGTTTAATTGATGGCAAGTATCCGGACTACGCGCAGATTATTCCTGAAAAATTTAAAACCACCGCGGTTTTTTCAATTAGCGCAATGATAAATAAAATTAAAGCCGCGAGCTTGTTTACCACTACCGGCGTAAACGCGGTTTCTTTGGACATAAATACCAGCGAAAAAAACATAAGCATCTCTTCCACCAGCACACAGACCGGCGAGCACTCTGCGGAAATGGAAGCCGAGATTTCTGGTGAAGAAAATTCCACCCTGCTTAATCACAGGTATGTTTTGGATGGTCTGCAAAGTCTAGACACCGAAGAGGCGGAGTTAAAAATGAACAGCGCTGACGCCCCCTGCTTGTTTAAGGCCAAAGGGAAAGATGATTATATATATATAGTAATGCCAATTAGGCAGTAGTGTGTGAAAGACTTGTTGTCAAAGATTGAGGATTAAAAATCCGCCCTGAGCATAGCCGAAGGGCGGATTTAATTTTCAGGGGGGTGGGAGCAGGGCTGGTCAGGCCTTACTCCCTTGGGTGTGTTGGTTGAGCAGGGCGGGTACCGGAATCAGGGGCATGCCAAATTGTCTGGCTATCTCCTGTTCTTTCCGGCAACCGCGCGAACCACCAAGGATGTCCTCTGGGAAGTAGAACATCTTTTTTCCGAACAGCGCGGCAAGTACAACGCCGGCTGTCCAAAAGACCATGTATTCAAACGGAGACCACGTGCCCCCGATGAATTCGTTGAACGAGGTGGGGTTGAGGACAGACTCTCCGATGTCACGCAGAGCGCTAGCGCGCTGTTTAGACAGCGCGACATTGTCATCGTAGGTCCATCCCCGCTCTTGGTTGGGGGCGATGCGGTTGCTCATGTAGCCGGTTGAGTTCCAAAGCTGTGTGCAAAGCTTCGGGACCGTTGTGGGGTGTCGTATGAAGCCCCACACGTAGCGCAAGACAGAAAAATTGTTGTAGTTGCTTGTGCCTCTCATTTTGAAAACGCTGAATCGCCAGCACATCAAGAGAGAGAACAATACAAAACCAACATGACACACTGTCCACACAGTCAGCACCGAAAGAGCCAGCACGATGATGGTTATCATGACGAAACCTCCGCCTGTTCGGGTTCTATTACATGACAACACCGCAGTAATTCTGCGGCGCTGATATGACCAAAAAAGGAGCTATTTGAATTATAGCAAAATCAAAAACCGCCTGCAAGGCGGTCTGTGTGTTGTGTGAAAAACCTAGTTTATAATCACCTTGGTAGAGTCACCAGCAAGGACCAGCTCGTCTTTTAATTTGACTTCTGTGCTTAAAAAGTATGTTCCGCCACTCGGTGGTGTTTTCCAATCAAAACCGATCATCTCGTTTACTGGTTTTGACAAGTCAGTAATGGTGGCAAGCAGTTGTTTTTCTCCGCCCTCCTTTTGAATGTAGACCACCACCTCCTTGATTTGATCCAACTTGAAGGTTTTTAGAATCATTAGTTTTGGAAAACTATTATTGCCGAGCGTCTGCTCTTGGTACGTCCAAGTAACACTTGGCGGTTCTGGTGGCGCATCCAGTAAAAAAATAATTTGTTTTTCTGTTTTGTTGCCAACATCATCTTCGGCGGTTATGATTAAGGTGTGGTTTCCTGCCTCTATCCAGTTGGCGTAGTAATTTAGGTTGAACGGGTGTGTTTTGATTACACCAACATACCGTCCATCCAGTGTGTATATTACTTTAGTTACGCCACGCGGAGCAGAAACACGAATATCAGTATCAATTTGTCGATTTGTGAAAGTTGAACTTGGGGTTGGCGAGATTATTTCTAGGGTTGGAACAAGCGCGACTGATTGCGAACTATCATACTCTGTTGGCGGTTCTGAAAAATCAACCTGCCAACTGGGATTTTTTTCTTTCGTTCTCTTTATCCAATCTTGAATTGCGTTTTCCCAAATTTGATACTGTGGATCATCGCCAGGGTTTTCTGGCGCTGGTCCGCGCGGGTCGTCTTTATTTACATAATATAAAATACTGTGCGCGGGTATAAAAGTTTTTTGGGTAATAAATTCTGGTGGTGTTGAACTCGAGGCCAGCTTGTTGGTTTGTTTGTTAATAAGTAAAGTAACAGATCCGCCGGTTGATCCTTTTAGAATTGGCTTTTCAGCGTCATTGGTTGGTGGTGTTGGAAAATATTCCACGGGCGCGTTTTTCAGCGCCTCGGTCATAAAAATTTTCCAAATCGGAGCCGCAAGTTTGCTTCCGCCGTCCCCTTTTCTCATTGCTTTGTTGTCTGTGTTGCCAACCCACACGCCGGTTACTAGATTTGGAGTATAACCAACCGTCCATGCGTCGTGATAGTTGTTAGTGGTACCAGTTTTTGCCGCCACCGGCCTTCCTGGCAGAGTTAAAACACCGCCTGCCCCAAAAACGTATGCCCGTGCCGCGTCATCGCTTAAAACATTAGAAATGGTGGCGGTAATCTTTTCATCTAAAACATCTTTTCCTTTGTCTGGCTTCCATTCTTCCAAAACCTCACCAGCGCTACTTTCAACTTTGAGAATACTTATTGGGGAATGATAAGTTCCATTGTTGGCAAACACCGCGAAGGCGCTTGTGTGCTCTAATAATTTTACTTCACCCCCGCCAAGAACTAAAGACAAACCAAAACTGCCTTCGCTTAACGTGTTATAGCCCAGACGTTTAGCAAACTCCGTGCCGTTTTTTGATCCAACCAAATACAGAACCTGTACTGCCGGAATATTTAACGACCCCTGCAATGCCTGTCGTAAAGTAACCGGTCCTCGTTCCTTCAGGTCATAATTGAGTGGCGTGTATGCCTTGCCAGAAACAGCAAAATTCGTTTTTACATCGAACACAACTGTATCTGGTGTGTACCCTTTTTCAAAAGCGGCCGCGTATATAATTGGCTTGAAAGACGAGCCGGGCTGGCGTTTGCCTTGAGTGACAACATTAAATTGCCCGTTTATTTCTTTATTATTAAAATCAAGCGAGCCAACCATAGACAAAATTTGCCCGTTTTTTGGATCAATTGCTACAAGCGCGGCGTTGTTTGCCTGTCCTTCGGCAAGTTTTTTTTCAGAATCTTTAATTGTTTTTTCAGCCACCAGCTGTTTGTCCCAATCAATAGTTGTAATGACTCGCAGGCCGCCGCTGTCCACCGTTCGCTCGCCATATTTGTTTACCAGCTGTTCTTTTACGTAAAGTACGAAATGTGGTGCGACAAGGTTATTGAAACGCCTTTCTAATTTTAGCGGCTCGGCTTGCGCGGTGTCTGCTAATTCACGACTAATATAGCCTTCTTCAAACATTCTTTCTAAAACAGTGTTGCGACGATTTTTTAAAGCAACCAAATCATTCAAATATGTGGTTGGGGCGCGAGGAATGCCGGCCAAGGTTGCTGATTCAACCAAGCTTAATTCAGACACCGACTTTCCGAAATAATCTTGCGACGCCGATTCTACGCCATAATTTGTTGAGCCGTAGGGAATTTCGTTAAAATAAATTTTTAAAATTTGCTCTTTGGTGTACTTTTGTTCAAGGCGCAACGACAAGATAATTTCTTTTATTTTTCTCGTATAACTTCGTTCATTTGTTAGAATTGCATTTTTAACCAACTGCTGTGTTAAAGTAGAGGTTGCGCCAAGTCTGGACGATCTTCCGAGCAGCTTGTAAACAATGGCCCTTACAAAACTTAGCGGTCGTACGCCTTTGTGTTCATAAAATTTAGAATCTTCTGTCGCAATTACACCATTGATTAGGTCTTTGGGAATTTGATCCAAATTAACCAAAGTGCGTTTTTGGTTTTCAAAAACCTCATAAAGCAGGTGTCCGCCGGTGCGATCATAAATTTTAGTGCTTTGTGCAACTTCGCGTTCGGTGAGTTTGTCGGGATTTGGAAGGTCTTTGCTGGCCCAAGCAATCACTATTGTGAGAAAAAGGAAGCCAACGACTAAAACGGACAACAAAAATATACCCAGTCGTTCCCAATTGATTTTAAGGCGTTTTTTTGGTCTTTTTGGCCGATCCTGGCCTTGGTAGCCATATGAGCGGCGCTGTAATGAAGGAATTGGCATAAAACTAGTATATCACCATTTGCCCCTTGACAAAAGGGCACTTTTATGCTATACTATTTAGTCGTGAAATGCAATATAATAGCGTCTTGCGGCAGAAAGGAAACCTAAATATGACCTTAATTAAGCCAAATTTTGTCAAGTCCATAAGCACAAAAGTGCTTGTTTTAGCTATTTTGATAAGCCTTGCCTCTGCTTTGGTTGTTCCACAAGTAGTGAGCGCCCAAGAAGAGGGTGGTAGTATTTTCTCTGTAATTAGAGGCATTTTCACCACCTCAACAGACAATAACGAAGAAGCCACGGATTTTCCAATAGCTGAAAGCCGTACCCCCCGTAAAATTACCTGGGTTACTGTGACGGCCTATTCTTCCACAGTTGACCAGTGCGACAGCACTCCCTGTATTACAGCCAATGGTTTTGATTTGTGTAAAGCTTATGCTGAAAGCGAGCTGGCTGATACGATTGCCGCCAATTTTTTGAAATTTGGCACACAAGTGCGTTTGCCGGAAATTTCTAACACCAAAGTGTTGGTCGTCCGCGACCGCATGAATACCAAGTATAATGGCCAAAATCGGATTGATATCTGGATGCCAACGCGGGAGATGGCACAGAATTTTGGGGTGAAGAGAGTGAAGATGGAGATATTTTAATCAGTTTCCAGATAACAAATAACAGATAACATAAAAACCGGCGCGTGTCGGTTTTTTGTTAACTGCTATCTGGTAACTGTTATCTGTCGAGGTACCGGCGAGAATTGCACTCGCGCATAGAGGTTTTGTCTCCCTTCGGGAGATCCCCCGCAGGGGGACAGACCTCACATTTCAGTTTATTGAGTGTTTTATTTTTTCTTTTAAAAATTCTTTTTGTTGGCTATTGTGTTTTAGTTCGTGCTCTCTTTGTGTTGCATCCTGTTTGTTTAAAAAAGATTCATAATATACAAGCTTCAACGGCAAATATCTTGATGTTGAATATACCCGTCCTTCACCATGCTCTTTTATTCTTGTTTTTAGATTTTCAGAATAGCCAACGTAAAGCCACCTTTTATTTTTTAGACTCTGGAGACAATAAACATAATACATAATTGAGGTACGAGTGGGAATCGAACCCACGAATAGAGGTTTTGCAGACCTCTGCCTTACCACTTGGCTATCGTACCATAATAAATTGTGTTGAAGTTTTGTCTCCCTTCGGGAGATCCCCCGCAGGGGGACAGACTCCCGCCTTACTGCTTGGCTACGGTACCATACAGAACAAATAATATCATATTTGTTTTTTTATTTCAAGTATCCACAAGGTACTCTTGATTTTTATTTTAGATATGTGATATAATCTTTTCATTCGGATCCTGGGGCAGAATTCGTTACTAACACTTGGTGTGATTTACACACCCGCCGAACCGGAGGTAAAAGCGGAAGAAAGTGTTGGTGGCAAGTCTTGTCACAGTTTCTTGCCGACTCACTTTGTGGGTTGGCGACAGGTTGCAGACCGACTAGCTAGATGGAGGTGGAAGATGATGCGCAAGATGTTGACGTTGTTCCTGATGGCAGTGTTTGTGTTCGCGATGTCGTCGATGGCGTCCGCCAATGCGACGAAGAGTGCGGACCAGGCGCAGGTCGAGAAGGCCGGTGTGGAAGTGACGCTCATGATCGTTCAAGGTGACGAGATGGGCGCGGAGAAGGCAGTGCAGACGGAGACGGCGATCCAGATCATGCAGAAGAGCGATGCGAACACGGAGACGGCGAGGCTCGAGACCGGTGGGGTGGCTTTCATCCACTCTCCGACGGAGGACGCGAATGCCGACCACAACCCGGACCCGGTTGGCACTCCGACGACGACTGATGATCAGGCGATGCTGAACAGCTCAACAAGCGCGACGACGAGCCCAGCACAGACGACGATGTACTTCGGAGCCAGTGACGGTGACCTCATCTTGCCCACCTTTGGGCAGGAGGCGAACACCTGAGACGACGGACGGTCTCGGTCAAGAGGCCCTCCGGTAGCTTCGGTAGTGTAGCAGTTATTTCCCTCCGCGGGTCATCGACCCGCAGTTTAACTTCATCAACGGGCTTGGCCTGTTGATGTCTGTTTACCAGAGGGCAACGTCCGTTGCCAAGTTTTCAAAGCACGGAGAGAAAACACCCCCTCCGCTGCCTTGGTTCTAAACATTTAGAGCCAAGGCAGTGGGGGTGTTTTTTTTCCAAGACACTGGACAAAAACCAGTTATCCACACCTAGAACTTGACACCACTGCTATTATTCGGTATAATAGTAGTAGTGGCATTACTACTATTTGGCTTAAAAACAATATGCACATTCAACGTAAACTAGAGGAAATTATCAAAAAGGACTTTAATAAAGGCAAAATTTTGGTGCTTTATGGCGCCAGGCAGGTTGGCAAGACCACGCTTTTAAAGCGAATTTTGGCGAATTTTCCAGATGCCAAGTATTTTGCTTGCGACCACGAAAGTGTTAGAAAAAAGATACGGCCGGATACGCCAATTCTGACGGAATTATTTGGCAAGTCCAAGTTTGTGGTTTTTGATGAAACACAATATTTTGAAAATCCAGGATTAATTTTAAAAATTATTGCTGATGATTTTCCAACAGTGACCGCGATCGCCACCGGCTCATCTGCCTTTGATTTAGCAAACAAACTCAACGAGCCTCTTACAGGAAGGCACTACAAATTCCAATTGTATCCCCTGTCTTTTGCCGAAATCAAAGCAACGGTACAGCCAATTGATATGGAATTTAATATTAGACGTTGTTTAGTTTATGGTTCATATCCAGGTGTTTTCACCGCCGTAGGCGACGAAGAGAAAGAGCGTTTGCTTAAATTGTTGGTTGATTCATACTTATATAAAGATATTCTGTCTTTTAATTTGGTTAAGGATAGTGGCAAAATCCGCGAATTGTTAGTGTCGGTCGCTCTGCAGATTGGCAATGAGGTTTCGTACAATGAATTAGCAACTCGACTTGGCATGAGCTACAAAACAGTGGAACATTATTTGGATTTGTTGGAAAAGTCATTTGTTTTATTCCGTTTGTATGGATTTAGCCGGAACTTGCGTAGTGAAATAAACCGCAAAGTTAAGATTTATTTTTATGATAACGGCGTGCGTAACGCCCTTATTAACAACTTCAATTCTTTGGATTTGCGCAATGACGCGGGAGCGCTGTTTGAAAACTATGTAGTGTCGGAAATAATGAAAAAAGATGAATTGGAAATGCAAAAAGCCAACTTTTATTTTTGGCGCACCTATGACCAAAAAGAAATTGATTTGATTAGAGAAAAAAACGCCCAAATTTCCGCGTTTGAAGTAAAATTAAGCGAGCCAAAGAAAAAAATCAGCGCGAAGACGTTTCTTAAAGAATATCCGGGCAGCACATTTGAAGTTATCTCAATGGATAATTTAGACAAGTTTCTTCTATGACACAAAAGAAATTCGTTATCATAGACGGCAACGCGATTGTTCATCGCGCGTACCACGCCCTGCCGCCGATGACTGTGAAAGGCACAATGGTGAACGCGGTTTATGGGTTCACGTCAATGCTTTTGAAAGTGTTGAAGGACTTACAGCCGGATTATTTGGCTGTTACTTTTGATGTTGCCGGAGGAACATTTAGACACAAGAAATATAAAGAATACAAAGCCACGCGGGTCAAAGCAGACCAGTCGCTTTATGACCAAATGCCACTCGTTCACCAGATTGTTGAAGCGTTCGGCGTACCAATTTACGAAAAACAAAACTACGAAGCGGACGACGTCATCGGCACGGTCGTCACTAATCTTCAATCTTCAATCTTCAGTCTTCACTCAATCATCGTCACTGGCGACATGGACACAATGCAATTGGTAAATGAAAAGACGAGCGTGTACGGCCTGCGCAAAGGCATGAGCGACATAGCGATGTATAATCCGGAAGAAGTAAAAAAGAAATATGGTTTTGGTCCGGAGTTTGTGGTGGATTACAAGGCCCTACGAGGTGACGCGTCGGATAATATTCCGGGGGTGCCGGGCATCGGAGAAAAGACGGCCGTTGAACTAATAACCAAAGTCGGAGATCTAGAAAAGATTTATAAAATTATCTCCCATCTCCCATCTCCCATCTCAAAAGATATTAAGTCGTCTGTAATAGAAAAACTAAAGAAGGGGAAGGAAAGTGCTTTCATGAGTAAAGATTTGGCGACCTTGGACTGTAATGTGCCGGATTTGGATTTTGATTTGGAAAAATGTGATGTGAAAAAGTTTGATAAAGCGAAGTTGTCAGAGATGTTGAAGAAGTTTGAATTTTGGTCGCTGGTGAAGAGGGTGAACGGAGACGACGAGAGTTATAAAGTTCATAAAGTTATAAAGTTCATAAAGTCGGTGAGTGAGGTGATGGTTGTAGATAAAAATAATATTGATGAGTTTGAGAAGATAATAAAAGATGCAAAAGAATTTGCTTGTAAAGAAATGGTTGATGGAAACGTGTTGGATGGTGTGGTTAAGGGACTGGTATTTGTTGTTGATGACAAAGCATTCTATTTATCAAATCAGTTTTTATCCGTTCAATCAGTTAAATCAGCGTTCCATGACACAAACAAGACCGTCATTGGACATGATCTGAAACAACTCGTCAAGGTACTTTACAAACTTTATAACTTTACAAACTTTATAAACTTGTTCGACACCATGCTCGCCTCGTATCTCATCGACTCCAGTACCCGCGCGCACGATTTGCGTTCCATTGTCCAGCGCGAGCTTGGTGAGACGCTTCCAGATTCCAGTCAAGGCGGGCTATTTGGCATTGACCCCAAGACAGTCGCGCAAGAACTAAGTTATATAATGCAGATAAAGAAAAAGCAAGAAAAAAAATTAGAAAAAATGTCAGACGCTGGTTTGTTTGAAAAAATAGAAATGAAATTAATTCCAGTGTTGGCCGAGATGGAATTGAATGGCATCGCGATTGATTCCAATGTGCTAAATAAATTATCAAAAGAAGTAAACACAGAAATAGAAAGATTGACCAAGAAAATTTGCAAAGAGGCGAAGTTTGATTTTAATCCGGCGTCATCGCAACAGTTGCGCGATGTTTTGTTTGATAAATTACAGTTGCCAACGCAGGGCATTAAAAAAGGCAAGACCGGTTATTCAACAGCTGATGCCGAGTTAGAAAAATTGGTGGAACTGCATCCGATTATTGACTTAATGCGCGACTATCGCGAGCTGGCCAAATTGCAAAATACTTATGTGGATGTTTTACCAACACTTGTAAATAAAAATACCGGCCGAATCCACACGACATTTAATCAAGCAGTCACAACCACCGGGCGCCTGTCATCATCAGAACCAAATTTACAAAATATTCCAATCCGCACTGACTTGGGTAAGCAAATTAGAAACGCTTTCGTCGCGGAAGAGGGAAATGAGTTGGTGGTAGCAGATTATTCGCAAATTGAATTGCGCATAGTCGCCTCGCTCGCGCAAGATGAGAGGATGATAGAAATTTTTGAAAAAGGCGAAGACATTCACAAAGCCACGGCCGCGATAATCAATGGCGTGGATTTAAAAGATGTAACAAAAGAAATGCGTAGCGCCGCCAAGGCCGTCAATTTTGGCGTGTTGTATGGCATGGGATCTTACGGCCTGTCTTGGCGAACCGGCTTGACGCGTAGTGAAGCGCACGACTTTATTAAAAAATATTTTCAAGAATTTTCCGGCGTGAAAAAATATCTTGACCAGACAATTGAGTTTGTAAAAAAAGAGGGCTATGTGGAGACGCTGTTTGGAAGGCGCAGATATATTCCGGAACTACAATCAGATAATTTTCAACTCCGCTCGGCCGGTGAACGCATGGCAATTAATATGCCGATTCAGGGCACGGCCGCGGATGTGATGAAGTTGGCGATGATTGGCGTTCATGAAAACATTAAAACATTAAAACATAAAAACAATGTGCGATTAATACTTCAGGTGCACGACGAGTTGGTGTTGGAAGTGAAAAAGGGCATGGGCGATGAAGTGGCTGGAATGGTGAAGGAAGTGATGGAGAATGTTGTCAAACTCAGGGTGCCGATTGATGTGTCAGTTGGCGTGGGGAAGAGATGGGGTGAGATAAAATAAGTTATAAAGTTGTAAAGTTTATAAAGTTCATAAAGTAGAGACGTGATTTATCGCGTCTTTTTTGTTTTCACAACCATTGACAACCTTTTGGTTTTGTGGTTTGATAGTGTGTAGAAATATAGGAGGAAAGAATGACACCACATATCAGACGGTTTGTGTTAAACAAGGATTATGAACTTTTCATGCGGATCCGCGCAGTCGTGGAGAAACTGCCGGACATTGACCTTGGTCGCGATGAGGACGGCGAGAATATCATTCTCTCGTGTCACATGCTGGCCCGGGCCTTGGGCAAGGTTTTCGGTCTGCGATGGGTTGATGGGTTGTACGCGGGCATTGGCCAACATTCGTGGTTGGTATTCCCGCACAAAATGTACATCCTCGACTGCTACCCCGTTCACACGCTGGGTGGCCCATTGCTGGTCAATGCCAAAGATTTTTTGTCCCCTGGGCAAATGCTTTACAAGCCCAAAAGGCACGTTATCAGTAGTTTGCCCTTTAGGTCTTCCTCGTTCCGTCGCTCTGTTAGGTTGATAGAGCGTGCCATCCGCGCCGTACAAGGTGCCCCGCCTTGAGCCAGCTGATCCACACCGGTCAGCTGGCTCAAATTCCCACCCAGAAGATGGGTTTTTTGTTTAAATAAAAAACAATCCAAATTTGTGGATTGTGTAGTTAATCAGTCGTCGGGGTTCCGCTGTATGCCGTGGTATGGGCATGACAGCAGAACCCCCCTAATGTGCGTTGCTCACTGTGGCGGTGCAGTGAGCATGACTCGGAACTTCTCAATGAGTTCCGGCCGGGCATTGATGGCCATGAGCTGATCCACGATCTTGCGGATTGTTTCACGTCCCGCCACCTTCGCCCCTCTCAGAAGGTGGACGAGAGTTGACCGATGAATCCCGGTCATAGTGTGGATTGCCGGGCTGGTGTGCTTCCCGTTAACGAACGCCAGCAGTGCCGCGGTTGCTTCCACTTGGCGTTCCATCGTCCATCCTGGAGCGCTACGACAGTCCACCTTTCGAACTTTTTGGCTGTCGGCCGGATGATCCGGTTTCGCCACCAGTTCGGAGACAGTTATCTCCAAACCAAGTTTTCTCATCCGTCTGATCAGGCCCTGAAGAAGTATTACTACTTCTTCCGCCCCAGCGTCTGCCCTTCCCTTGAGACACAGTTTAAAAGTTGTCATGCCCTTCCTCCTTGCCTTGCCGAAATTGGCGAAGTTGGCCACATATTAACACCAGATTTGTGTTTTGTCAATTTCGGGGTTGCGGAATAACTTAGAAAAATGTAAAATAGGTGTGAACCACCTCACCCCTTACCCCTCTCCTTGGTAAGGAGAGGGGAATTTTTTTACCATGCTTATCTTCCTCCACGGCTCAGACACGTTTCGGAGCCGGCAACAATTAAAAAAAATGATTGAAAAGTTTAAGGCAGACCGCGACCCGCAAGGATATAATGTGGCTGTTTTGGACTGTGCAAAAGAAGACGGCGGAAAAGTAATGGAGCAGATTTTGTCCGCGCCTTTTATGTCGGAAAAGCGATTAGTTGTGTTAGAGAACTTTTTGTCAGCCACAGGCAAGGGTGATTTACAGGAAGAGATTTTGAGTAGAGCCCAAAAAAAAAAAATACCAGAGTCAACAAATCTGATTTTCTGGGAGAGTGATTTAAAGCCAAAAACAAAAGTAGCGAAAGAGCTGTTTGAATTATTAAGCAAAGAAAAATTCAGCCAGCAATTTGAAGCGCTCTCAGGGTTCAAATTACAATCATGGATTGATGCCGAGTTTAAAACGCGCGGCGGGAAAATAAGTCAGCACGCTTTACAGTATCTTACTAATAATATCGGTGGTGATATGTGGCGGCTTGACTCACTAATTGAACAGCTGACAGCTTACGTCATTGCGAGGAGCGAGGAACGAGCGACGCGGCAATCCAGTGGCGACGAACTGGATCGCCACGCCCCTGCGTCGGGGCTCGCGATGACGGGACGTGAGATTGGCCTCGTTGACGTGCAATTGTTTTTAGATGAAAAAACCGACGATAGTATTTTTAACCTCGTTGACGCGGTTGTGGGCGGGCAGGCGAAGAAAGCGTTTGAGATGATCCGCGAGCAGTACCGAATTGGCGAAGACGCCCAATATGTTTTTGCCATGCTTTTGCGGCAGTTTAGAATCTTGTTGGAAATCCGCGATTTGTATGAACGTGAGGATAATCTGCCGAGCGACACAATCGCCAAAAAACTCGGCCTACATCCGTTTGTCGTCAAAAAATCTCTGCCTTTTGTCAAACGTTATCCAATGGAAAAATTAAAATCAATTTATCAATCACTTCTTGATTTTGACTTTAAAACAAAAACCGGCCAAGGTCAGCCGGAGTTGATGTTGGATGTGTTGGTTGGGAAATTGGCTAATTAGTTGCGCTGAGCTCTATTCCCCTGATAAATTTTTCCAATTCTTCTCTTAAAAATTTTGCGGACATGTCCGGATACAATTCGTAGAGGTATCGTTTCATGTGTCTGATTGCTGTTGCTTTTGCCATGTCACCTTTGGCGTACTTTTCCATTATTTCTTGCACGGCGCTGAAACTCAAGATTCTTTCAGCGCTGTTGACATGTTTGCCTTTTCCTTCCTCTATTATTCTGATTACTTTTGATAATTCCGCGGCAGTGTCGGCGTCTTTATGAAAATCTTCAAAATCGCCTCGGTCTTTTTTGGTTATTATGCGGTATCCCGCGCTTAACTCTTGTGTTTTTCCGTCGGGTCGTTTTATTTGTGTTTGCATTTTATCCACAATACGTCCGAGTATTTCTTCGATCTTTTCTTCTATCTCTTTGTCTTTCATGTCTTGTGGAAAGGACATTGGTAATAGAATGCCAAACTCATCTCCGCTGTAATGCGCGCCGAAGTCATTTGGCCTGATTGACGCGCCAAGGGCCTTGCCAACTGATTTTAATACAACGTCCCCGACGCCGTGTCCTTCTTTGTCGTTTATAATCTTAAAATCGTCAAGGTCTATGTTCACAAGAACCAAAACAGGTTTCTTGTCGTCTTTGGTCTCCCGAGTTTGTGAAAGCGCGGCGTCCATTTCTTTTCTTAACCCGGCTTTTGTAAGCAAGAAAGGATTAAGACGCTCCTCATTTCGCTCTTTCGCAGTGAGCGTGTATTGGGTCAACATTTCCAGTTTGGCTAGGACATGATTAAGCGCCGCGTTTATATATTCGCGGCTCGGTTTTTTGCCTTCCAGCATTTGTTTGCGTTTTATCATCCTTTGTATTTCGGTTTGAAACCACGCGCCTAGCTCCACCTCCTTCCCCTCTCCAAGATTTTTTTCTTCAAAAAATTTATTAAGCGCCGTCAATGTATCGGCAATGTCGATTTCTTGATTATTAAACAGGATTGATTCTTGTCCCTGTCCTTCTTTGCTCATATAAAAGTTAAATTAAAACTCCGAGTTGTCCTCGGAGTTTATATTATCACATTCTTACTTTTTTGCAACTTTCGCGGCCTGCTTCATTACCCTGGAGAACAGTCGGCCGGCAGTGTTGCGTTTGATGACGTTCATTTTGGCGGCCTTGTCCAGCGCTTTTTGCGCCAAGCGGATTTTTTCTTTCATATCCGCGCTTCCGGCGGCTACGGCCTTTTTTGCGATCTTGATTGCTTTTTTAAAGGCGCGTTTCGTGGCAGCATTTTTAGCTTCGCCTTTCTTTGCCTGCTTTGCAGACTTTCTGGCTGATTTTGTATTTGGCATAGGGTAGAATTGTGAGTTTTGAGTTATGTATTAAGTGAGGACATTATAGTGGATTGGCCGGAATTTGTCAAGCGCGCTGTCATTGCGAGGAGCGAGGTACGAGCGACGCGGCAATCTCATTGTCCAACGATTTAGATTGCTTCGTCAGCACCTTCATGGCGCTTCCTCGCAATGACGGGTGATTACTCCGTGTTCGGTTTTTCAAGTTGCAGGGGCTGTATCTGTCTTTCGCCATCTGTAATTCTCATCACATCTTTGTCCATCTTATTAAATTCTTTGTAAGCAGTGTTGTAAGAATTTACGGTGGTGGAAAGATTGTTGCCCAATTTTTTCATATATTCATCATAAGCCAAAATGTGCTTTCCCAATTCTTCTACGCGCTGGCGGATTTCTTTGGCCGACTCTTCTATTTGCATGGCGCGCAGACCCTGCATTACAGTTTGCAAGTAAGCCAAGAAAGAAGTTGGCGATACAATTATCACATGATATTTATTGGCCGCGCGTTGAATTAAATTTTCCGTGTCTTCATCTTTTAGGGCGCCAATTTTATTTATCAACAAATCATAATAAATCGCTTCGTGCGGAATAAACATGAACGCAAAATCCATTGTCCCCTGCTCTGGTTGAATATATTTGGCGGTTTCTTGAATACGCATTTTTAAATCATTCACAAACGATTTTTC
>Ga0208373_1001892_pt1 | contig 25407 bp, 19 predicted proteins | sample RifOxyC2_FD_184036 | JGI IMG/M metagenome (GOLD analysis project Ga0208373, IMG submission 184036) | Soil microbial communities from Rifle, Colorado - Rifle Oxygen_injection C2 (SPAdes) | ecosystem: Environmental > Terrestrial > Deep subsurface > Rock core/Sediment | place: Rifle, Colorado... | reverse complement strand
TGCAAATTTTCCGCCAAAATCTTTTTTATTATCATTCGTTTATACTCCGAGCTTATTTCGACTTCGCTCAATAACCGTAGCTCGGGGTTATAAACCCGCCTGACCGGCAAGGCAGGCATTCGACTCTTCTGGAGTCGGTTTTACAATAATAAGAAAAATTTCAAGATATGCCATATTTGTGTCCACACGGTAGGTAGTAAACAGGCAGGCAGGTTCGTGTCATATATGAGTTTTGTTGGTTTTCAGAGTGGACTCAATAATAAAAAACAAAAATAGTAAAACACAGTAAATTAATACAATTAGGGTATTGATTGTTATCATATTACAAGTTACCAAATACCATTTTGTGCAATTTTGTGATTTAGTGCTTTGGTGGCATAAAAATGTATCTTTTGCAGAAAAACAACATTTAACAACAAATTGTTGAAAAAAAATAAAAAAAGACTAAGTATTTGTAAAACATAGTTCTATATTTGCCAAAACCAAAACAAACCCAATGAAAAAAATCATTAAAGTTTACGATCCGGCAGAAGCTCCTGTTGACGCTGTTTTTATTACGTCTAAGGTTGAAGTGAACGGAATAATTATTTATGATATTCCGGACTATAAAATGGCAGATACTTTTTCAGGGAAAAAGCTAGTTTATTTCTATGAAATTGAAGATAAAAAAACAGAAATTTCTTTTAAAAACCGATTGAATTAAATTTCGATTAAACCCAATTAGTTTGATAATGATAGAGTTGCAACCTGCAACCTGCAACCCACATAGTTAATCAATCTATATTAAAACCTTCCACTAATTTTGGTAAATAACCTTGAGTCCACTCCGAAAACCCATCTGCCACAAATTACACCAATTTTCACAAATTATTAATTCTATTAATCAGTGATTTATATCTGTGCTAATTTGTGAAATCAGTGGCAATTCCATAAAATGATACTTTTCAGAGTGGATTCAACCTTTATTTGTTTACAAAAATCACCAAAGAAAATTAAGTTATTGAACATCTTATTATATTTGTATTTTCAATGTTACATTTTTTAAGAAAATATTATGGATACCATATTCAGACACCGCAGTATCAGGAAATACAAGTCAACACCTATTAAGGCAAAAGTATTAGACTATATTTTAAAGGCAGGCGTCAGAGCGTCAACAACAGGAAATATGCAAGTGTATAGCATTATTGTAACAAAAGAAAAAGCTATGCGCGAAAAACTCTGGGAGCTTCATTTTAAACAGAATATGGTAATGCAGGCTCCTCTTATTCTTACGTTTTGTGCAGATTTTAATCGCTTTAACAAATGGTGCAAACTCCGTAAATCGCAGCCCGGTTATGATAATTTTCTTTCATTTTACACAGCTTCTATTGATGCGCTGCTTGCTGCCCAAAATGTTGCCCTTGCTGCTGAAGAAAGCGGACTCGGTATCTGTTATCTCGGAACAACAACCTACAATGCAGATAAAATTGTAAGCTTACTGAATCTCCCAAAAGATGTTGTTCCTGTTACAACACTTGTTATCGGCTACCCGGATGAAGAACCGGATCTGACGGATCGTTTGCCTATGGATGCAATTATTCATAAAGAAACCTATCAGGACTTCACTCCCGAACGCATCAATAAAATTTATAAAAACAGGGAAACCTCAATGGAAACAAAAAAACTGCTTGAAATTAATAATAAAGAAACCCTCGCACAAATTTTTACAGATAACAGGTATACTAAAAAAGACAATATTCTGTTTTCTAATAAGTTTCTAAAAATAATAAAAGATCAGGGGTTTATGAATAATGAGTAAGGAGTAGGAGTAGGAATTTGGAATAAAAATAATTTTCAAAATTGTAATACAACATAAATTGACAGCTATTCGCTATTATGGCAGGCAGAGGATTCTTACTGCTTTTCCTACTTCATTTCCTACTCCTACTCCAATTAACAAAAAAATAAAAAAACATCGTAACTTTTTAATAATCCTCCCCCTTTTGAATTCCGGAAAAGTAGTATCGGTTCAGTTCATTTTTCTTCTAATGCTGATACCTTGTTTTGTATTTGCGCAAAAAAGCAAAGACATTCAGGTTCGCATTAATATCTACCATTCTGATAAAAACTCTAATGAAATTATTAATAAAAATATGGCAGACAGCATTGCGCTGAAAAAAGAAATACAAAAAATAATTTCATCGTATCAGGAAAAGGGATTTCTTGCCTGTTCTACAGATAGTATCCAAATAACATCAGAAAAAACTTTTGTATATATATCAAAAGGGTCGTTGTTTAAGTGGGCTGCATTAAAATTTAACGAACAAGCAATAAATATTGCAACCGAAGCAGGAGTGAATTCTTCGAATTTTGAGGGAAAGCCAATCATTTTTTCAAAATACATTCAGGCGCAGAAAAAAATAATACGTTTTTTAGAAACCAGGGGGTATCCTTTTGCAAAAGTTTCATTAGACAGCGTTCGTTTTAAAAATGACAAAATAAGTGGAATTTTTAAAATTGAAAAAAACCAGCTTTTCATAATTGACAGTATCATATTAAAAGGAAATGCAAAAATTTCAGAATACTATATTCAAAAATACCTTAGCATTAAAAAAGGCGATTTGTATAATGAAGAAAACATGCGGCAGGCTGGAAGAAAATTAAAAGAACTTCTTTTTCTGACAGAAATAAAAGCACCCGAAGTTGAGTTTGGAAAAGATAAAGTGCGGTTATTCCTGTATTACGACAATAAAAAATCAAACCAATTTAACGGAATTCTTGGCGTTCTGCCGAATGATAAAGTAAGCGGAAAACTTCTTGTAACAGGAGAAATCAATCTGAATTTGTTGAACTCATTTAAAAAAGGAGAAAATATTGTTTTTTCATGGTCGAAACTCGAAGCTTCGTCGCAAAATCTGAAAGCAAAATTTAATTATCCTTTTCTGTTCAACACCCCTGCAGGATTGGATGCGAATTTCTCAATGATAAAAAAAGACACATTGTATCTATCGGTAGCAAGCCGTTTGGGACTTCAGTTTTTCTTAAAAAAAGGAAATTTCATTACTGGATATTTTGAGAACCGATCGTCTTCTTTGATTTCAAGCTTCGGATTTGAAAACCTGAACAGCATTCCCTCTTATGCCGACTATGCTATGAATTTATACGGAATTGAATACAGACACGAATTTCTGGATTACAAATACAATCCACGAAAAGGCTTTTCACTTCATTTAACAGCAGGTGCCGGAGAAAAAAAAATAAAAAAGAATAATAAACTGAATCAGGAATTATATGAAGGAATTAAATTAAACTCTATTCAGGCAGAAGGGAGTCTTACGTTTGCTGTATACATTCCGGTTTCTGAAAGAACGACAATAAAAATCGGAAATTTATCGGGATATATTTACAATGAAAATCTTTTTGAAAATGAATTATTTCAGCTAGGGGGAATGAATATTCTGAGAGGTTTTACAGAAAACTCTATTATTGCAAGCTCTTATGCTATCGGAAACCTTGAATACCGCTTTCTTTTTGAGCAGAATTCCAATGCTTATCTTTTTGCTGATTTTGCATACTATGAAAAAAATACATTTAATGGATTTATTGCTGATTACCCCGTTGGATTTGGCGCAGGTATAAATTTTGAAACAAAAGCAGGAATTTTTTCATTGTCTTATGCTTTAGGGAAACAGTTCAGCAATCCGATTGAATTACGAAGCGCAAAAATTCATTTCGGATATATTAACAGGTTTTAAGGGGATATAATAAATGATGAGCAATCCTGTGAGGTATTGTGGGCTGGCTTGTGCGTAGTATCCTCACAGGATTGCGACATGAAAGATAATATTGGATTAAGGAGTAGGAGTAAGGAGTAGGAGTAAAGACTTCGTAGTAATCCTCTTTAATCCTTAAACTTACTCCTGATTCTTACTCCAAATAAAAATAAGGTTTGATAAATGAGTGTATATTGATGCAATCCTGTGAGGTATTGCAAAAAAGCTTGTGAGAAAGATATCCTCACAGGCTTGCGGGGTATGGGAGAGAAAAAATGAAAAAAGAAACAATAAAAAAAATATTTTAAAATATATTACCTTCTGTTTTCCTTGAATCTACTAATTTCTTTGACGAACGGCGAAAAAAATATGACGAACGTCATAAAAATAATGATTAAAATATTTGGAAAATAAAAATAGTCGTTATATATTTGCAGCAAGTTTAGATTGTTTTTCATAAGTTAATTGTTTTTAGTTGTTAATTGGTTTGGTGGAAAAGGGAGAAGGCTACTTCTCCCTTTTTCTTTTTGTATTATTCAACATTTCATTAATTTTGCATTATGAAAAAACAACTGTTACTTATTCTTCTATCTGTATTATTAATTACTACATGCAAAAAAAAAGATGCTGATAAAATGACTATTTCCGGAAATGTTATGGACACATACTTTCATTCATCAGTAGGAAATGTGTTTGTTGAACTTTACGCGAAAAAAATTGAATCGGGAGTATGGAGTAATAACTACAGCAGTTTAGGCAGCCTAACAACAGACCAAAATGGTTTTTTTTCTTTTACTTTTGAAAATATTCGTTCTTCAGGCTTTAAACTATTGTTTCATAAATCAAAATATTTTGATTCAGAAGTCCTCGTCAACTCAGAGAATATTGAAGCAGGTAAAGAATACAAGCAGAATTATTATATTTTCTCTGAAGCTTTTTTGAAATTAAAAGTAATAAATATTATTCCGACAAGCTCTGCTGATCAGATAACCTATGCAATTACAGATGGATTTGTAAACAATGCTGGTTGTTGCCCAGATAGTACATTCACTTATATTGGCGCACATGTTGATGTTACAAAAAAATGTATGACCTATGGCGGAGCGTGGATTAAATTTGAATGGTTTGTTACAAGTTTTGGAAATACATTGCTACACAAAGACAGTATTTTAAGTGTTCCTTTTGATACTGTTTTATATACTATAAGTTATTGATTTATTCTATTCAGGAGTGTAAATAATATACGCATCGGGGTAGCCCAACGATCTGATTTTGTTTCTTTCATTTAAAGCGTCTGCATAATTTGGAAAATTCCCAGTATAATAAATGAAAAAACCATTTGAGCTTTGATTGGATTTATATTCTGCAATACTCCTGAATCCCCCATTGTTAATTTGCTTTGGAAGGGTTGAGAACTGAATTGAAAAACTTCTTTTGTTTAATATTTTTAATTTTTCATCCATATCTTTTGTTTCACAAGATTTTTCTGATATAGCTGTTACATTAATAATAAAAGTATTTTCAATACCAATTGTTTTTAATCGGCTGACCTCTTTCATCGCATCTGCATAACTGTTAAAGATTCCACATGTATAACGATAGATTCCATCATTTCCTTTGTTTTGAGTAACATTTTCTGTTGCAGAAAACCTGTAAGGACTCTCCTCCTCTGTGGAAGCCGCAATCTGGACTGTAAAAGCTCCTCCGGTAACTTTATTTTGAGAAGCTTTTTGCTGTTCCTTTTTTTTATTCGTTGTCTGATTTTTAATTTCTTTTTCTGTTGCTAAATTCTCTTTTGGCGCTTTTTCAGAATCTTGTTTGTTGTCTTTATTTCCGGTAATATTATTTGTACTGTTTTCCTCTTTAATTTCATTTACAGGTTTCGTTTCCTCAATAATTTCCTGAGCAATTACTTCTTCAACATAAGAGCCTATCTTCACTTTGTAAATATCAAGTTCTCCTATAGCTTCAGATCCTTGTAAAGAAATATATCCGCTTGCACCATCACTTGCAGGAACGTAAAAAACATCGTCTCCAAACGTATTCATTGAATAACCAATATTAACAGGTTCAGCCCATTCTCCATTTAAATTTCTTTTACAGGAAAAAATATCATACCCTCCAATGCTTGAGTGTCCCTGAGAGCTAAAAAAAAGCACATTGCCATCAACTAAAAAAGGTGCTGTTTCATCAAAAGGAGTATTAATTTTCGAACCTAAATTTACGGCAGAACCCCATTCGCCTTTTGCATCCAATTCGGACTTATAAATATCCAATCCGCCCAATCCCTCTTTTCTATCTGCGGAAAAAAACAGCGTTTTTCCATCTGGAGCAATTGATGCATAAGAAACTATTCCTTTATTGATATTGCTATTCAATTTTTTAGCAGTTGTCCATACTGCAGAATCACCTTTTTTCACATACTTACTTTCGTATAAAACAGATTTATTATCATCACCTTCGAGAAGAAAAAGATGTGTGCCATAAGTAGATAAATAACATGGAATCATATTACCTTTTGCATTAATAGCATCAGAAATTTCATACGGTTCATCAAACTTGTCAAGTATTTTTTTTGAAAAAAAAATAATTTTATCGTCATTGCTTTTTCCTTCTAACTGTGCGCTGGCAAACACAACGACTTTCCCATCTGCAGAAAAGACAGCATTGATATCAGAAAATGTAGTATTAATTTCTTTAATATTTTCTTTCTCCCACATAAGCTGTGGTTTTCCATCAAGCAGAGGCTTCAGGTTATTGCAGTATTTAATTTCCTGCTCAATTTGTTCAAGCTTTTGCTTATCATTTTGCGGTATTATTTTTTTATATTCTGAGAAAGCACTGATGGCTTTATCCGGTTTTCCAGACATCCTGTAAAGTTGTCCGAGATAGAGCCATGAATTTATGCTTGCTCTTGTTTCGTTGTATGTTGATTCCTTAAAATCGGGTGCTACATTTTTTACTGCTTTTTCAAAATACTTGATAGCTTTCAGCTTTTCGAATGCAGTATTGAAGTAACAAAAACCAACATAGTAATTTAAGTTTGGGTTATCGGGTTCGTATTTGAGGCAACTATTAAACTTGGATAATGCCAGATAATATTCTTCTTGTGAGAGATCGTAATCTGCATCTTTAAATTTGCTTTTTAATTCTGCCTCATATTCATTTTGGGAAAAAAGACAGGTGCTAACAAAAAAAAAGGAAAGCAATAAAGAAATCCTTAAATTTTTCATAAATTTTATTGTTGTTTCTGTTTTTTGGTTTGCAGGGATTAATAAAGCCAGGTGTCAGAAGTCGGAAGTCATTTACCGATTACCGACCTGCCAGACTGCGTCAAGCAGGCAGGTTACCAATTACCATTTGTCCCTCTCTTTATTTTTTCTTTCCGGTAGGTTTCTTTCCGGCTGGATTTTTTGCGCCTTGCTCCTGTTTTTTCTTTGCCTCATTCTTTTTTGCAGGTTCATTTTTTTTCTTTACAGGAGGTGCATCCATATCTGTAATTTTTCCGGCAGGATCTCCTTTTACAAAATTCACAGATTTAAAATATTCAAAGTTTACGGTTTGCGTTTTAGGGAATTGTTTTTTATATTTTTGAATATCTGTTTTTGCAGTTTCTTTATCAGGAAATTCTCCAACCAAATATTTATAGACCCCAGACCTGCATTTTACCTCCTGAACGTTTTTTATATTACGAAAATTTGCTTTAGGAAGTTTGGCTTTTGAAGAATCAAGAAGTAATGTATAGGGTGGGTTGAATACTTTTGGCGTATTATCATCCGATTTTTTTTCTGTTTCCTCTTTGTTTTCTTTTACATCATCTTTAACTTTTGAATCTTCTTCTTTTTTTGTTTCAGTTTCCTTTTTAATATCTGATTCCTTCAGTTCTTTAATCCCAGATTTTTTTTCAGAATTATCACTTTCATCTTTTTTTACAGACTTAACATCATCTTCAATAACTTTAAATCCTTCCTCTATAATTTCAACTTTATAAATATCCTTCTCCCCTGAATTATCTTCACCAATTAGCGACATATATCCTTTTGAGCCATCTCCAATAGGATAATAAAAGTTATCATCGTCTGTTGTATTAAACATATACCCCATGCTCACAGCCTGCTCCCACTGCTGGGTTTTTTCATTATATTTACTATAAAATAAATCTTGTCCTCCAATACTGCTATGCCCTGCTGATGCAAAATACAAAATATTACCTTTTGAGAAAAAAGGCGTATCTTCATCTTTTGGAGTGTTAACTTTTGAACCTAAATTTTCAGGAGTTCCCCATTCCCCTTTAGGATTTTTTTCCGATCTCCAAATATCCAGACCTCCCTGTCCACCTTTTCTATCGCTGGTAAAATATATATATTCGCCATCCGGAGAAACAGAAGCATGTGTAACTTTGCCTGTATTAATATTTTTATTAAGTTTTTTTACCGCTGTCCAATTTGAATCAACTCTGCTTGTATTGAGCATACTTTCATATATTGCCGTTGAGCCTTCTTCATTTTCTGCAAGCAACATGTAATCTCCATTATTAGTGATATAAGTTGGAACCATGTTTCCTCTGGTTTTTAATCTGATAGAAATATCAACAGGATTTGTCCATTTTCCTTTAACTTTTCTGGCAAACATAATTTTTTTATCTTCACTAACTGTTCCTTGAAGTTGCTGCGTTGCAAAAACGATTACTCTTTCATTTGCAGAAACACAGGGGTTGTAATCTGAAAAAGGAGTATTTAACTCAGGAATATGCCTCATTGCCAAAGATGCAAAAGATTTTACTACTTCTTTCTTAGCATTTTTACACGCTTCTATTTCGCTATCAACAACTGAATGATTTTTTTTATCTTTAGGAGGTAAAAGTTTTTTATAAGCGTCAAATGCTTCAAGTGCTTTATCAAGATCATTGTTCATTCTGTAAGCCTGCCCAAGGTACAGCCATGCATCAATGTGCGCCTTTTTTTCTTCGTAAGTTCCTTCCTGATATTTAGAAGAAACTCTTGTAACTGCCTTTTCAAGGAAAGGAATCGCTTTTTTCTTGTCGTATTTAGTTTTCATAAAGCATATCCCAATGCAATAATTCACATTCGCATTAAGGGAATCGTGCTTATGAACAAACATAAATTTATCAATCGCTGTATAGTAATCTTCTATTGTAAAATCATAATCTGCATCATCGAATTTTTTCTCAAGAGTAGCTTTAGATACCTTTTGAGAAAAACTGAGAACAGGAATTGATAAAAAGAAAATGATGCTAAAGAGAAAGATATAGGTTTTCATATTTTGAAAATATTTTGTTAATCAGTTAATTCCTTAAATTAAAGATACAAATATAATAATTTTTTTAAATTTCTAAAAACATCGTAAATAATTTAATATAAGCTATTTAACAGAGCATCCCTTTTGACCTAAAAAGGATTCTATTTTATTTGTGAATTTCTGCGTATAAAAAACAATTGCAATAGTATTTTTATCAGATATGGGGCATTTAAATTTATTGCTGATACGATTTTTAATGACACCATTTACGGTAAAATAATTAATTAGATGCTTAATTCTTTGCTCTGCCAATTCAGAATTGTCTGATAAAATTTCCATAAGAAGATTGTATTCTTTTATGAAATCCGTAAAGATTTTTAGCTTTGTTTCATGTTTTGTAACCATTGAAGTATCTTCCGGAATAAAATCAAAAAAAATAGAATCAAACTCTTTTTTCAGAACAAGCGTATCTATTTTTACAGTATTTTCTGTTTCAAGAAAATTCGCTTTTCTTGTTGTAGAAATAGTAGTAACAACAGGAAGATGCTTGTCTGAAATACATGTTAAAACATAATTTTTTCTGGGCGCAACAACAATTAAAAATTTTCCTGTTTTTGCATTTGCAATGTATTTTCCGATGAGCTCCATTGGCTCTGATTCAAATACAGTAATTTCAGCATTTATAGCGCTTTCCGTTTCTTCAGTTTTTACAAAGCCCGAAAGTATAGCAAACGGCTTAACATTGCTAATCGTCGTTATCTGGCATATATCAATATCTCCAACACCTTCTTTTACCCACGAAGAATAATAGGCGCGTTTACCATCAGCAGTTGGCTTGTAATACTGATCGTCAAAAGGAGTGTTTACAGGATATCCTATATTTAAAGGAGTATCCCAGTTATTTTCATCTTTAGCAGTAGCAAAGAAAATGTCCAGCCCTCCGGTAGAAGTATGTCCTTCTGAAGAGAAAAAAAGAGTATTTCCATCATGAGCAATATAAGGAGAAACATCATCGTAAGGAGTATTGATTGTATTTCCAAGATTAACAGGCATAGCCCATTCTCCATTGGGCAATTTTCGCGACATATAAATATCATATCCGCCAAAACCTTCGGGTCTGTTACTTGAAAAGTACAAAATCATACCGTCCGGAGACAATGAGACATCTCTTTCATCGAATTTTGAATTTATAGAGGCATTTAATTTTTTAATTTTTGACCAGTTTTTATTGTCATAAGTACTTACATAAAGATTCCATTCAGATACATCTTTTTTGCAAATAAATAATTGCTTGCCGTCAGGAGATATGCCTGCACTAATCTCGTTACCTGAAGAGTTAATATTAAGACCAAGGCTCTTTGCATCAGACCAATCGCTTTTTTCTTTTATGGAAATAAAAATATCATTATCGGTTTGAATTCCTTTTCCTAAAGGCTTTCTGCCTGATGTGAATATTACAAAGGATTCATCGGGTGCAATTACAGGAGAAAAATCGGCATATTCAGAATTCATCGGCACTCCCACAGATGAAACTTTCATATTTACAGGTATAGGCAATAAATCGAATGCATTATTGCATTGATTAAATAAAAGCGTAACTTTTGAGTGAAGGATAGAGTCTTCCTGTGTAATCTGGCTGAAATCACTTAAAATTTGAAGAGCCTGATCAAAATTATAATTCCGGTGAAGAGCCTGAGCAAGATAAAAAGGTGTTTCAAAAGGAGATTTCCGACTTTTAAAAATATCGGGATTATATTGAGTTTTTTCTGCAATATCTGAAAGAGCAGATTGAAAAAAAGAAACAGATTTTACAATAGTAAAAGGGTCGTTGAGTAAACACAATGCAATTTTAAAATTCAGATTCGCATTGGTAGTATCTGTTTGATAAATTTCCCAATAAGATGAAAATGCTTTTGTGTAATTTTCTGCTTTGTAAAATGCCTCAGCTTCTGAAAACTTTTTTCGCAAAACTTCGTTTCCCTGTGAAAAAATATTTCCACAGGAAAAAAGAAAAAGAATTATAGTTAAAATAGTTTTCATACCAAGCGGTAAAAATAAGAATAAAAAAGCAGAACTGTAAAAAAATTATCGTCCAATGTTTTTAATGTTTTTCAGAACAATTGTCAAATCATTAAGAATACGATAATCTTTTGCATAATTCATATTGATTTTATCGGGGTTATCCTTGATTCCGGAAACAGAGGGAAGATCGAAAGGAGTTAAGACACCGTTTCTGAGCTTGGGCAAATCATGAATATTTATCGGCGCAATTTTGTAATAACCCACCCACGATAAAGAACCCGATAAAACAGATAATATATTCCTGAAAAAACCTGCTTTTTTATTTACAATTAATAATAAAAAGGGAGAAAAAATCAAAAATGACAAGGATATCAAAACATCCAGCAATCGTTTATTTCTTTTGTTTGAAACCTTTGAGATAAGATTCAGGCTGATGGTGTACAAATCTCCGGCAGTATTGATACTATTGCTGCCAATAACCGAAACACTATCCGGTGAAGCAATTTTAAAATCAATATTTTTGCTGGTCAGTTCGAGCATACAACCAATTATGGCTTGTGATGAAACATCCTTAGCGCAAAAAATAATTTCATCAATACTATTAATACGAATAATTTCGTCTATCTGATTTAAGTTTCCAATAAAATTCTTCCCCTGTTCGTTTTTGTCAGGACTTACAAATCCGGCAATTTCAGGGTTAATGTCTGTTTGCTTCAGCAATTCCTGAACCCGCAGTGCCTCGTCTTTGCTGCCCAGAATAACAAGTTTTTTCTTTTTTCCGTTACCGAGTTTAAAGCTACGGAAAGGTAAAAAATGCATAATTAGCCTTTGCAAAATAATAGTAACAAAAACCCAGGAAGAACCTAAAAGCAATAAAGCTCTGGAGTATCGGTATGTTTCAGGAAGTAATGAATACACAACCAGAATTGACAAGGTTCCCAGCAAAATTCCTCTTCCGATTTTTAATAGCCTTATGGGTTTGTCATATCCTCCTGAAAAGAAAATAGAAATAATCCACACCAAAACATATACGGGAACTGCATATTTCATGTATGTTTCGGGATAATATCCGGCACCACCGAATTTATGAAGCTCCCAATAAGGCTTAATAAGATAAAAACCCAAATAAATTAATAATCCGTCTGAAAGAGGCAGAGCAATAAATTTTAGAAAACGAATAATTATAGCTATGGCAGCGCGAAAATAAATTGCTGAATTAATAAGAAAAGAAAACAACCTTGCATTGTTTGATGAGAAATGTTTTTTTGCAAAAATAATCATCGCATTGTAAAATACCAATACATAATTAATGCTTCCCTTTTTTGTGCTTTCACCTTTGTAATGAAGAATGGTTGTGTCTGAAAAATAATAATTTTTATATCCTGCTTTAATATTGCGGTATGATAAATCAATATCTTCGCCATACATGAAAAAAATTTCATCAAGCAAGCCTGTTTTTTCAAGAGTTTCTTTTCGTAGAAGCATGAAAGCACCAGATAATACTTCCACTTCATGATTTTTTTCTTTGTCGAGAAACCCCAGATGATACTTCCCGAAAATTTTTGATTTTGGAAATAATGCCGAAAGTCCGAAAATTTTATAGAAAGCAACAATTGGCGTAGGAAGTCCGCGTTTCGATTCAGGTAAAAAATTTCCTTTCCCATCTATCATTTTCACACCAAGCCCCCCGGCATCGGGATGCGCATCCATGAAACCAACAACTTTATTAAATGTATCTTCTTCTACAACCGTATCGGGATTCAGTAATAAGACATATTCTCCGGAAGACTCTCGTATAGCTTGATTATTTGCAAAAGAAAAACCAGTATTCAATCAGCTTAACCCAGGAAAATTTTTCACGAACCATGCTGCACGAGCCATCTACAGAATTGTTATCCACAACAAATACTTCTGCTTCCATTCCATGTAAAGCTTTCTGAACAGAATAGAGGCACTGCTCAAGAAAATGCCTGACATTATAATTAACTATGACAACAGATAATTTCACAAATTTTAAAAACCCGGTTTTAGAAAAATTATTTTGCGAAAGTAGTAAATATTTAAGATGTATTATGTTATTGAAATGATACAAATATATTTTTTTAAAAATATTACATTATAATTGTAGAACATTTTTTTTAGATATTTATTTTTTTCTATTTTAGCCGGAATTGAAATTATTAATTATACATACTTCATTATGTCAGAACACGAACAAACCGCAAAAAGTCTACCCGAAAATGCGTACCGGGAATTAAAAGAGGGCGAAGAGTACAAGCCTGTGTTGCCAGCGAATCAGAAATTTCCAGAAGTAACAACCTGGTCGCTTGGAATGGGTTTGCTTATGGCTGTTATTTTTTCTGCTGCAGCTGCTTACTCTGGATTAAAAATTGGTCAGGTGTTTGAAGCCGCAATTCCGATTTCCATTATTGCTGTAGGCGCATCTGCTGCGTTAAGAAAAAAACACGCGCTAAGCCAGAATGTAATTATTCAGTCTATCGGCGCAAGTTCCGGTGTTATTGTAGCCGGAGCGGTTTTTACAATTCCGGGATTATATATCCTTCAGGCAAAATATCCTGAAATAGAAGTGGATTTCTGGCAGATATTTTTCTCTTCTTTATTGGGAGGTTTTCTCGGAATACTGTTTCTGATTCCTTTCAGAAAATATTTTGTAAAAGACATGCACGGCAAACTTCCATTCCCAGAAGCTACGGCAACAACTGAAATTCTTATGACTGGTGAAAAAGGAGGCAGTCAGGCAAAATTACTCGTACTTAGCGGTATCATTGGTGGACTTTTTGATTTTTGTTTTTCTGCATTTAAACTTTGGAGCGAAGAAATAACAACACGCATTATCCCGGCAGGAGAAATGCTTGCGATGAAAGCAAAAATGGTTTTCAAATTAAATGTCAGTGCGCTGATTTTTAGTTTTGGCTACCTTATTGGCTTACGCTATGCGCTTATCATTGCATCCGGCTCTTTGTTGTCGTGGTTTGTTCTGATTCCTCTTGTAAATGAAATTGGAAATATTGTGGCAGCTGCCGGTGGTGAAGGTGCTGTAAACCCATTCGCTGCAATGTCTGCCGAAGAAATTTTCAAATTATACGTGCGACCTATAGGAATCGGAGCAATTGCAATGGCAGGAATTATTGGAATTATTAAATCATCCGGAGTTATCGGAAGTGCTTTCAAATTAGCCGCTGGTGTCGGAAAAAAAACAGCGCAGGAAAAACCTGTACGCACACAGACTGATTTAAAAATGACCTTTGTAATGCTTTTAATTTTCTTTACGCTGATTGCAATTTTTCTATTCCTGATGTTCGGCGTTAAAATTACATTATTACAGGCAATCGTAGCGTTGGTAACCGTATTTGTTGTTTCATTTTTATTTACAACTGTTGCTGCCAATGCCATTGCAATAGTAGGATCCAATCCTGTTTCAGGAATGACATTAATGACCTTAATTCTTTCTTCAGTAATTTTGGTTTCAGTAGGATTAAAAGGATGGCAGGGAATGGTCAGTGCTTTGATTATCGGAGGAATTGTTTGTACCGCACTATCAATGGCAGGGGGCTTTGTAACAGATTTAAAAGTGGGATACTGGCTTGGAACAACACCTGCAAAACAGCAAACCTATAAATTTTTAGGAACACTTGTTTCTGCGGCAACTGTTGGAGCTGTTATTTTTATTCTCAACAAAGCTTACGGATTTGTACAAACACCCGAGCATCCCGATCCAATGGTTGCGCCACAGGCAAATGCAATGGCTGCAATTATTCAACCCCTCATGTCTGGAACAGGTGTTAGCTGGGTATTGCTTGGCATAGGAGCTATCATTTCTATTATCGTAAACTGGTTGAAAATTTCTCCTCTTGCTTTCGCACTTGGAATGTTTATCCCTCTGCAATTGAATACCCCGCTTGTTATTGGAGGATTATTGAACAACTGGTTTTCAAAAAGTACAAAAAATGAAAAACTTGCTAATGCGCGTGTGCAGAGAGGAATTTTAATTTCATCGGGATTTATTGCCGGTGCAGCTTTATTCGGAGTAATTGGTGCTTTCATAATTTTCTTCTCGAACGATGGAAACTTTTTAAATTTTAATATATGGACAGATATGCACAGTGCAGGGCCGCAAATTGTAGCGATTCTTGCTTTCCTCGCGCTTCTGGGCTACTTTGCATGGGAAGCGTTTAAGGCAAAGGAGAATGATTAGTAAGTAAAGTTTTTATGGCAAAAATTACTGTGAAAAATACGAATGTTGTCGTTATATCATTTAACGATGCCGATTACATATCGCTCACTGACATAGCGAAGCACAAAACCGATGACTCAAGTTCAGTAATAGGAAATTGGATGCGAAATCGCAATACGATTGAGTTTTTGGGTATTTGGGAAACTCTTTACAATCCTAATTTTAAACCCTTCGAATTCGAGGGGTTTAGAAAAAATGCAGGTTTAAATGCATTCACAATGTCACCATTAAAATGGATTAATTCAACAGGAGCTATTGGCTTTGTTGTTAAGGCTGGTCGTTACGGAGGAACTTTTGCACATAAGGATATCGCTTTCAAATTTGCAAGTTGGATATCGGTTGAGTTTGAATTATATATAGTCAAAGAATTTCAAAGATTAAAAGAGGAAGAGCAAAAACAACTTGGTTGGAGCGCAAAAAGAGAAATAGCAAAAATTAATTATCATATTCATACAGATGCTATAAAGAGAAATTTAATTCCTAATGAATTATCTGCAGGACAGACATCGATAATCTATGCAAATGAAGCTGATGTCCTTAATGTTGCTATGTTTGGTATTACTGCAAAACAATGGAGGGATACACATCCAGAGTTAAAAGGAAATATTAGGGATTATGCGACAATCAATGAATTGATATGTTTGTCAAATATGGAAAATTTGAATGCTTTGTTTATTAATGAAAAAATATCGCAAAAAGAACGATTAATTAAACTTAACAGAATTGCTATACAACAAATGATACTATTACAAGAAGTTGAGAGCAGAAAGAGCTTAAAATAAATACAATGATTTTAATCAAACGAAAATTTTAACCTGTAACATCGTCCCATGCTTCGACTTTGCTCAGCACAAGTGGGACGATGATACACAATCTATAAAAAAATGAAAAAAGAACTCTTAAATAAATTTTTAAAATACATCAGTATTGACACACAATCTGATGATACTTCGGAAACATATCCCAGCACACAAAAACAATTTAACCTGGCAAAGCTATTAGTTGAGGAACTTACTCAGCTCGGACTGAAAGATATTTCGGTAGATGAGCATTGTTACGTGATGGCTACGCTCCCTGCAAATAATGGAAAAAGCAAACCCGTTATTGGTTTGATTGCCCACATGGATACAGCGCCTGATATGAGCGGTGCAAATGTAAATCCGCAGATAATAGAGTCGTATGATGGAAAAGACATTGTGCTTGATAAAGAAAAAAGTATTATTCTTTCTCCATCCGAATTTCCTGAAATGAAACAGTATGTGGGTCAAACGCTCATTACTACTGATGGCTCAACACTTCTCGGTGCTGACGATAAAGCTGGAATTACCGCTATTATGGCTGCAATTGAGTACCTGGTAAAACATCCGGAAATAAAACATGGAGAAATAAAAATTGGCTTCACTCCCGATGAAGAAATTGGTCGCGGTGTGGACAAATTCGATGTTAAAAAATTCGATGCAGATTTTGCATACACTCTTGATGGTGGCCGTTTGGGAGAAATAGAATATGAAAATTTTAATGCTGCCATGGCAAAAATTTTCATTCAGGGAAGAAATATTCATCCCGGTTATGCGAAAAATAAAATGATTAATTCCATGCTGGTTGCAATGGAATTAAACGAAATGCTTCCAGTAAACGAAAGACCTGAATTCACACAAGATTACGAAGGTTTTTTTCACCTGATAAAATTTGATGGCGCTGTAGAAAAATCAACAATTCAGTACATCATACGCGATCACGACCGTGCTAAATTTGAAAAGAAAAAAATCTTAATGCAGCAGGTTTGCGAATTCATGAATAAAAAATACCGGGAAGGAACCGTTACGCTTGAAATGAAAGACCAATACTACAATATGAGAGAAAAGGTAGAACCTGAATATCATATTGTGCAAGCCGCTGTTGATGCCATGAATGCTGTAGGCGTAGAACCGATTGTTGTCCCGATTCGCGGGGGAACAGATGGCTCCAGATTATCTTACATGGGCCTACCCTGTCCAAACCTCTTTGCCGGTGGTCACAATTTTCATGGAAAATACGAATACATTCCTCTGCAGTCTCTTGAAAAGTCGGTTGAAGTGATTTTAAAAATTATTGATTTATACGCAAATAAATAGTTTCAATCTTTACAATTTCGGAATCTAATTCCGGATTTGTAAAGAACTTTATTAAAAAAAATTATTGAAATATTTTACAATATCGGAATTTCTTTCCATATTTGTAAAAAAATAATATGATAAATCGTTCAATTTCAAATCGCATAAAAAAAATATACCGAAAGATGCCGGTAACAGCTATTCTTGGCCCCAGGCAATCAGGTAAAACCACATTGGCAAAAACGCTTTTTGAAAATTATACGTATTATAATCTTGAATTACCCGATGTACGGGCATTTGCAAAAGAAGATCCCCGAAGCCTCTTGTCCGTAACAACCGGAGGAATAATTCTGGATGAAATACAACATGCTCCTGAACTTCTGTCCTACATACAAGGACTGGTAGATGAATCAGGAAAAATGGGAAAATATATCATTACCGGCTCGCAAAATTTTCTGCTGATGGAAGCCATTTCACAAAGTCTGGCAGGCAGAGTTGCTGTATTTAATTTGCTCCCTTTCAGCATGGACGAAATGAGAACTTCTGCTTTTGCTGCAAAAAACCCGGACTTGCAGATTTATAAAGGATTTTATCCCCCAATTTATACCCGTAAGCTGAAAAATCAGGACTGGCTGCCATCCTATATAAAAACATACATTGAACGCGATGTAAGAAAAATAATTAACATACAGGATTTGCATAAATTTCATTTATTCCTGAAATTATGCGCAGGCAGAATTGGTCAATTAATCAATTACGAATCTTTTTCCAATGAAATTGGTGTTGACGGAAAAACACTAAAAAGATGGATGGGGATTTTGGAAGCCAGCTATATTATTTTTCTATTACAACCGCACCATATTAATTATAATAAAAGACTTGTTAAAACCCCAAAACTTTATTTCTATGATACTGGACTAGCTTGCAATTTACTTGGTTTACAAAGCGCTGATGATGTTTCTATTCACTTTATGAAAGGAAGTTTATTTGAAAATTTAATTATTGCCGAATTATTAAAGTATGCAGCAAACAATAGCCAGCCATATAATATTTACTTCTGGAGGGACAATACGGGCAATGAAATAGACTGCCTTCTGGAAAAAAACTCAAAATTATTTCCCATTGAAATTAAAGCAGGAAAAACTTTAAATACCGATTATTTTAAAGGCCTTAATTTTTATGCTAAAACATCAGGACTTGACCCGAAGCAAAGCTTTTTAATTTACGGAGGGAATGAAATACAAAACAGAAATACTGGTCATGTTTTGCCTTGGAATAACTTAGATTTGCTTTTTAAAAAGATTAAATAATATTAGAACATATAAAATTATAAATTATGCGCTCATTACTTCTTTTTCTTATATTGGTTTTAAGCACATTTTTTCTTCACGCCCAATGCCTGAAAGTATGTTCCTGGAATATTGCAAACCTTGGAAAATCAAAAGATGCAACAGAAATTGCGTACATTTCTAAAAAAATAAAAGATTTCGATTTTGTAGGAATACAAGAAGTTTCCACTTCTCCGGCAGGTGCGCAAGCTGTAGCAAAAATCGTGGATAACTTAAACAGGAGCGGATCATCATGGGAATATATTGTGAGCGACCCTACCAATGGAAATGGTCCCGAACGCTACGCTTTTCTCTGGAAAAAATCGAAAGCTAAAATGATAAAAAAAGCCTGGATCGAAAAAAGTCTTGATAAACAGATAGACAGAGAGCCATACCTCGGAGTTTTTGTAGCAGCAAAAGATACTTTTCTGATTGCAAATTTTCATGCAGTGCCAAAAGGTAAAAACCCCGACCTCGAAACCTGTCAGTTGTATAAAATTGATGAAATGTATGAGAAGTACCACTTCATGATAATTGGTGATTTTAACTCGGCACCAAAAAGTATGGGTTTTGGGTCTTTGTTAAAACGCAATGTTCTCAATACTTTTTCCAGCCAGAAAACCACACTGAAACAAGAACCATCGAAAACAGGAGAAAAATTTGCAAGCGAGTATGATAATATTTTTTACGAAGTAGATGAAATCGTCCTCAATGATAAAGGAATTATTGACACATCACTCGATTTTCCCGATTTAAAAACAGCAAGAAAAATTTCAGATCATATTCCTGTTTGGGGATGTTATTCGGTGAAGAAAAAAAAATAATGATGGTGAAATGCAAATAAAATACTAATCAAATTTTCAAAAACAATTTTATTCCAATTTTGTCCGAACGCTAAAATTTAGTATATTTGTAATAATATTTATGAAGAATATGCAAGCAATAGAATATACCACAAACGCTCAAAACGGTATTATTACCTTACAACTTCCTGTGAAGAAAAAAGAAGTACGTATTATTGTTATATGGGATAATGAAGATGAAAATGTGGCACCCAGAAATTACGATATTAACGCGTTAGAAAATCTTGTTTGTAAAGCAAAAGATTTAAACGCTTTTAATCCTATTAAAGACCCTGTTGAATGGCAAAAACAAATAAGAAATGAATGGTAGTTTGCTTCTTGATACGAATGCGCTGATTTATCTTTCTAAAGGACAAATTGAGATATTAGATATTCTTAAAAAATATTCAAATATTTATATTTCTGCAATTACCAAAATGGAAGTACTAGGGTTTCATTTTGAAAATGATAATGAAAGGAAAACTATTGAAAAAATTGTTAACACCTTTGAAATAATCCACACCAATAATGAAATAACAGATTTAACCATCCTCTACAGGAAAAATAAGAAAATTAAAATTCCCGATGCAATTATTCTTGCCACAGCAAAATATAAAAAAGCTCATTTGCTAACAGCCAATTATAAAGATTTCAAAAATATAGATAAAGCTGTAAATATTATTCAATTAACCGTTTAAATTTTTTAACCGATTTAAAATATTTAGCTTAAACCTTGAAGTTTTTCTATTACTTTTTGAAAATGTAACACATATTTTACCTTTAATTGATGGTAGTAATCAATGATCAACATTCAACAAACAACAAACAACAAGCAATTTTCAAACCTGTGATCCCGCCTTGCCAAACATAGGTTGGTAAACTGGACAGGTGCAAAGCATAATTAATACATTTTCAAATTAACACATTTTCAAATTAAACCTAAAACATGAAACCTTAAACAAAAATGCCAACTCAAATTATCTCCATCCCCGGCTCAAAATCTCTCAGCAACCGCGCCCTGATAATCCGTATGCTGTGCAATAATTATTTTAAAATTCATAATCTTTCAACTGCTGACGACACGCAGGTTCTGAACAAAATTCTAATGTCTGATTCTAATAATATTGATGTGGGTCATGCCGGCACGGTTATGCGTTTTGTTACAGCATTTGCATCGCAAATTTTTGGAGAATGGTTTATAACAGGCTCGGAGCGTATCAAACAAAGACCTGTAAAAGAATTGGTAAATGCGTTGCGTGAATTGGGTGCTGAAATTCATTACAAAGAAAAAGAAGGGCTTCTTCCCTTGCGTATAGTAGGAACCATGCTGAAAGGAAAAGAACTTCACATCTCTGCAAGTATCAGCAGTCAGTTTATTTCAGCGCTTATGCTGATTGCGCCAAGAATTATGGGAGGTCTTACGATTATTCTTGATGGAGAAATTGTTTCGCGCTCTTACATAGAAATGACGAAAAAAGTTATGGAATACTTTGGTGTGAATGTACGTGTGCAGGGCAACACGATTTTTATACCAGAGTGTTCATACAAAGAAAAAGAATTTACAGTGGAGGCAGACTGGTCTTCTGCTTCCTATTGGTACTCCATTGCAGTGCTTTCTGATTTTGATTCCATCATTTTACAGGGATTAAAGAAAAGCAGTTGGCAGGGAGATTCAGTAATTGCAGAAATTTTTGAACCACTTGGTATAAAAACAAAATCTGTAAAGGAGGGTGTTACTTTAATTAAAGATCGTGTTACTACTTTGAATTTTAAATATGACTTTACAGATTGCCCGGATCTGGCTCAAACACTTGCCGTTTGCCTTGTGCTCATGAAAATTCCTTATACATTAACCGGACTTTCAACACTAAAAAATAAAGAAACCGACCGCATTGCAGCTCTGAAAAAAGAACTTTCAAAATTAGGAGCAATACTGAAAATTACAAACAATTCAATTACATGGGATGGCACAATTAAAAATGCAGAAGCAGCTCCGGAAATTGAAACCTATCAGGATCACCGCATGGCTATGGCATTTGCATCTGCTGTAATAAAGTATCCCGACATAAAAATTAATAATCCTGAAGTAGTAAGTAAATCGTATCCTGATTTCTGGGAGCATTTCAAAAAAATATTATCCCAAAACTTATAATGCCAATTAAGGGTTGAAACAGATATGGTATCAAATTACTGGTACCACTTCGTCATTTCAAAATAATAATTTTCCTCGTAATTAAAGGCTTCTTATCAACAGAAAGACTGGCAAAATAAAATCCTGCAGAAAAATTATTTGTTTCAACTTCTGTTTGAAAATTGCAAGCATTTGCTTCTTTACTCCATATTACTTTTCCTGACAAATCAGTAATCGTAATTAGCAATGATTCTGAAAAATCGGCAGAATAGCTGATGCTAATCACATCAGAAGCAGGATTCGGAAAAACATGAAAAGCAGCATAAGAGGATGATTCTTCATTGACAGAAGAAGTCCCCCAGATGGCATTTACCCATTCAGGATGATCAATGAAAGGGTTTCTGTTGTGCTGCTTTCCATAAACAACATTATTTCTGTTGATTTCTTTCTGGCTTACTGTATCGAGCTGGTGCCACTGCAATAATAGATTTATTGCCCATGTAGTATATTCTCCACCGCTTATCATAGGACTGGAAAAAGAAGAAAAATTAGTACTATATCTGACAGACATATATAAATAACTTCGTGCAAAATCGCCCTTGTAAGCATCAATCGGTTCAAATACCACACCTGTATATCCGGGAAAAGAAGAATTGCCTAATTTTCCACCATTTTGCGCAGTCCAACTTGCTGAACCTACTTCGCCAAAAGGATAATTACTTCGTTTATTATTTACATATCCATCAGTTGGGTATAGATGAAACAAATCGGAATACATAGGAGAATTATCATTAAACCAACTGGAAGGGAACGAATGCTCGCGGTTATAACAGTCTCCTTCTCCGGAATAATTTCCGCATTGGTCTGTATCAAAAGTAAACTCATAAGGAGGAGTCCCATCCGGTATATCGGAATACATATCCCAAACTTTCCCATTTAATTTTTTGTCTGTTGTTTCGAAAGCAGTCCATAAATTTGTATAGCTGACAGAAGTCGTTCCTGAAGAAATAATAGTATGCAAAGCATTCTTCAAAGCAACGCCGTTTAAACCCTCTGCTGAATCGTAATATCCGGGAGGTATTTGACCAAATAAAGAACTTACAGCAAAAAAAAGAAAAAGAAAAAAACCTAAAACTTTTGACATAAATAATAATTTATAGCGTAAATAATTCAATTGAAAATATATTAACTGACAATCCACAAAATGTTTTTCTATTCAGTCGAAAGATGTTTTGCACTACAGTCATCAGTCTACAGTCCACAGTCCACAGTCTGTATGAGTGCCGACTCCTTGACTGCCGACTGCCGACTATTTTGACTGCCGACTGCCGACTTCAACATTATTTTCCCAATATGCGTAACATCTTTATTAATTGTTAAAATCCCCCTTCGATATTTTCTTATTAGCCGCATTCGTAGGACTAAAGCCTAAGCCCATTTTTACCGTATATTCTGAGAGTTCATAAGAGTCTCCTTTCCTGATTTTTTTAAAACTTAATGGTTTGTCTATTCTCATAAAAAATGGGGCGGCACCTTTAAAATTAAGCTTACAGGAATTTTTTTTATTATAATTCCATTCAGAACCTATTACAAATTTTACATGATAATTTCCAAAAGGAATATTTTCTACAGTAAAACTCTCGCCGGGCTTTAAGAAAATTTTTCTGACACACTCATTTTTTTCAATATGCACAAGACGAACAACGGAAAAAGTATTTTCTGCAGATTTTAAAATTAATGTGTTATTAAAAGCTGTATCCCTCTTTGACTTACAATCGCTGCAATCAAGCTCTCCCGTTTCCTGAGCAGAAACAAAAAATGAAGCTATGATAAAAAATAGAAAAAAATAGTATCGCATAATTTTGTAAAATTAGTTAAAATGCTTCTAAGCTCAAAATAAGATTTAATTTACTTGATTTCATACACCCGCCCTTTATCTGAACAAACATAGACTTTTCTCTCTGATGAAGCACAAACGGATTGTAGATTTTCATTTTCATTTATTACAGAGAAATGCCATGAGCTTCCTCCATCTGCGCTTTTATATAAACGCCCACCTGATGCAGCAATGTAGCCGGTATTACTATCTGTAAAAAAAACAGCATTAAAGTGAACCCTTTTTCCAAACGCATCATTGCCTGAAATTTTTGTTTGCCAACTCGTTCCTCCATCGGTTGTTTTATACAAACCCCCATCATATCCGGCAGTAAATCCTGTTAAATTATCAAAAAAAAACATAGATTTGTACCAATCGCCCCTAATAGTCAGGGGATAGAACGTATTTCCCCCATCCGAAGTTTTGTAAATCACACCATATCCGCTGATATAAGCAGTGTTTGCATCTGTAAATGTTAAACAATTAAATTCATTATCAAAAGAAGGATGGTTCCAACCACCATCGCCATTAAGAGTATGCGTAATACATCCCTTGCTGTAATGCTCCCCACCTGCTAAAAAAATTTCGGTTTCACTCTTAACATAAATGCTGTTATAAGGAATCATGTACTGATTCCATGGCAAATTAGGAAAAAAATACTGCTCCCAGTTTCTTCCGCTGTCTGAAGTTTTGAAAAGTGTAAGACTGTCGCCACAGGCATATCCAATGCTGTCATCTAAAAAAAATAAATCATTAATGCAATATTTACTGCTTTCAAAAACTTTCTGCCATGTAATTGCTGCATCGGATGATCTGAAAATAGCACCTTGAGCGTTTTTAAATCCACCGCATGTAAAACAGGTAATGCTATCTTTAAAAAATATTTTTTTTAATGGAATATTCTCTCCTACATTATAAATATTATAAGATAGAAAACCGGGATTTTCCTTTTTACATGAAATAAAAAAAAATAAGAAGAAAAAAAATATCAACAGCCGAAAAAAAATCATTTTGTACAAATATCTTTTGTAAAAGTACAATAAAAAAAATTATTTTTGCAGAAAAAAAAATGATTAAAGGATATTTTTCTAAAACCCCGGCAGGAGCTAAATTTTTCCTTTCTCTTGGTATTGTAATTATTACATTTTTAATAATTACGCTGATCGGTTTTGCAATTTGCATGTTGGTATTTAAAATTGATATTTACCAGACCTCAACACTGTTCTCAAACCTATCAAATCCTCAGACAGTAACAATTCTGAAATTCCTGCAAATGGTTCAGTCTATTGCATTATTTGTAGTTCCGCCATTTATCGCAGCGTTTCTATTTTATAAATCTGCCCCTGAATATTTATACATAAATAAAAAACCGGGAATTATGCCTTCAGTCGGAGCTATTTTAATAATGATAGCCGCAATTCCTATAATAAATTTTTTGGCGAACCTGAATTCAAATCTTGCACTTCCTGATTTCTTATCTGGACTTGAAGCCTCGATGAAAAGCGCAGAAATAAAAGCAATGGAAATAACGCAGGCTTTTCTTAATATTACTACAACACAGCAATTAATTCTAAATATTTTTGTAATAGCAGTTATTCCTGCTTTGGGTGAAGAATTTCTGTTCAGGGGAATTTTTCAGCGTCTGTTTATTGAATGGACAAAAAATGTGCATGTTGGAATTCTTGTGAGTGCGGTTCTCTTCAGTGCTTTTCACCTGCAGTTTTATGGATTTCTTCCCAGAATGATGATGGGAATCTTCTTCGGATACCTGCTCGTCTGGTCCGGCTCTATTTGGGTTCCTGTGATGGCGCATTTTATTAACAATGCCTTTGCTGTTGTTGTTTCA
>Ga0208373_1001890_pt1 | contig 25414 bp, 13 predicted proteins | sample RifOxyC2_FD_184036 | JGI IMG/M metagenome (GOLD analysis project Ga0208373, IMG submission 184036) | Soil microbial communities from Rifle, Colorado - Rifle Oxygen_injection C2 (SPAdes) | ecosystem: Environmental > Terrestrial > Deep subsurface > Rock core/Sediment | place: Rifle, Colorado... | reverse complement strand
CAACGCGGACCAGGTGGATACGGATCAGGATGGCAAGGGAGATGTGTGCGATGACGACAAGGACGGGGACACGGTGACGAATGAGGCGGATAACTGTCCGCTCGCTGCCAACGCGGATCAAAAAGATTCCAATAGTGATGGCATTGGTGATGCGTGCGACGGTGATGATGACACCGATGGCGTCATCAATGGCATCGACAATTGCCCGCAGACAGCGAATTCGGATCAGACAGACTCAGATGGGGACGCGCTCGGCGATGCGTGCGATGCGGACAACGACAATGACGGCGCTACGAATGAGACGGATAACTGTCCGCTCGCTGCCAACGCGGACCAGGTGGATACGGATCAGGATGGCAAGGGAGATGTGTGCGATGACGACAAGGACGGGGACACGGTGACGAATGAGGCGGATAACTGTCCGGAGGTGAGCAACACGGACCAAGTGGACACCGATGCGGACGGACTGGGGAATGCGTGCGATCCGGATGACGACAATGACGGCGCATGGGACGGGAACGACAACTGCCAGTTCAACGCGAATGCCAATCAATTGGATACGGATCAGGACAGTAAAGGAGATGTGTGTGATGACGACAAGGATGGGGACGGCATGCTCAATGAAACCGATAACTGTCCGCTGCAGAACAATGCCGATCAGGTCGATACCGACGCGGATGGATTGGGGAATGCGTGCGATCCGGACAAGGATGAAGACGGGGTGGTCAATGAGACGGATAACTGTGCGCTCGTCGTCAATCCGCTGCAGGAGGACATGGATCAAGACGGCAAGGGTGACGCATGCGATCCGGACAGAGATGGCGACGGTGCGGTCAATGAGGCGGATAACTGCCCGGAGATATCCAATGAGGATCAGGCAGACAGTGATGAAGATGGGAAAGGCGATGTATGCGATGACGACAAGGACGGAGACGGATTATCAAATGAGACAGACAATTGCCCGCAGACAGCGAATCCGGATCAAGAGGACATGGATCAGGATGGAGCGGGAGATGTGTGCGATGACGACAAGGATGGGGACGGGAAGACGAATGCGTCCGACAACTGTCCGTCAATCGCCAATCCTCTGCAGGAAGATCTGGACTCAGACGGCATCGGCGACGCGTGTGACTCCGACACGGATGGTGATGAGGTGAGTGATCAAACCGACAATTGTCCCTTCAGACAGAACAATGATCAGCTGAATAGCGACGCGGACAACTTCGGGAACGTATGCGACGATGACAATGACAATGACGGAGTGAAGGACGTATCGGACAACTGCCCGCTTGAGCAAAATGCAGACCAGGCGGACGCAGACAATGACGGCATCGGCGATGCCTGCGATCCGGACAGAGACGGGGATGCCGTAATGAATGAGACGGATAATTGCCCGAACAGAGCGAATACCAATCAGGCCAATACGGACAATGACGCGCTCGGAGACGCCTGCGACGATGATCAAGATGGGGACACGATTCCGAACACTCTGGACAACTGCCCGGCTTCAGCCAACCCGGATCAGGTCGATACGGATACCGACGATCTCGGGAATGCCTGTGATCTGGATGACGATAATGACGGTATTCCCGACGCAACAGACAACTGTGCGCTCGATGCGAATCCCGACCAGCTCGATACGGACGCGGACGGAACGGGCGATGTGTGCGACCCGGATCGGGACGGAGACAGTATCGATAACGGAACGGATAGCTGTCCACTCATAGAGAATGCGGATCAAATCGATACGGACGGAGACGGACTCGGCGATGCGTGTGACAGTGACGATGACAACGATGGCAGGATCGATGGAGAAGACAACTGTTCTCTGATCGCAAATGCGGATCAGCTCGACATGGATCAGGACGGAATGGGAGACGCGTGCGATGACGATAAAGATGGGGACGGCGTTACGAATGAGACGGATAACTGCCCGCTCGCGGCGAATGCGGATCAGAAAGATACCAATCGTGACGGCATCGGAAACGCGTGCGATGGGGATGAGGACAAGGATGGCATCGGGAATGGCATCGACAATTGCCCGCAGACAGCGAATTCGGACCAAGCGAATACGGACGGGGACGGTCTTGGAGATGTCTGTGACCCGGACAACGACAACGACGGCGTTACGAATGAGACGGACAACTGCCCGCTGATCGCGAATGCCGACCAACTGAACACGGACCAGGACGCTATGGGTGATGCGTGTGATCCGGACAATGATGGAGATGGAGTGACGAATGAGAGCGACAACTGTCCGCTCTTTGCAAACACCGATCAGACCGACACGGACTCAGACGGTTCCGGAAATGCCTGTGACGATGATGATGACAATGACGGCATCCTCGATACCGGAGACAACTGCGCGCTTACAGCGAACACGGATCAGACGGACACGGACCAAGATGCTGCTGGCGATGCATGTGACCCGGATAAGGATGAAGACGGCATCACCAATGAGGTGGATAATTGCCCGCTGGTTGCCAACGATGACCAAACCGATGCGGACTCCGATGGCATCGGGAATGCATGCGACACGGACAATGACAATGACAGCATTCTCAACGCGGCGGACAACTGCCCGCTCGACGCGAATGCAGATCAAGCGGATACGGATGTGGACGGATTAGGTGATGTGTGCGACAGCGACCGGGACGGGGACACTGTCGCGAATGCAAGTGATAACTGTCCGGACGACGCAAATACCGATCAGGCCAATATCGACAATGACACGCTCGGCGATGCGTGCGATCCGGATATCGATGGAGACGGGGCACTGAACGCAGTGGACAACTGTCCGAGTGCCGCGAACGCGGATCAGACGGACACCGATAGCGATGGTGCAGGAAACGCATGCGATCCGGATATCGACAATGACGGCACCCCGAATGAGACGGACGTCTGCCCGCTGGTTGCGACGCACACCGACACGGACAGCGACGGGACGCCGGACTGCGCGGACCAGTGCCCGAACGATCCTCAGAAGACCGCTCCGGGCGCCTGCGGGTGCGGGACGGCGGATACGGACGCCAATGGCGACGGCACGGCAGACTGCATCGGCGCGACAGTGGCTGCGCAATCCTCCCCCTTCGACGGCAGCCCTCTCATCATTCCATCGGATGTCCTGAAAGATACGGGAGGCACAGCCGGACCCTTGAGCGAATTCTGGAGAATGCTCTCTTCGCTCGGATCCGCGCTCAAGGCACAAGTGGCAGAAACGACGGAGGAAGACACTCCCCCGCCCCCGCCCGCGTCGGCAACGGCCAACAAGGTGGTGCCAGCGGGAATTGAACTGTCGGTCGTGGCCGATGACCGCTGTCTGCTTGATCCGACGAAGACCGTGACGAATGCCATTCGCAGTCTCCTGCCCACCCCTGAGCCGGTGCCGGCCGACACACGGATTGCCGATACGCTCTACATGGTCACGCTGGCAAACGATATCCCTCATGACGAACTCTGGAAGCAGATGAAAGAAGACCCCTGCATCGGCGGAGTAACGGTCCTCGATCAGAGCAATGCCTACGCAGGAACGCTGGGAAGCCATCCGCCCGGAAGCAGTGCCTACCTTCAGGCAAATGGATTTATCGCAGCGAGGCCATCGCTCGACCCGATGATCACCACTTCGGCGAACAGCCGTGTGGTCGTCGCCACCATTGACACGGGCTTCGACCTGATGAACGAAGATGCAATGACGATGAGCCCGAATCTTGAGGGCTCCAACCGGGCGGCTCCCAAATTCTGCGGTGCAGGGAAAACATGCAATCCTCCGGAGCTGCCGGACATTCCGCAGGACACGATGGGACACGGAACCGCCGCGGCAAGTATCATCACTGCGAATCCTACGAACTGGAAAGGTATGATCGGCCTCGCCGGAAGGAATACGGCGCTCCTGCCGCTCAAGATGATCCGTAGTGAGCAGGATCTGCAATACTTAAGGGCCTCGGATCTCTACCAAGCCATCAAAGCGGCCGTGAATGCGGGCGCGGATGTGATCAATATGAATATGTCCCTCGTTGGCAGAGAGGGGGAACGGCTGCTCTGCAATCCGGCCATCGGTTTCGAGATCTACAAAGCTCTCGAACAGGACGTCTTCTTCGTCTTCTCGGCGGGGAACGGCATAAAGGTGGATGGGAACAATAAGCTGGTCCCCGGGCCGCTCACCTCACCCAAGGACGACCGACCGGCTGTCTTCGGATCGAATGCCGCGCCGGGATGCTGGGGACGGTACTTCAAAGGCGTGCTCTCCGTCGCGGCACTCAAGACAGGCACGCAGGAACTCGCACGCTTCAGTAACTACGGGGAGGCGGTCGAGATCGCCGCACCGGGCACCGGGATCGCGACGTACGGTCTCGATAACGAAATCTATGGGCACGATGGAACCTCCTTCGCAGCTCCGCAAGTCGCGGCGGCTGCGGCCCTGGTCATCAATTTTGCCAAACAGCACAGTTGGTACTACGACCCGTGGTGGGTGGAGGACGTAATTCTCAATGCATCACCGCAAAAGGACTCACTTAAACAGAAATTCACGGGGGGCCGGAGCCTCGACTTCGTCGCTCTCAAGAATTACCTCCAGTCCCTCGAGCAGATGACGGACGACCAGAGGCGGCAGATCCCATCGGAGAACCACCGGGCCGGAGACGGTTGGAAGCCGGATGAGGATATCGAGTACTTGGACCAGCTCGTCGTCGTGCCCGGAAAGATGGAGCTCCATCCCGGCGAATCTACAGCGCTTAAGGCCACGATCTTCCGGAAGGACGGCACCTTCGAAGATGTCACCGCACAAACACTCTTCACGAGCCAGGATGATGTTGAGCTCGCCATCGACGACAATGCAACTGCTCATTTCGCCACGACGAGCACCAACAATTCACTGCGGGTGATCGGGCATTACCAAGGGCTCTCCGCACAGATTTTCCTCAAGGTGACAACGCAGGATCACGGGCCGCCGCAGGAATTGCAGATCGTCATTCCCCCGACTCCCCTCCTCGCCCCACAGACTCTCCCTTGGGGAAAGGCTGTGAACCGCCTCCGGGCTCTCGTGACGTATGCGGACGATTACACGGAAGACGTCACCGGTGCGGCGCAGTGGAGCACTGACGCACCGACGGAGCTCGCCACCGTGCCATCCGCATTGGGCGTTCTCTCGACGACGGACGCGTACGGCGGCCGGGACTACACCGTCACCGTGCACTACGGAACCTTCGCGAAGAGTGAAACAGTCCACATACAAACAGTTGCATTGGGCAATGCCTGTCTCGGACGACCCGGGAAGGGATCGACGTGCATTTTGAGCCCTCTCGGCCCCTCTGCCTTCCGGGGGCAACCCATCACCTTCCAGGCCCGCCTCAACCTCTCCGACGAGAACTTTGATCGCGTGATTCGGGGTAACTGGACCTCCCTCTCCCCCTCTCTCGCCCTCAATGTTCAACGCTCGCACGAAGCTCACATCGAAACGGCACTCATGGGAACGGGCGCCTATGCCATCAACTTCCAGAGTGTATTTCGCGGCGCGGGACAGGATGATCCGGTAACGGCGACGTACTCCTTCGAAGTCACGGACGCGTTCCGTCACTTGGAACTCCTGACGAAGACACCCGTCATCAACTTCCAGAAGCGCGCCGTCTTCTTCCTGCGGCGCTACCACGACAACAACTCCTACACGGTCCTTCAGCCGGAAACGATCGAGTGGTCCACGAGCGATCCGGTGCGCCTCCCCGTCGACCGGCAGGGGATCGTATACCCGACGCATGACAGCCTCCGGCCGGATGGAGGGAACGAAACCTACACCGTCACCGCGCGCTTCGGAGGCCAATCCGCAAGCGCGGATGTTCAAGTCGTGAGTTTCGATACCTTCGCAGGCACGCAGGGCGAAGTCGAGTACATCGTGATCACCGGCAAACCCTCTCTACCCTTCGCCAGGCGCTGCACGTACCGCCCGCCACCTTTGCCACCCCCCTCCCCGGTCATCCCCTGGCTCAACTGGGCTCCCGATCTCTTCATCATACCAGGAATGCCGCACTTCCGCGTCATCGCCTACGAGAGTGACGGACGCGTGTGCGATGTCACCAATGATGCAACCTGGTCCGTGAGTGATCCAAAAATCATGCAAGGTTATGCCATGGGAGACTACTACCTTCCCCGCACGGAGACGGCCGGCCGCACCGCTGTCTTGACGGCGATGTTCGCGCGCGGTTTGAAGGCACAGGTATCGGTAACCGTCCCCACGTACCCGTTGATCAGCTTCCAGGCTCCCGTTCCCGAGTTTCATTGTAACGGTTCATGTGGTACGAGCCTGCAGGTGCGGCCGGAAAAGGATGCCAACGGCGTCTACCACGTGACACGCCCTTACTCCCCCGTCCAAACGTACGAAATGATGTCCTACGCAACCTGGTCATACTTCGATCCCATTCTCAATAAGACCATTGGACGCGATGTGATCCAGGTACCGGCATTCTGGAGCAGTACAAATGCTTCGTATAACCGGACCATGCCGCAGTATCGAAAAAACTTCTATATGGTGCAAATCCCGGTGGCGGAAGGACGGCAGTGGGCGGAGACGAAGATCTACTCCGGCACTCTGCTCCCGTTGCACTATAGCGGTGCCTATCTCGGAGAAGGCCAAAGGCAGATCTTCCAGACAGATCTCCCTATTCAATTCGACTTCGACATCGTGTATCCGCAACCGATTGACTTCGAGATCACCCAATATTGTACGAACCCATCCTATAATAATTTCGGCATGAACGAATATTCATGCAGTATGGAATTCTACAATAAGTATGCGGATAACACGCGCTTTCCATTCCGGCTGCACGACTGGGATCAAGTGACGCTCTCCGTGGATGGATTATCCGGTGCGACGGTCAATCGCACAGGATGGTCCGATGGCGCGCATCTCTCCACCTCTGAAGTAAACAAAGCCATATGGATGATGTGGGGCGATGAAGAGCCGGATCGCTGGCAGGTGATGCATGCCACGCATGCAGGCCTACAGAAATCGAAGGATATCCTGTACCGTGTGACGGGCGTCACCGACTACGACTACGGGACGGGATCGCTCGCACTTCCGGAGGAAACGCCCCTGGCGACGAAGGCCGACGATCCTCTCTGCTCTGACCCAGCCCATACCGCATCCGGCTCCTTCGCCGGCGGAACGGGGGCGGAGGCGGACCCGTTCCTCATCTGCACACCGGATCAGCTGAGGAACGCTTGGGAGACGTACAAGCTGATAGGGCAGGATAAACCGGCGGGCAGCCCCTCCGAATGCAATGATCCACGATACAATTATGAACAATATAGGCGCCGGTGCCAGAACAACCACTTCCGCATCATGGCAAACCTCGACTTTGCACCATATCCCAACAATGAACCGATGAAGCCGGTACCCTTCCTTGATGGAAATGACTACGAGATTCGCAATTTCACATCCATCGACAGTCTCGCCGACCGCCAGGCGCTCTTCGAGCGCAACGCGCGTGAAGGGGATGATCTCAACTATCAAATCTTCGAGATCCGAAACCTCATCCTTCAGAACCTCAGTATCCGCGGAAAGCGGCGGGTCGCGGGCCTCTTAGTCATCGATGGCCGCGCACAAACCCTCATGGAAGATGTCCACGTGGTAGGGGGGCAGGTATGGGGGGAAAGCGAGGTGGGGGGACTCTATAACGGCATGCTCTACGGCAACATCGACACCGTGACGATCCGCCGCTCCTCGGTGCGGGGCACGACCATCAATTTTGAGAAGGAGATGGCAGGCGGCTTCATCGGTTCCAACGGGGGGAAGGTGCACATCGAAGACTCTCTCTCCACCGCCCGCCTGCAGGCAGTCGGGACGCAAGGCAGCCAGAGCAAAGTCGGTGGATTCATCGGACACCTCTACAATTCCGCCGGCGGCGGCTATCGCGTCGAGGATCCCCTGCAAGCCAAAGCCCTCGTCCTGCGCAGCCTCTACAGAGGGACGATCACGGTTGGACATGACACACAAGGTACCTCCAATGTGGGAGGTCTGATCGGCGTCAACGACCTTGCCGCCATCATAGGAAGCCGCGCCGAAGCGGATATTGTCGCAACCGGCCAGAATGTCGGCGGGCTCGCCGGCATGAACTGCGGCAGCAGGTATCACTACGTCTGTCTCATCTCCCACTCCTCGTTCCGGGGTTCCGTGTGGGGAGGAGCGGGATACTCTGGACAGAGCAACGTCGGCGGTCTTATCGGATCGATGAATGGCGGCATGCTCCTTGATTCCCACGTGGAGAGCGGAACAGTCATCCGCGGTATCACCGCGGTCGGGGGCGTCGCGGGATACACCGGAACCGCCGTCCGCATCTATCGCAATACATCCGATGCACAGGTGGAGAGCTCCACCGGCACGCAGGGCGGATTCATCGGTACCATGCAGAACAGCAGGACCATTCCCTTCCAATATGGTGAACAGTACACATCGCATCCCATTCTGAACGCGAACACCTGGAGTCGTTCGCAGACACCCGAGGTAGGGGACGCGGGAAAGTGGGGAACGCAACTCAATGTTGATCTGCCGGGGGTCGATGCAACGCCGTGATCCGTGAATAATGGCCCGAGCAAAGCGAGGACCACTGTTCGACAACCGTGAGCTCACAGTCGAACGGTGAGCGAGGCGCCCGGAGGCGCCGAGTCGAATGGTGCCGGAGGAGGGAATCGAACCCTCAACGCCTTGCGGCACACGATTTTGAGTCGTGCGCGTCTACCAATTCCGCCACTCCGGCACAAGCTGCAATAGAAAGATCTGAACCAGTGTACATCACCGAGCGGTCCTGAGCCCGACGAAGGGCCGCCACTCCGGCACTCCCATACCTTACCACTCTTCCTGCCTTCACCCGAAGGACATTTGGCGTACACTTATGCCACATGAAAGAGTTTCAAACGTTCAATTTCGATTCCTTCGCCTTCGAGGAGCAGGAAGGTCGCATTGAGCTTCGCTACAGCCTCGATAATTCTCTGCTCTTCACGGAAACCCTCTCCCTGCCGCTCGCCATCGAGTATCAGCGCGTCCCCTTCGACCTCCTCAAGCGCGCGCTCTTCGCCCTGCACCTGATCGGCGGCGTGAGTTACTACAAAACCTGCTGCCCGAAATCCATCGCCGTCCTCTCGGGCGGCCTCACCCCGACGCAAGCCGCCTTCTGGAACACGGTTTACTCGCGAGGCTTGAGCGAATTCTTCTACGTGAACAAGATCGACCCGACGAGCCTCATCCGCTTCCCCGTTTCCCTCGCCCCCTCCCCGCTCGTCCACTTCGATCGACCGAAGCCGGGGGGCAAGGTGCTCGTCCCGATCGGTGGCGGCAAGGACTCCCTCGTCACCATCGAGCTCCTCAGGAAAGCCGGCTTCGATGTGACGCTGCTGCGGATGAACTCCCACCCGCTCATCGATGCGATGATCCATGCCACGGGTTTACCCTGCATCACCGTCGAGCGAAAACTCTCCCCAGCCCTCTTCGACCTCAATGCACAGGGCGCCTTGAACGGCCATGTCCCCATCACGGCGTACCTCTCCTGCTTGAGCACGGTAATCGCGATCCTCTACGGATTCGATACGATCGTCATGAGCAACGAAGCAAGCGCCAACGAGGGCAACGTGAAGAAGGGCAGCCTCTCCGTGAATCACCAGTGGAGCAAGAGCATCGAATTTGAGCGGATCTTCTCCGCGTACATCGCCGATGCCATCACCGAAGACCTGCAGTACTTCAGCCTGCTGCGACCGTTGAGCGAGCTCAAAATCGCGCAGATCTTCGCACAATTGCCGCAGTACTTCCCGCTGGCAACGAGCTGCAACACCAATTGGAAGCAGGTTCCGAAATCCGGCAGCGAGCGATGGTGCGGAGAATGCGCCAAGTGCGCGTTTGCTTTCACACTTCTCTCCGCCTTCCTCCCGAAAGATGCACTCATGACGATCTTCGGGAAGAATCTTTTCGAAGATTCCTCTCTCGTCATCCTGTACCGACAGCTCCTCGGTCTCGAGGGTTTGAAACCGTTCGAGTGCGTCGGCACGCCGCAGGAGGTCCGCGCGGCATTTGTCCTCGCACATGAGCGCGGAGAGCTCGAAGGGACTCCCGTCATGAAGCTCTTCATGACCGAAGTGCTGGCGAAGATCCCCGATCCGAAGGCACTCGTTGCCCAAACCCTACTGCCTTCCCAGGACCACGCTCTTCCATCCGCCTTCCAATCAGCTCTCCATGCATATCCGTGAGCTCGCCGGAAAGACCGTCTGCATCCTGGGGTTCGGTCGCGAGGGGCGCGCGACGCTCGAAGCCTTGGAGAAGCTCACACCCGGATGCGAGGTGACCATCGCAGATCAGGATGAGGAGGTCTCCCCTCCCGCTGCGAAGCACTGGCTGCAGCTCGGAACCGGCTGGCTGAAGAATCTCGAGAAATTTGACGTGATCATCAAGTCTCCCGGCATCCCGCCATCCGTCCTACGGGCAATTCATCAATCCACTGTCATCACCCCCACGCAACTCTTCTTCGATTCCATCGCGGACAGCGGAGCAATTGTCATCGGTGTGACAGGTTCGAAAGGGAAAAGCACAACCGCGAGTCTGATTCATCACATCCTCCAATCCGCAGGACAGCGAAGTTACCTCATCGGCAACATCGGCTCTCCGGCCTTGAGCTACATGAGCGAAGCGACGAAGGGAACGATCTTCGTGATGGAGATGAGCAGCTATCAACTGATGGACCTCACCTCGAGCCCCTCTATCGCCGTGGTCACGAGTTTCTTCCCCGAGCACCTCGACTACCATGGGTCACTGGAAGCGTATCTGGAAGCCAAAAAGTCGATTGCCCGTTTCCAGCGGAAGGAGGATACGGTCTTCTTCGGCGCTGACTCGCCGGGTGCGGTCGAGATTGCGCGCGAGAGCAGGGGCAGACGCATCCCCTTCACCGCAGCGGATGCTCCCGTCGCCCTCTCCGAGACGCAGCTGATCGGCACACATAACCTGAGCAATATCGCCGCGGCGTTCCTTGTGAGTCAGGAGCTGAACGTCCCGAAGGAGAAATCCGTCGCGGCGATCAGATCCTTCGTCCCGCTCCCGCACCGACTCCAGAGCCTCGGCATCTTCGGCTCTATCGAGTGGGTGGATGACGCGATCTCCACCACGCCGCAGTCCGCGATCGCCGGGCTCGATGCATTGGGTGACCGCGTCAAAGCGATGATCCTCGGCGGACAGGACCGCGGCTATGATTTCGCTCCTCTCGCCGAGCGCCTGCTTGGTTCAAAAGTACAAACCGTCATCCTCCTCGGACAAAGTTCGAAACGTATTGTTCAAGCTCTCAACGACGCAGGAGTCAAAATCCGATCATTCGAAGCGAAGACCATGGAAGAAGCTGTAGCTCTCGCTCTGAAACACATCCACTTCCCCAGCACCAGCCCTAATCCTAACCCTAGCCCTAGCCCTATCGTGCTGCTCTCCCCTGCTTCCCCCAGCTACGACCTCTTCAAGAACTTCGAGCAGCGCGGAGACATGTTCAAAAACGCCGTGAGAAAATTGACAGAAAAGAATAATTAGTATTATTTTGCTTTCGATGTTTACCGGACCGGAAGGCGACGGCGATCTTGAGGCGAATATCAACGCGGTGAGTGCGCTGCGCGTGGCCTATCAGCGACTCCAAGCCCTTAATCGGCAAATAGCCGCCGAAGTGGGCGGCGCCTTGGTGCCGCGGCCGCATCGCAGAGAGATGGTGCCGCAACCCCCCTACGAACAGGAAGAGCGACTGCCCTTACGAGGGATGAGCCGCGATATTGGCGCAGCTGCTCCGATACACGAGGTCGAAGCAGTCGTCGATGGGTGGAATCGCGGTATGTTCGAGTACGGCGCAATTGACCATGAAGAGGCACGAAGAATTAAACAGTTGGTCTATGCCGCCCGTGAAGACCTTGCAAAAGGGAAGCGTACACTTTGGAATCAAGTAAAAGCGCTGCAGATGGAACTCGTCGCCCGACACAAGGCGGGGGACGGAAGCGCTCTCGATTTACTTCAGCTTACGATCAACTGGGCAAACGGCCATGAGTGCGTGCAACATATGCACGAGCCAGACGCTCTCCCCAGTTCACCATCACAACCAGCGCTCGGGGTGCAACAACCGCTGCTGACCGTGGAACGGACACCCGCTTCCCCCCCCCTGCCGGAGTCACGCCATGCAAAACCGGTGCACATCCCACGGAAACGATGGAGCGGGGGGAGGAAAAAGTTCAAATATTCTTCGCGACTCTCGTCCTGAGTCTGCCGTTGGGTTCAACGTCAACCGCCGCTCGCGCTCTGCGGCGGATTCCCCGTTACTCCGGCACCGACTTTGACCTTCGCCGGACGGAGAACTTTCCCATTGAGCTCGTAGCCGTCATCGAAAACCTCGAGGATCCGGCCTTCCTCTCCCGGACCGGTCTGGAGGATCTCGTGCTTCATGGGATCCACCATCTGACCGAAGCACTCGATCTTCCTGAGACCCAGCGACTGCAGCTTGCCCTGCAGATCCCGCTCAATGGCGGCAACACCCACGACCCAATTGTGGCTCCTCAGATCATCCGGCAGATGCTTGAGCGCACGATCGAAGCTGTCGACGGTCGGCAGGAGTGACTGGATGACGCTCTCCATGGCGAACCGGCGCATATCGCGCGCCTCGCGCTGCAATCTCTCCTTGGCGTTCTGCAGATCCGCCTGCGAGCGGCCGGCGAGGTCCTTGAGACGCTCCAGTTCGCTATGCACCTGCGTGAGCTCGAGCTTCAGCTTCTCGCGTTCCACTTCCAACTCGTGCTGCCGCGCCGCGCTCACGGCTGTGGGTGATGCTTTCTTCTTCTTGGACGTATCCATGGCACCCCCATGATAGCCGACCGCAACAAAAACGGCACCCGAAGGTGCCGCTTTTTACTTACACGGATGAATCCTTCTCACTGAGCCGCCCCCGCATCGACCTGCACATCAACTGCAGCCGCGCTGGACTCGGCCGCCGCGCTGGACGACTCCTCGACCGCTGCTGCGGAACTCTCCTCTGCCGCCGCAGAACTTTCCTCTGCAGCAGAACTCACCTGCTCCTCGGAAGAAGCGGCCGCCTCGCTGCTCTCAGCGGCTTCGGAGGAAGCCTCTTCACTGGAAGCAGCTTCAGAGCTCACAGCAGCGGAGCTATCGGCGGAGGAACTGGAACCTCCCTCTGCGGGATTTCCTGTCTGGAGGGACAGCGTGCAGGCAGAGAGGATGACGAGACCGGATAGAGCGGCAAGGAAACGGAACGCTTTCATGAAATGGTTGGGGAAAATGACACAGAGGCGCATCCTACACGCGCCCGGAAGCGCCGTGCAACAGAAAAAACCTGCCAAATCTGCTATTTGCCCATGGAACGCCAAATGGCGGGCTCTTTCGCCTTCATCAAGTCACACCGACGTATGACGATTCCCGTTTTTTTGAGACCCGATTCATCCAATGCCCCAGACCGGCTCCAATGACGAAAAACTGCGCAATGAAGAAGATACATTCGAGACCCACGGGAAGCTCGAAAATCCTGAAGGGCCATGTCGGAAGATACACGAGCGCTCCGCCAAGGAGAGAAAGAAATCCTGTCCGGCACACACCTTCACCCTGCGGGCAATCGATGGACATCCCCAGAGAAATGAGCGGAATACCGAGCAGGACCAACCCGCAACCAAGGAATGATGCCAGGAACCCTCCTTTAAGCCAGAGGGGAACTGCTTTCCAAACCACAGAAGAAGACTACGCCTCCGCGGAAGTCCCGACGAGGGCAGCCGACTCCGCTCTGTCCACAATGGTGCCACGGGCCAGGATTGAACTGGCGACCCCGGGCTTATGAGTCCCGTGCTCTACCGACTGAGCTACCGTGGCATTACATGAAAGAGCGACTGCGCAAGAGGGTAGCAAATTGCCACGGACCCGGACAGGGAAAAGAGTCCGAACTGTGACAAAGGCAAGCTACGAAACCCGACGCAATCCGTGCTTTCCCGCATACCCCCGCGCCGCTGCTCTGTCGGCGCCGCCGGTATACGGCGGGAGCGTTCGAATCTCCGCATGGACATCCACCCCGTCCTTCCCCTGCGTGATCCGTATGAGATTGCCTTTGCTGTCGCCATATTCTTCGATCTTTTCCATGCCTCAAGTGTAGCACAGCCTCCCCCTCCATCCTCTATACTCTCCCCATGACCAAGCCCGTTCTCCTGTGTCTCCATGGATGGGGGGGATCGAAAGAATCCTTCACCGAACTGCGCACTGCATTGGCCGGTTCCGACGTCGAAATCCTCACGCCCGACCTTCCGGGATTCGGCGCGGAACCCGAACCGCCGAAGCCCTGGACGACGGACGACTATGCCGATTGGGTGGCGCAGTGGCTCAGAAACGAGCTCAAGGCACATGGCTCTCTGCCTTCGTCTCTCCTTCTCCTCGGACACTCCCACGGCGGTCGTATCGCGATCAAACTCGCGTCGAGACGATCGGCATTCGACTCCCCCATCACCCACCTCTACCTCTGCGCCGCTGCCGGCGTAAAGCACCGCAAAGGCACACGCGAGCTCCTTGGCCTCTGGGCATCCAAGGCGGGTGGTGCCTTCCTCTCGCTCCCCGGGTTGAAGGCGCTTGCCCCCTTCGCCCGCAAAACGCTCTACAAATTGCTGCGATCCCACGATTACGAACGGGCGTCGCCCCTCATGCGCGAGACGCTCAAGCGGGTAACGGAGGAAGACGTACGGCCGCTCCTGCATCATATAGCCGCACCCACCGACATCTTCTGGGGAACCCTCGATCGCATGACACCCGTCAAAGATGCGCACATCCTGCATAGCGCCATCCGCGGAAGTCACCTGCACCTCTTTCCGGGATCCCGTCATCGCATCCACAGAGATCATGCCCACGAAATTGCGGCTGTCATCCGCAAGCATCTGCATGTGAGTCCCATGTCCTGAAGCCCATGTCCTCCCCTTCCATTCTCCTCGGCCTCACCCTCCTTGCCACTCTCTCCCCGCTCCTCACCTTCGCCCACCTCTGGCAGGTGAAGGAGTGGAGATGGGACCGCCTACGCGAGCATCTCTGGAGCGAAGGGTACGTCCGCCAAATCATCGGAACGCTCCGACCGCTCCTCTTCGTCCTCTTCGGCGCGCTCTACCTCGTCGAAGCACTCCCGAAGGAGTCGTGGCCGGCAAGCCTGCTCATCGCCTTCCTTGCCTTAAGCGTCGTGCAAGTCATCATGCATCGACAGCCCTCTCCCGTCTGGACACAGAAAGCCGTCGCCCTCTGCGCGACCGCGCTCATCATCATCTTCGCAGCGGCTCTCGTCATGGATCCGGTTACCCTCCCGATCCTGCCGCTCCTGGCCTTCCTCGCCCTGATCGTCGCATGGACCCTGTGGTGGCCGATCGACCGCGCTCTCAAGCGGCGTGTGTTCGCCCGTGCGAGCGCGACGCGCAATCGTTTCGATGCCCTCACCGTCATCGGCATCACCGGAAGCGTGGGAAAGAGCACGACCAAAGAGCTCCTCGCCTGTGTCCTCGCGGACCGCCATCCCCTCACGACCCCCGCATACGTGAATACGGAGATGGGTGTCGCACAGTGGATAACGCAGGAGCTGCCTCGTCATCCGGACCCCACGATCCTCATCGTGGAAATGGGCGCCTACCGGCGCGGGGAGATCCGCCTGCTCGCATCCGTCATCCGACCGACGGTCGGCATCATCACCTTCATCGGCTCTCAGCACATCGGTCTCTTCGGTTCGCAGGAAACGCTCTCCCAAGCCAAAGCAGAGCTTCTCGAATCCCTTCCGGCCGATGGGCACGCCTTCCTCAATGCGGACTGTTCACTCTGTCTCAAACTCAAGGACCGCTGCAAATGTCCCTTGACCGTTGTCGGGACCGGCGGACCGGCGGACCTCGAAGCGTACGAGATCGAAGAGACGACAGGAGGCATCCGCTTCCGCGCAGGATCAGTCCTCTTCCAGCTGCCGCTCCACGGCACGCACAACGTGACCAATGTGCTCCTCGCAATCGCCGTGGCGGAATCCCTTGGCATGCAACGCGAGGCCATCGCGAAGAAACTGGCGACTTTCTCCCCCATGCATCACACGTTCTCGGTGCGCGAGGATCACGGCGTGACGATCCTCGATGATACGCACAACGCCTCGCCGACGAGTGTCGAAGCTGCCATCGCATGGACACGCGGACAGCCGGCCGAGAGCAAGATCCTCCTCTTCAGCGGCTTGATCGAGCTCGGCGAGGAACTGGATCGAACACACGAGGAGCTGGGTTCACTTGCCGCCCCAACTTTTCAGCGCGTGATCTTCCTCAATCACCGCAGCGCCCGACCGTTCACGAAAGGCTTCGGCAGGAGTGTCGAGATTTTGTCTAAAATAAGCCAAAAAGTGACACCAGGATCGCTCCTCGTCTGCGTGGGACGCATCCCGCAGGCTACCATTGCCCGCCTCCTTCCATGATGTTGCACGCTCCCATCCACCATACGTTCGCGCCCCACGTCACTTTCCGAACCGTCCTGCGATCCCTAGCCCTCATCCTCACTCCGTTTCGATGGAAGCGCGGAGCTGCAGTGGAGAGTCTGCGCCATGCACTCGCCGATACATTCCATGCCGAGGCGTTTCTCTTCTCCTCCGGTCGTGAGGCGCTGCTGGCGCTCCTGAAGGCTCTCGATCTGCGCGCCGGCGAGGAAGTCATCATCCAAGGCTACACGTGTGTCGTCCTCCCAAACGCCATCCACGCCACCGGGGCGGTGACGGTCTACGTCGACATCGACTACCATTCGCTGAATATGTCCGTGGATGCCGTCGAACATGCATTCACCCCCCGCACGCGCGCAGTCATCTGTCAGCACACCTTCGGCATCCCGTCCGATGTCTCCGCGCTGCGCGAGCTCTGTGACCGTCACCATGCCGTCCTCATCGAAGATTGTGCGCACGTCATGCCTGACCCTTCTGGCCCGTCAGCCATCAGCTCGCGCGGAGATTTCATTCTCTTCAGTTTCGGCAGGGACAAGGCCATCTCGGGTATCACAGGCGGCGCCATTCTCTCGCGTAAATCGGATGTATCGAAACGCCTGAAAGAGGAAGAGGATCGCGCGACGGATCTCTCCTCTCTGCGTATCGCCCGTCTGCTCGCCTACCCGGCCACGTACTTCACCGCCCGCCTGCTCTTCGCCGTCGGTCTCGGCAGAATCTTCCTGAAATGCGCACAACTTCTGGGCCTGCTCGTACCGATCCTCCGGCGCGAAGAGAAGAGAGGCTACATGTCCCCACTCCTCACGCGCCTACCCAATGCGTGCGCGGCTCTCGCACTCGATTCCTTCCGCCATCTCCGCCCGATCAACGACCACCGGCGCGCGCTCACGCGCTTCTACCTCGCCGAAGGTCGTACGCGAGGCTGGTCGCTCCTCTCAAGTATTTCGGAAGACCTCCCTCTCCAGAAGTTCCCCCTGTTCACGAAGAATGCCGACCGCATCCGCCGCTCGCTCAAGCGCCAAAACATCCACTTGGACGACGGTTGGACCACCTGCGTGGTCTGCCCGCCCTCGGCGGACCCCCTGCTGGCCGCTTACGATCCGCAGAGCGATCCCGAAGCCGAGGCCGCCTGCGAGAAGATCCTGACCCTTCCCACCCATCCGACGATGACTCTCTCACAAGCGAGGCGTCTTACCGAAATCCTCGATCCGCTCCTGTGACACAGCTACGATAGGGAGGATGACCGTCTCCGAAGCCAACGATATACGCTCATGGGATGCTTTCCTCGGCGCACAACCGTTCCGTCCGTTCCTCCAAAGTTGGACGATGGGCGAAGTGTATCGCTCGATCGGCCAGGAACCCGTACGCCTCATCGTGCGCGAAGGCGGCGAAATGATCGGTATGTGCCAAGCCATCGTGGTCCCCGCGCGGCGCGGCAGGCACCTTGCCGTGCACTATGGACCGATCCTGCACTCTCAGTTGCGGGCAACAAGCCGCACGTCCTGCCTCGAGAGTCTTCTCAGCGAACTGAGGAGGATCGCCATAGATGAACATTGTGCCTTCATCCGCTTGAGTCCATTTTTACCTATCGAAGCTCCGCAAGGAGCGGAGGTGGGCTGGCCTCCAACCGGAGCGCAGCCCTCCCCCCTTCATCTGCTCGCGGAACACGTGTGGTACCTGCCCCTCCGCAAACCTGATCCCTGGCACATGTCCCCGGAATCCACGACGGTTCCCACCGAAGAGGAACTTCTCATGAACATGCGCAAAACCACCCGCAACCTGATCCGCAGAGCGGAGCGTGACGGTGTGGAAATTACGGCATCCGCCGATCCGGAAAACGACGCAGAAACCTTCATCGCACTCCACGAGGAGACACGCAAGCGCCACGGATTCACGCCGTACTCCAATGCATTCTTCCGCGCGCAGGTCCGGCACTTCGCCCCCCGGAGAGAGTGCACGGTCTATCTCGCGCACTTCGAAGGAGAGGTGATCGCCTCCTCCATCCACATGCATGCATTCGGCGAAACGAGCTACCATCACGGCGCCAGTTCGTTCAAGCACGCGAAAATCCCCGCCAGCTACCTCTTGCAGTGGCGAGCGATTACGGACGCCCTCAGACGCGGCGATCACGTCTACAATTTCTGGGGGATCGCCCCCGAAGGCGTGACCAAGCACCCCTTCCTCGGCGTCACCCTCTTCAAGACGGGCTTCGGGGGAACGAAGATCGACCTCGTGCACTGCGTGGATATCCCACTCCGTCCGCTCTACCGTCTCACGAGACTCATCGAGCAGGTGCGCAAGTGGCGGAGGGGGTTTTAAACATGGGGTAAGTATTATGGAATATGGAGTATGGAAGAACCCATACTCCTTACTACATACCCCATATCCCATTCTGTGTCCCTACGATAACCTTTTGACCACTACCAAGACCCGCTATGCTCCTCCCATGCCCAAACCCCCATCTCCACCGACCACCGAAGACAAACTGGATGAGATCCTCCTGCACCTGCGTCACCTCGACAGTCGCGACCGGCTCCGCACAATCGGCGGGTTCTTCAGGGGGCTTCTGAGCCTCATTCCCATCATCGTACTTCTCGCGAGCATCTGGTACGTCTACGAGTACGGCGATCAGCTTTTGGAAAAGATTGCCGAGCAAGCGGCCATTCAAGCCGAAGCTGTCACGAAGAAGGGGTCTGATTCCCTCCTCAATCAGTTCAAGGGACTGATCAAGTGAAAGGCAACACATCCTCGATCCTCTACTGCCCTTTCACGAGACCAAGGACATCCTCCGTCGAGACCGATGCGCCGATTGCGAAGCTCGGGAGCTTGAGGAGATCCGCACGCTTGAAGGTACGCTGCTGTGCCGCCGAGACGCCGAGCAAGTAGCCTGCCGAGAGCGCCTGCGCTTCCACACGACTGTTCACGCCGCCGAACGGATAGGCGACCGCGAACACCGGCTCTTTGGTGTACTGCTCGATGAGAGTTCGGCTCTGGGTGAACTCCAGTACGAGCTGTGCATTGGTGAGTGAGCGCAAGTCATCGCCGCTGTGCGCAGCGGACTGAAGATCCTGGCCGTTGGCGATCAACGTAAGGAGCGTCTTCTCTGTGATACCTGTGATGCCGATCTGCTTCGTCTCGAAGAAGAGCGTCGCCCGGAGATTCAGCTGCAATAGCGTATCGGAAAGGCCCTTCACATTGAGCGGCGTGATGCCGGAGAACGCGACCACCACCGTTTTGGGTTCGAGACGCACGTCGCGCTTCTCCTGCTCAAGGAGGAGGTCACGGAAATCCCGCAGTGTGATGAGCTTCATCCCGTCATTCCGCAACGCTGCGACATGCTTCGCGAGCGTATCGAGGACTCCTTCCTGTGACACGTTGTAATGCAAAATCGGCAACGTAAAGTCCTCCTGCCGCACGAGGAAATTCGGCAGGAAAGGTTTGAGATACTGCACCGCCGCATAGCCCTCCTTTCCCTGGAACGGGATGCGCGCCCACACGTCGTCTTTGCTGAGCACACGCACGATCGCCTGCCCCGGAAGTTCACCCAATTTCTCCGCGCCGGAATCCGGCGCTTTGCGCACGTTGAGGAAGCCGAAATCGACGAAATACTGATCCTTGTACTTCTCCTTCTCCTCCGCCAGCTTGGCCTCCGACGTCAGTTTGGCGATGTACCGCTGGGCCACGAACCCTTCACGACCGCCGGAGAGCTTCACGTGCGCCCATGCCGCATCCACGAAATCGAGAACGGTGCAGACGTCTCCGCGCACGAGACGCCCGACGGTCCCGGCAGTGATACGCGCGGAGTCGCGGACGTTGACGAACTCATTCGTGACACGATAGAGATCCTCTCCCGTGGCCGCCGGTCCCGAGCGGATGGCCTGATACTCCTGCGCCGCTTCGAGATTGAGGACGGTCTGAGAGGACGAGGACCCCTGCTCGACTCCCGCGAGGCGCGGGAGTGTCTGCCCGCTCAAGGTCGCACCCGAACCACCCGCCCCGCCTTCGGCCTGCATTGCCAATTCCTTGTAACGCGCCACGTCATCCGCCGTGAACGTAAAATCGTCCTGCTGTACTTCCTCCACGGTGCGTTTCGGCCCGCACCCCGCGAAGAGGATGCCGAACGAGGCGATGATGAGGAAGACGACGAGCGGACGAACGGAGGTGATGCCGGAGCGCCGGCGGACGCGGTAGCGAGCCATGATGAAAAAGGAAAAAGAATTACATGCGTTCGGGAACGCGAAGAGTGAGGAGTTCGGCACCCGTCTTGAGGACGGTTGCGGTGAGGGACGTGAGGGAGAGGCGCAAGCTGCGAAGATCCTTCGAAGCTTTCAGAATCGGTTCGACGTTGTAGAACGCATTGAATGCCTGACACAGGCGATACAGATAATTCGCGAGCATGTGCGGCATCCGGTGTGTACAGGCCTCCTGCAGAACTTCCGGGAATCCGAGGAGGACACTGAAGAGAACCCGCTCGGATGCGGTGAGTGATGATGTGTCCTTCGGAAGTGTTTCATCCTTCGCCCCTGCCTTCCGCAACACGGACCGCGCCCGCGCATGCGTGTACTGCAGGTACGGCGCAGAGTTCCCCTCGAGAGCGAGTACTTTCTTCCAATCGAAGACCAGATCCATCCTGCGATTCTGGCTCAGAATTCCGTAGACGAGCGCCCCTGTGCCCATCATCTCCGCAAGCGCCACCTCGTCGTCGGTTTGGATCGAATCCCGGTGCTCCGCGATCACCTCCTTCGCACGCGTCACAGCCTCGTCGAGCACATGCTCCAGCTTGAGCGCCGTGCCCTTGCGGGTGCTCATCGCCTTCTCGGCGAATCGCATGCGACCGAATACCACGTGCTCCAGCTGCGGGAGCTCCCAATCCAGACGCTTCGCTGCGGCGAAGAGCTGCCGGAAATAGAGCTGCTGTGCCACATCGACCACGTACAGGATCGCCTGGGGATGAAATGTATCGATGCGATAGCGAATTTGCGCCAGGTCGCGAGTGGCGTAGAGGGTGGCGCCATCCCCCTTCTGCACGAGGAAGGGCGGCAGCTTGCTCTCCTCTTCAAAAAGTACGACGAGTGCCCCTTCCTCCCCTTTTACGAAGACCTGCTTCTTCTTCCCTTCCTCGAGGATGGACTGCATTTTGTCCTCGTAGAAGCTCTCGCCGATATCGGTATCAAAATGCACATGGAGTCGTTCGTAGATCGCGCCGAGCGATGCTTTCGTCGCGCGCACCACCCCCTCCCAGAAGGAGCGCAACTTGCGGTCACCCTTCTCCAATTTAAGAAATGCCGCGCGGGCCTCATCCTCCAACGCAGGATTCTTCTCCGCCTCCGCATGAAACCGCACGTACAGCTCCAGAAGCTCGTCCAGCGTATGCTTCTCGACCGGCTTGCCCTTGCCCCACTTCTCCCACGCGGTGGCCAGTTTGCCGAACTGCGTACCCCAATCTCCGATGTAGTTCCATCCCACGACCGCAGTGCCGAGATGCCGGTGAAGATTACAGAGACACTGGCCGATGACTGTGGAGAGAATGTGATGCACCCCCAGCGGTTTGGCGATATTCGGTTGGGAGTAATCGATGATCACGGGACCCTCCTCCTTTCGAACCGGCTGCGGTGTACACGCCTTCTCGGTGACGTGCAGTTCCGCAAGCAATGCCGCCGGGGTAAGCCAGACATTCACGTACCCGGCCCCCGCCACTTCGACCCGTTCCACGCCGGCGGACCCCCGCAATTTTTCCGCAAGTTTTTCCGCGATTTCAGTCGGCTTGCGATTGAGTTTCTTGGCTAATTGTAGCGCAATCGACGTCGAACAATCTCCAAAGCCTTTTTGATCCGCATACACCCACTGCACATCCGAAACTTGAGCTCCAAAAGTGCGTTGAAGAATATCCTGTGCCCGCTCTGACAAAAATTCAAACATTGAACAAATCTGATACTCAGAAAACGACGCAACTGTACCAAAAGAAAGCGGTCATTCCACCTGAATACAAAATTTTATCTTGCTCACAGAAACTACTCATGTTTTGAACACAAAATGTATGCACTTTTGCCCTTACCGACCCTCCGACAAATTTTGTGATCGCTCTTGGGTCTACAGATGGCGTATCTTGCTTCCTGAAGCGAAAAACTGTACAATAGAAGGATGAGAAATCGGGGGTATTTCCTCGTTTCGGCTCTCTCCATCCTCACCATTCTCGGCGGGTGTGCACAGAGTGGGAGCCCCACGGAGACCACTTTCCTCGTTTCCGGAGCCAAGAGCGGGGCCTATACGGCTGTATTGGCAGCCACGACACCCTTGGGAATCCTGAGCCGTCCGAGCTCGGCACTCGGTACATTCGTTTCGCTCTACCTCTCGCAGGGGAAACTCCTCAAGGTACACGCGGCTCTCCGTTCCATTGATGTTCAAATGACGATCTTCCATGCGGATGCCAGTGTCGACTCCAACGAAACATTCGCTCTCCTGCAAGAGTACGGCTCCGTCCTCCAGGTGAATGTCATCGATACGCTCAATCGTGCGCTCGACCGGAGGGAATTCCTCGATACCTACCTCCAATCCCTTGAAGCACTCAACATCCGCATTACCGCCAAAGTGAATGAACTGAAGCTAAAACTCGACGATTTGGGGAAACTGCGCAAGGAACAGCGCAATACGGCCTATGAGATCGAACGCACCCTCAACAAAGCAATGAAAGCTGGCGATTACTCTGCAGTCGGCGAGAAACAACAGGAGCTCGTGAAAGCGCAGAAGACCGTCGCGGAAACCGAGAGCCTGGAGAAGGAGGCCCGTCGCATCCGCGATCTCCATACGAAACTTCTCAAGGTGGGCGAGGAACGCTGGAAAGCCATCTCGGTAAACCGGGAAATCCTCATTGCCGGTCTGAAGGTGATTGAGGTCCCCGGAATCGAGAATCTCGGCATATTGCAACAGGGAAAGTGAGGATTGACCGCAGGAAAAGCCGCTGTCCGGCTGTATTGATCGAATCGAAGTTTTCTGCTAGAATTAAAGGATTTCTATGCCTTCAGACCCTTCGGCTCCGGCGATGAAAACGCATATCAAACTGACGCAGGTCATGCTGGCGGCAATGGATGATCTTCTGGGTCTGCATTTTGCAGCGGAGAAGACTTTGAGGGGATTGGTGAAGAAAACGACGGTGCGACAGCTCTCCGAGAAGGAGAAGGAGGCCATCCGGCTCTACGAGGAGGGACTCCAGAAGACGCTCGACATCATCGCGCCCGCCGGGATGATCGTGAAGCCAAATGAGCTCATTTTGAACGATCTCCATGCGCGGACGCTCTACACGGTGAACTGGCCGAACTACGTGTACCCGAACTGGCTGTCGGAAGAGATCAACTTCGACGCGCACATGAACATCTGCCAGTTCATCTATCCCGCGAACAGCAAGGTGATCATGAAAATGCTGCGCAAGAAGGTGACGGAAATGCGCTCATCGGTGCGTATGCTTGAGCAACGCGGCATCGTCCGCGATCCGGCGCTCGAAGCGGCTCTCCAGGACGCGGAGGAATTGCGCGACCTGCTCGCACGTGGCCGCGAGAAACTCTTCCAAATGGGCCTCTATCTCACCATCTATTCAGACGACGAGGAGAAGCTCAAGAAACTTGAGACGGATGTCGAATCCCTCCTTGGCGGAAAGCTCATCATCACGAAACCGGCCTTCATGCAGATGGAACACGGTTGGCTCTCCACCATGCCTTTCGGCATCGACGAACTGGAGATCAACCGCAACATGAACACGTCGCCGCTGGCCGCGTGTTTCCCCTTCTCCAGCTCCGACCTCACGGATGATCACGGCATCCTGTACGGCATCAACCGGCACAACGACTCGCTCGTCATCTTCGACCGCTTCGATCTGCCGAATGCCAACGCAAGCGTGTTCGCCACCTCCGGCGCGGGAAAATCCTTCACGATCAAATTGGAAATCCTCCGCTCGCTCATGTTCGACACGGAAGTCTACGTGGTGGATCCGGAGAACGAGTACCGCGAGCTGTGCGAAACCGTGGGCGGAACGTACTTCCGCATCTCGCTGGAGAGCTCGAATCACATCAATCCGTTCGAACTGCCGAAATCCATCCGCGGCGATGAGGCGACGCCGGGCGAGACTCTCCGCGCAGCCGTCATCAATCTCCACGGACTGCTCAAGCTCATGCTGGGGACGCTCACGCCGGCCGAGGACGGCATCCTCGACAAAGCGATCCTCGACACGTACGCGCTTAAAGGCATCACTCTCGCCACCGAAGACGCCGCGACGAAGATGCCGCCGACACTCCACGATCTCGTGGACGTGCTCGAGACCACGGAAGGCGGCGAGAGCATGGCCATGACGCTCTGCAAGTTCACGGAGGGCAGCTATGCCGGCCTCTTCGACCAGCAGACGAACATCCAGCTCGATAACCAGATGGTCGTCTTCCAGATCCGCGACCTCGAAGATCAGCTCCGCCCGATCGCGATGTTCGTGATCATCAATCTGATCTGGAACCGCATCCGCGCCGAATTCAAGAAACGCATGCTCGTCATCGACGAGGCATGGAACCTCATCCAGTACGAGGATTCCGCACGCTTCCTCTACGGACTCGTGAAACGCGCGCGCAAGTACTGGCTCGGCATCACGACCATCACCCAGGACGTCGAAGACTTCGTGAACTCGCCGTACGGTAAACCGATCATCACGAACTCATCGCTGCAGATCCTCCTCAAGCAGTCCGCCTCCGCCGTGGATAACCTCCAGAAGATCTTCTATCTCACCGAGGGGGAGAAGTACCTGCTCCTCAACTCCGACGTGGGACAGGGACTCTTCTTCGCCGGCAACCGTCACGTGGCCATCCAGATCGTCGCAAGCCCGAAGGAGGCGCAGATCATCTCCACGAAACCGGAGGACATCCTCGCCCACAAGCAGCAGGAGAAACTCGAGAAGGAACGTACGGCGGCGG
>Ga0208373_1001888_pt1 | contig 25418 bp, 19 predicted proteins | sample RifOxyC2_FD_184036 | JGI IMG/M metagenome (GOLD analysis project Ga0208373, IMG submission 184036) | Soil microbial communities from Rifle, Colorado - Rifle Oxygen_injection C2 (SPAdes) | ecosystem: Environmental > Terrestrial > Deep subsurface > Rock core/Sediment | place: Rifle, Colorado... | reverse complement strand
CTGATGCCCCTGCCGGACCAAGGGTTTTGACTCCCCACCCAGGAGAAATGGCGCGCCTGACCGGACTTGCCACCCTGGAGATCCAGACTGACCGGCGGGCGGTGGCGGCGGACTTTGCCAAAAGGCATGGTGTCTATCTGATCTTGAAAGGTGCGGCCACGGTTATTGCCGCGCCGGATGGGCGGCTGGCCGTAAACGCCACCGGCAATCCCGGCATGGCTGCGGGTGGCATGGGCGATGTGCTGACCGGCCTCATCGGCGGCCTGCTGGCCCAGGGCGTGGCTCCCTGGGAGGCTTCCTGCCTGGCCGCCTATGTGCATGGCCTGGCCGCGGACCGGCTTGTCAGGGCGGGGCGGCCGTTTGGTTTTCTGGCCAGCGAGCTTGCTGCGGAGATTCCGGCGGCTTTTCAGGAGGTGCTTGATTTTGAATGCATAATGAAAAATGGAGAATGAAGAGTTGGAAAGATGGTATCCAATCAAGTATAAGCTGTTTTTGCGTCTTTGCGCCCTTGCGTTAATTTTTTAGTTTTGGAGAAAGCACATGCTGATGGCCAAAGAGATCATGGCGAAAAAGGTTGTTTCGGTAAAGGCGGATCTGCCGGTGGAAAAACTTGCGGGAGTTCTCTGGTCTCACCGCATCAACGATCGGGGTGGTGACGGAAAGTGATCTGGTGGATCAGACCAAGAAGTTTCACATCCCCACCGTCATTTCCATTCTTGACTCGGTTATCTTTCTGGACCGCGCCAAGGAGGTGGAAAAGGAGATCAGCAGGATGACCGGCGCCACGGTGGGGGATATCTGCTCCCGGGAGCCGGTGACCATCAGGGAGGATACCCCCTTGGATGAGATCGCCACCATTATGGCCGAGAAAAAGGTCCATACCCTGCCGGTGCTCAAGAATGGCAATCTGGTTGGTGTGGTCGGCAAGGCTGATATCATCCGGACTCTGGCCAGGGGGTAAAACTGAGTTGAGCAGCTCGTCTGCTCAAACGAAACTTGTGCCCTTTGGCTATAATTCAGGTAAGGCGGACTTGAACCAGGCCGCGTACCGAGTTACCCACGAAAAGCGCCTCTGCCTGCTCAAGGTCCTGATGGGTCAGGATGGCTTCGCGCACAGGCAGGTTGGGCTGGGCAAGGAGATATCTCCGGAAAACTCCGGGCAGAAGCCCGCATTCTACGGGGGGAGTGAGAAGAGCGCCCTGTCGCAGGACAAAGATGTTGGTGATGCTTCCCTCCGTCACTTCTCCCTTGGAGTTTGTGAAAAGCACCTCGAAAAAACCTTTGGCCAATACCCTTTGCCGCTCGGTGTCGTACATTTCCCTCAGGGTGGTTTTGTGAAAGAGCCAGGGGGAGCTGTGGTCGGTGGCCTGGTACGAGAAGGTCACCTTTGGCAACTCGGCCTGGGCGATCCGGGGCCTTGGCCAGATTATGGCGGCCGGGGCTGGGCATGGGGTGGCGTCAAGTTCGATCCGGCCGTTCTTTGTCAAGGTCAGCCGCACCCGCATGGGGGAGGCGCCAAAACCCAGGGCCAGTCGGTCGAGCCTGGTCATGAGTTCTGGTGGGCTTACGGGATAATGGAAGTAGGCGGCGGAAGCGGTCAGCCGCTCCAGGTGTTCGGTAAGAAGCCAGTAGCCGGAGCCCGGCTGCCAGAGAAGAGTTTCTATTAGACTGAAGGGTGGGGCCGGGTTGCTCAGGAAACGGCCTTTGAGCAGGCATTCCCGCCATTCCTGCTCCGGGTCCGATTCGTGGATGATTCCGGAGCCGATGCCCATTTCGCCCTTGTTGCCGTTGAGTTCGATGGTGCGGATCGGCACATTGAAGGTTGCCTCGCCGGTGGGGGCGATAAAGCCGATGGCCCCGGTGTAGACGCCGCGCGGCTCACTCTCCAGCTCATGGATAATCTCCATGGTCCGGATCTTGGGAGCGCCGGTGACCGAACCGCACGGAAACAGGGCCTTAAACAGGGGTTCGATTTTTGTCGCCGGGGGCAGATGGCCGGTGATGGTGGAGGTCATCTGGTGCAGGGTCTCATAGGTTTCGATATCGAAAAGGGAGCGGGTAGTGACCGATCCCCGGGTGCAGATGCGGCCCAGGTCATTGCGCAGCAGATCGACGATCATCACGTTTTCGCTGCGGTTTTTTTCATCCGTCTTTAAAAACTGCATCAGTCGTGCGTCTTCCGCAAAAGACGGGCCGCGCTGGATGGTGCCTTTCATGGGCCGGACCAGACACTGCTCGCCGGTTCTCTTGAAAAACAGCTCCGGGGAAAAAGAAAGGATCCGTTGACCGCCGGAGCGGAGATAGGCGCCGAAGGAAACACTCTGGTTGCGGCGCAGGGTTTGATACAGTGTTTCCGGCGAGCCCTCGAAGTCAAAGAGCAGTTTCAGGGTAAAGTTGACCTGGTAGGTGTCGCCGCTCTCGATATAAGCCTTGATTCTGGCCAGGGCTGCGGTGTACTCCGTCTGAGTAAGATTGGGGCGCAGGTTGCTGAGGCGGTAGTCAGGGGGGGGGTGGGTTGCGGGTGGAGCTGGCCAGGTGGCGTCGAGTAATTCTCCTGAATTGTGCGCAAAGATCAGGGGGGCGCGGAATACGCCAAGGCGGGCGAGGGGTTTTTGGGGGTCGGGATGGATTCGTCTTGCCAGGGAGGGTTCGAGCAGGTAGCCGAACTCGTAACCCAGCCAGCCGGCCAAATACAACCCCTCGGCAAGAAAATCTTCCGCCTGCTGGAAAAACCGGGCCGGGTCGTCCTGAGCATAGCAGGCAAGATGCGCCACCGGGTTGTGAAAGAAATAGGAGTGGCATTCCTCCGCGGTTACTCTGCTGGTTTCAAGAAAAACGCAATCCTCGGTGGCCGCGATGGCCATGATCCGGGCTAAGGTTTCGTCTGTCAGTGGGCAAGGCATACAGGCATTTTCGCGATGTTTTTTCGTAAGCAGTCACAGGGCACCACATTTTGCGGCGATCGGTCCGGCTCACGTACAAAAGTACGCATCGCCGTCCCGCTTGCCGCAACCTGCGGCACCCTGTGACCGTTTTTAGTTGAGTTGAGCAGCTTGTCTGCTCAAAACGAAACTTATACCCGAAGGGTGATTCCGTGGTTATTTGACTTCCGGGGCACTCCCCCGTGATCGGTTACGTTTTTTCTGGCCGGAGGACAGGGGAATTTTTCGGGAAAGGTCCTGTCTGGAATGTTACTCATTTACTGATTCGCGGGAAGTTAAGCAAGATAAATTAAAGGATGGGTTCAAGGGGGGCAGCTTTCTTGGTGATTTTTGGGGGGCTGGCGCACTTCATCTTGCAGGAACGAGAGGAATATTTTATAAAAACAGGTGCTGGGTATCTGTCGGCATGTTTTCGGGGTGGACAAGAACTGCTCTTTATAGAGCTTGGTCAGATAATTTTTATGGAGGGTTGTCTCTTATGCTGATTAAAGACTGGATGGCGAAAGACGTCCTGACCGTGGACGAGAATACATCTCTGATGCGTGCCACAAGGATTTTGAAGGAAAATAATATCCGCCGTCTGCCGGTGGTTTCCCACGGGAAATTGATCGGGATCGTCACGGATCGGGATGTTAAAGACGCATCTCCTTCCAAGACAACCTCCCTGGATATTCACGAGCTGTATTATCTGTTGTCGGAAATGAAGGTGAAGGACGTGATGACCTCCAACCCGCTTACCCTGAGCCAGGACGAAACCCTGGAAAAGGCCGCGCTGGTCATGCTGGAGGACAAAATTTCCGGTCTGCCCGTTGTGGACGAAGTTGGTAATCTTGTCGGGCTGCTGAGCGAATCTGATGTGTTGCGGGGGTTTATTCACAGCACGGGAATCAAGGACGGCGCCATTCAGTTTGTCTTCGACCTTCCGGATGCCGCTGGTTCCGTGACCAGGGTTATCGAGAGTTTCCGCAAATTTGATACCAGGATCATCAGTATCCTAACCTCGTTCGAGGATGCCCCGGAAGGGAAAAAACGGGTGGCCATTCGCGTGATGATCAGTGATGCCGGGCAGGAAGAAGCGATGGCTAAAGAGCTAAGGGAAACCTTTACCGTAGTTTATCATGGCAAGGACGAGCTGAAAAACATGCCGCGTAAGCGGGCTGTCTGACCATTTCCTGCATGAGCTGGATGGTTATATAAAAACAAGTCGCATTTTGGGCCGTGTATCCTGGTTTGCCGGGTGACACGGTCTTTTTTTATCAAAAGGAAGACGCTTCTGGTTCGGAAAGGGGTTCTTCCTGGGGCCATGGCGGGATATCTTCACGGAAGGCTTCCACGGTAACACTGCCGCCGACCTTTGTCCCCGGCTCGCCGGTGGCGTTGTCCATGGGGAGCATGATAATGCCCGCTGGGACGGGGAAGCCGTCTGTTCTCGGATAGACTGCCTTTGCCTGATTCATGAAATCCAGCCAGATCGGGGCTGCTGCCAGCCCGCCTGTTTCGGCACCTCCAAGGGAAGTGTTCTGGTCGTGCCCTATCCAGACGCAGGTTGTCAGCTCCGGGGTGTAGCCGACAAACCAGGCATCTACGTTCTGGTCGGTGGTCCCGGTCTTGCCAGCGGCCGGTGCGCCGAAGCTGCTGATGCCCCTGGCCGTGCCGTCGGTTATGACCCCCTCCAGGAGGCGGGTAATCTGGTAGGCAACCCGGGGATCAATGGCCTCGCTGAAGGTCGGGTGCTGTTCCTCCAGCACCTTGCCGTTGCTGTCTACAATCTTTTCGATGAAAATGGCCTGGGGCATCAGGCCATTGTTGGCAAAAGCAGCGTAGGCCCTGGTCATCTCAAGGGGAGAGACGCCGGAGGTTCCCAGAGCCAGGGAGAGATCCTTGACCAAGGGGGAGGTGATGCCCAGCCTTCTGGCCAGCTCAATGGTGCTGGCGGCGCCGATCTGCTGCAGGATTTTGATGGTGGGGATGTTCCGGGAATGCACCAGCGCATCCCTGAAGGAGGTAGGGCCTTCAAACTTGTTGTTGTAATTCTTGGGCGCCCAATACTGCGTCGGGTTGGCGCCGCGAAACTGAATCGGTTCGTCAACAATCATGGTGGCAGGAGTCATTCCCTTTTCAAGGGCAGCGGCATAAATAAAGGGCTTGAAGGCTGAACCAGGCTGACGGCGGGCCTGGGTAGCCCGGTTGAACTGGCTTTTGTCAAAATCCGTGCCCCCCACCATGGTCCGGACATAGCCGGTTTTGACCTCCATTGAGATCAGAGCGGCCTGGGGCAAGGTGGCGGCGTTTTCTCCTTGGCGGATTACCCATTTTGCGGTGCCACGTTTTATGGCCATGTTGGCGGCTTGCTGCATGTTCTGGTCAAGGGTGGTGTAGATGCGAAGTCCGCCGCTTAAGAGGGCTTCGTTGCCGTATTTGTTTTGCACGTAGGCCTTGACATGTTCGATAAAATAATTGTTTTCCGTAGGATTTTCCTTGCCCTGATTCCAGAGCAGGGTCTTTTCATAGGCTTTCTGTGCGGCGGCCTGGGATATATAGCCTTCCTCGGCCATGCGGTTCAGGACATATAGCTGCCTGTTCTTGGCGAGTTTAAAGTTGCGAAACGGTGAATAGCGGCTCGGCGCCTGGGGCAGTCCGGCAAGAAGAGCCATTTCCGCAAGTTCGAGGTCCTGAACGCGCTTGGCGAAATAGATCTGGGCAGCGGCCTCGACTCCATAGGCGCTGCTGCCGAGATAGATCTGGTTGAGATAGATATGGAGGATTTCTCCCTTGCTTAGGGCGGTGTCGATGCGGTAGGCGAGGATTGCTTCCTTGATTTTGCGGGTGTAGGTTTTTTCCGGGGTGAGCAGGAGCGCCCTGGCGACCTGCTGGGTTATGGTGCTGCCTCCCTGGCCTCGTTCTCCGGCTCGAATATTGTGGAGAAACGCCCGGATGATCGACCAGGCGTCAACACCGCTGTGTTGATAGAACCGGGAGTCTTCGGCGGCCACAAAGGCTTGGGGGAGCAACTCCGGCATAGCGGAGAGCGGGACGAGCGTTCTGTTTTCCCGTGACACATAAGTGATCGGTTGTTTTGCCGAGTCGTAGATGATAGAGGCCGTGGCCGGCTGGTAGTGTTTGAGGGAGCCTATTGCCGGAAGATCAAGGGAGACAAAGAGGTAGAAAGCGCCGCCCAGACCGATGGTCAGGGCGAGGCCTATGGTGAGCAGGAAAAGGGTAAGCTGGATATGGGTCCAGGTTCTGATTGTGGTTTTGGTTTTGTTATGCACGGCAGACACTGAACAATAGTATTTATTTATAAAAAGGCGCAAAAAGATGTTTGTTTCGGCCAGATGGTCAGCAAAGGATAATACAGGGTTAGCCTGGCGAGGTCACGATATTTATTGACGATGAGGCCCTTGTCTTATTGGGAAGAGCAAGAACCATGATAAAAAAAGCAAATGATCCTCGGCTGTTGTCGAGGATCATTTGCCAGAGATAGATTGATTATTGCTCAGGCGATTGCCGGTGTTGCCGCAATGACTAATGCCGCATGAGGTAGCGAATCATGCTGGTGATAATGGCAATAATCAAAAGAGAGCCGGTGGAGACCACAAAGAGGCCAAAAACGGTGGCTACCCGAAGGTGCCAGGCTGTTGGCCCTCTCTTGCTGGTCAGGTTCTCCAGTTCCCCGGAGGCGACCAATTGCGCATACTCCCTTGGGCGCTCGTGCTTCATTTCATCCACGGTGATGGAACCGACAAAAATCACCGGATCCAGGGGAAATTTTTCCGGGCGCAGGTGGGTGTTGTAAAAATGGATGGTGAAGATAAAACCGGAGGCGAGCAACGCCTCGTCGCTGTGGATGATGGTGGCAATGTTGAGCCAGTAGCCGGGGAAAAGTACGGAGGCCTGCTCTGGAAACCAGAGGGCGAGGCCGGTGGAGCCGATGACCGCGACACCCCAGAAAACAGCCATGAAATCGAATTTTTCCCAGTAGGTCCAGCGGCCGTATTGGGGCCGTGGCCCGCCGAAAAACCACTTTAAGGTGGCAACCATTTCCTTTACATCGTTGAGGTTTGGAACCAGACCCTCCGGGTCAAATATGAAGCCACCCATGGTTTTGCCCGAATTTTTCCAAAACCTGAAAAGCATGCCCAGGGTTAAAATAAAGTACAAAAAGGTTATGGCGGCGAAGAAACGGTGCAGCGCCCCAAGTATCGCAAACCCGCCGGCAAGATCGGCAACCTGCTGAGCCCACCCTTCCATGGCGAATTTGAGGGTCATGCCGGTAACCGCAAGGGTCAGAAAGCTGACAATGATCATCAGGTGAATGATTCTTTGGCAGGGAGTGAATCGTTCCACGTAAAGTGTTGGCGTTTTGCTCATGTCCTGTGGTCCTTTTCCTGGTTATGTGTTGACTTCCTTGAAGTATCTTTTTCCGGCCCGGTTTGATTCGCGCGAATCAAACTGGGCCGGTGCAACTCAGTCCTGCTCTTCCCTTTTCGCTTTTGCAGCCTTTACTCTCTCCATGTAGGAGCGGGGAATCCAGAGAAGGGTGTGCATGCCGAAAAAGGCGAAAGTGCCCACCAGCAGGCCGGTCATGGCCCAGAAGGTGTAAAAGAGATACGGATATCTGGCCTTGTCCTCTTTGGAATGGGTGGCATGGGTCAGGTAGGTGGTAAAGCTGGCGTTGGCCTTGGGATGGCAGGCGGAACAGGTCTCGACGATTTTGGCCTTGTTTATTCTGGACTCCGGAGAGGTCGATGGCATGATGTCATGGGCGCCATGGCAGTCTGAGCACTTGGCGAGTTTTTCCCCGCCTTTAAGCATGGAGGCACGGCCGTGGTAGGTTTCCAGGTAGGTCTCGGAATAACGCCCGTGGCAGTTGCCGCATTGCTGGGCAATGGTCAGGCGGAAGTCTTTGTTGTCCACCATGGAGATGGTGTGATCGGAGTGACAGTCAATGCAGACCGGCAGTTTTTTGTCTGTTTTGGTGATCAGCGGGCTGTGAACCGACTTCAGGAACTGGTTACCTATTCCCACATGGCACTGGGTGCAGGTGGCGATGATGTTATTGCGGTTTACGCTGGAATTGGGAGAGCTGGCCTTCTGAACATCGTGGTTGGTGTGGCAGCTGCTGCAGGTCGCGGTGACGATGAGTCCGTCCTTGTACAACCCCTTGCCGTGAACGGACATGGTATAGTTGTCAGTAATATGCTTTTTCTTTAGTTTGTGGCTGGTGGTCATCGGCGAGCCGTCTTGGTGACAGCGGCCACAGGTGCCTGGAATATTGAGAGGGTAGGTGGTGGAACGAGGATCGGTGGGTCGAAAGATTTCGTGTTTGGAATGACAGTCGTAGCAGCGGGGCGCCTGTTTGTCGCCCCCTTTGATCGCCTTGCCGTGTTCGCTTTTGGCGTGAACTTCGGCGATCTTCTGGTGGCAGGTGCCGCAGTTTACCGGAGGCATGGGCAAGGGGTGCTCATCCGTTGCCGCAGCCGCCTCTCTATGGCAGGAAACGCAGCCATTGCCGCCATGCACCGTGGCGCTGAAAATGGTGACGTCAATAATGTCTCCGTGGCAGCCCAGGCAGTCGTCGTTGGTCAGGGCGAAGGTGTTGCCCGCGGTAAGACCAAGGGATAGCAGAATGGCAGTGAACAGGAAAGATGTCCTGATTCTTGAAAATCCTGGTACACGCTGTTTCATCAATGATGTCCTCCTTGTATTTTCTTAGGAAAAAACGGGTTAAAAAATATATTGGCAATCTGCAATCTGCTATCTTGTTTTGGCCAACGTCCGAAGCTGAATCACACCCCCTGATTTTTCAGGCAAGGCAAAGAGGCACATGATTAAAGTAATACATTATATAATTAAGCATTGATTGTGGGTAAAGATCAAGAAAAAAACGAATGGTCATTCATTTTGTTGTTTTATTTTTTTATTGCGCACGAACGGCAAATCCTTTAGACATCGAGCAGACAAGGGAATTCCTTCCCAAAATATATTTCATTTTCTACCGTCAAGGAGAGGATTCATCCCCATGCCCCCTTCCCCGTCCGTAGCCTCCGCTACTGTCCCCCTGTATGCAAAGATCGGTTGGGTAGTAGCCTGGCTGGTAATTATGCTCATGCTGGCCATGATTTCCCGCAATTGTGCCACCTCGGTCATTTATGGCAAGAAAACCGATCCGCAAAGGATAGAATTCTATTATCAGCAGGGAATTGTGGCCGGCCGCGAAGGGAGGCCCAACGCCATGCCGGACGAGGCAAAGGAGAATCCTGTGCTGCGTAAGGCATACAGCAAAGGCTATCGGCAAGGAATTGACCAGAAGGAACAATAAATCATTAACCAGAAACGGTTATCATTTTGGGTGAATCAGGCGTAAGGATAAAGCAGAGTTGAGCAGCTTGCCTGCTCAAACGAAACTTATGCCCTTTGGGTGAAAGCCATGGTTGAAATGGACAGCGAAGAGCTGATCGTAGAACTTAACTATAAGAATATCATCGTTGATGAGCGGCTGCAGGGCAAGGAATTCAACGTTCGTCGAATGTTCGATCTCCTGCCGGCTACTATCGCGGATAAAAGAACCCTGCGGGTAGTGGAGATTCACGATCTGTTCAAGACGGTTGACCATACCTCGACCATGATAGGCTCGGCGCGGCTTTTTCATTCGTTGATGAATCCATCCCAGTCAATTGAGTTGCTTTATGCCAAACAGGATGCTTATGCAGAGCTGGAAAACAACGAACGGTTACAGGCGGCGATTCATGATTTTTTGATCGAGTTTTCCCGGATGGAAGTTGATCTGTTCAGATTTTTGAATGCTCATCTTCATCCGATGACGGCTTATGGCGATTACCAGAGTGCTGCCCGGGCCGTTGATAAACTGCTTGCCGCTACAGAAAAATTACCGCTGACAGAAACAGTTTATCTCGATTCTCTCATCAAAAGTATCTTGAGCCTCAAGGGCTCTCCTGTCCGAGATATCCTGGCAGGTTCGGCATTTAGAACCTTTTCCGGCATCAAGTCCGGCGAGGAGGTCTGCCTGTATACGCCAACCTTGCGTTTTCGACCGCAACGCTTGGGTTTTGGCGCTTTGTGGCCGACCCTGCCCGGCATTCTTTTCGGGTCGGCTTGGCTTTTTGGCTTCCTGGATCCTTATCTGGCCAAAACCATGTTTTTAAGCACCAGTTGGCTCAGCGTGCTTGGTTTTGTTTATGGGGCGGTGCTTAAGCCTACGGTTGATTATGAGACGGCGATTCTGCCGATTAGAAAAAGGCTGATAGAATCGGATCGTTTTGTGTCGGCCATCGAAGCGGTTGCGGCGATTGATGAACTGATGTCCTTTGTCTTGTTCAGCAGGGCAATGCCGCATCCCACCGTGATGCCGGAGTTGACCAATGAGGAGACGCATTTTTTTGTTGCCCGTGATCTGCGCAATCCCATTCTCGCCATGCGTGATAAAGGGTATGTGGGAAACGATGTTAATCTGGCGGGAGCCAGGGTCAGTTTTATTACCGGACCCAACAGCGGCGGCAAGACCACCTACTGTAAAAGTATTGTCCAGAACCAGATTCTGGCTCAGATCGGGGCGCCGGTTGTGGCCTCGGCCGCCATGATCAACATGGCCGATCGCATCACATATCAGGCGCCCTCGTTTGACAGCCTTTCAGACATGGAGGGGCGTTTTGGTACGGAACTCAAGGTTACCAGGGATATCTTTTATTCGGTAACCCCACAGAGTCTGGTTATCCTCGATGAAATAGCGGAAGGCACTACCAGCCACGAAAAGGTGAATTTTTCCGTGGACATCATCAACGGTTTTTTTATTATCGGCAACAATACCCTGCTGGTGACCCACAGTTTTGAGCTGGTTGATTATTTTATGGGCAAAAGCAAGGGGCAGTGTTTGCAGATGGAGTTTGACAATGACTTGCCCACCCATAAGATAATTTCCGGTATTTCCCGGGATAGTCATGCGTATCGCGTGGCGGCCAAAATCGGTTTTTCGCCGGAAGACATCAAAAGACATCTGCGCGAGAAGGGGTATATCGTCGAGGCGCAGTAAAGCGCGATTTTTTGATTTTCTGGGCTTTTTGGGGCAGCTTATAAAAAAAGGCCGTGGGACGATTTTATCGTCCCACGGCCTTTTTAATTTCAGTCAACTTAGTTCAGGGCAAACCCTTAATCATTTTGGCTCATCATGGCAGTTCCCGCAATTCTGGGTAATGGTCTTGCCATCTTTGTTGCTGTGTTCTTCATCGTGGCAACGGAAACAACCATATTTGGTGTCTGCGTATTTGTAATTGCCGAAGTCTTCAGAGCGATGTCCGATATGGGACTGATAGGTGCCCCAGGTAACTTTCATGCTGGGCCAGATATTATTAAGATATCCTTCCACAAGAAATGCGCCGGCCTTTTCAATGTCGTTTTTGTGCGTAGCCGCAAGCTGCGGGTTCCTGTTGCTCTGAAGAGCGAGAAGAGCGGGGCCTATATTCTTTTTGGCTTCATCGCGGGATTTGTATTCAGCAGTCAGCACCTTGAAGCTGTCTTCGCGAATGCCGGGGATGGCACCGTTGATTTTCTTGCTGCCCAGCCCGAAGTCCACAACATCTTCGGGCATGTCATAGATGTGTGTTGGGCGGCTATGGCAGTCGGTGCAATCCATGACCCGCCATTTATCGGCCCTTTCGGCCGGAATGGCCAGATCGGCCTTGACGAATTCATCGGTGCTGCCATCCGCTTTTTTGATGCTGACCTTGGCAATCTGAGTGCGTTTCTCATCCGCCGCCAGATATTTTATTTCTATCCCATTACTTACATGCCAGTGGATTCCCTCAAAGGCATCGTTTTCCGGGTTGCGGCCGCCGATGTGCAGGGCGATGTCTGTTACGGTGGGGTTTGTCTGGTCCTCGTTGGTGAAATGTTTGATGCTCTTCACCTTCTTGCCGTGGAACTTGTCGGTCCAGTGGCATTCTTCGCAGGTGTCCCTGGAGGGACGAAGATGCTCAACCGGAGAAGGAATCGGTCTGCTGTAGCTGTCGGTAAACACGGCCAGAACCTGACGCAGGCCGGAGATCTTGGCCTTCACAAACCATTCGGCGCCGGAGCCGATGTGACACTCGACACAGACAACCTTGGAATGAGCGGAACGGGAATAAGCGACGAATTCCGGCTCCATTACCTGATGGCATACCTTGCCGCAGAAAGCCGGTGATTCGGTGTAGTGATAGCCCTCATAGGCGATGAGGCTGAGCACGGTCAGGTTGACCACGGTCAGGACGGTGAAGATGATTACGCCCTTGCGATGCCGCTTGTCGCTCAGGTTGATGTGGAGATGATCACGGCTGATGCCGAAATTGTTCCACTGGCGGCGTCTGAGCCAGGCAGCCACCGGAATGATGGCCAGGCCGGTGAGCATGCCGCCCGGCAGCACCAGATAGGTGAAAAGATTGGCATAGGTATTTTCAATAAAGCCAAGAAGGTCAAGAGCAAGCCCAACCACCATCAGGGTGATGCTGATGGTGGTAAGAATGACACCGAAAACGCCAAGCGGGGAGCGCCACAGTCCACCAATTATATATTGCCACGGTCCCTGGTTTTGTTCTTCGTTATTTCCGTTGTTCTCGTTGTCGGCCATTACATTTTCTCCTTATCCTTTATAACTTTGAGACGATTTGAAGATAGTTCCCACCGCCAGCATGAGCCGAGGATGGCATAATGCAGTAAACAATTTTTTGAATATGCCTTCTTAGCGGCAATCGGCAGCCTTTGCAATAAATTTATAGACAGGTAATGTCGTGATAATACGACATGTGGCAGTTGCATTTGTCTGCCGTCATGGAAAAATGTTGGGGATTGACTGGGGTGGTGCATTTATCCTTTTCAGGCCGTGGTGAAGGAAAAAATCAAAAGAACGGTGGGGATGATTCGACCGGTTTATCGCTGCTACCATCCATTTTTTGCCAGTTGCTCAAGACCAGCGAACATAAAGCGGTCAGGGCGCCAAAGGAGGAAACACTTAGAATAAGGGGCAGGCCTTGGGTATGCAACAGGTCGGAAAAGAAAACCTTGCCGCCGCCGATAAAGGCAACAATGATGCCGGTTGCCGCTATCTCTTTTGATTTGCGGATCATGGCCCCCCAGACAATAAGGATTGCCGCGCCGAGATTGATAAGGATGGACTTGCTGCAGGCAAGGCTCGACGGTTCAAAGCCAAAGCGGGCGGAGAGGCTGGTTAGTGCGAGTGAAGCGAAAAAATAGAGGGACAGGAGGCCGAAGGCCAAGCCGCATAATCAGCGGGGTCGAGATGGAGGAAAAAGCCGTTTCGGGGCGGGGGCGTTTGACGACACCAGAAATAGGCGCCCAGACCGGCGAAGCTTGCGCTCAGGGCGGCAAGCCAGTTGAGTGGACCGATGGCCGATGCTCCCGTATAAACGCCAGTCAGCATGGGGGGAAAGGCGAGAAAGACGGCAAGTAGTCTCATGTTGCCGATACCAAGACGTTGGCCTAAGGCCAGGAAGGCGATAAAGATCAGCGGCAGAAAGATCTGCGCCTTGGGAAGGCCGCCGACCAGCAGGGGAACGGCAAAGAAGAACAACAGCGCTGCCGCCACAGCTAAGGAAACAAGCCCGCTCAAGCCTTTTTCCGGTCCCTGTTTTTTCCTTTTATGCCAGATGACGCCAAGGAAGAGAGAAGCGGAGACCAAAGCGGTGACTCCCATGAAAACAGGTTGCTCCCACCAGGTCACAAGCACCACATTCCCGCCTAGAAGAAAGAGCAAGGCTCCGGCCAGCGGCAAAATGTGGTCGAAGGCGTTCAGAGAGGTATTTTTGATAATTCTGTGGCTGGCGATTCCTGCGAAAAGAAAGGCAAAACAGAGCAACAGCGGCAGAAACCAATAGGCGAAAACCGCCGGGGGGAGGGATGCAACAACGTTGCCGGCCTCGGTATTCTTGAGGGCGTGATTGAGTTTGAATCCCCAGATGGAAAAAAGAAAAAATATCGTGAATAACACCGGCCAGCGCAGGCTTTTGCTGAGAGCACGGTCGGCAGCTCTGATGGCGGCAATGGCGCCTATCAGAAGAATTATCGCCGCGGCTGGAAAGGCGATATTTGGGAAATCCAGGATAAAAATGACCAGAACCGCGCCCATAACCGCCAGCCAGAGGAGTACCACCGCCCGGTAGCGTATCGAAACAGAAATCGCTGCGGCGGATGCGGCGATGAGCAAGCTTGAGCCCAGCCAGATCGGCAGGACGCTGAAATGAAAGCGGCTTTCGGCGATTAGGGAAAAAAGGAGCAGCAGGCCGCAGACGCTGAAGACCGGAGCAAGACTGCGAGACGAGGCATATTGCCACCAGCCGCAGCAGAGAAGAATCGCTACATAGCTCAAGCCAAGGACCGTGCCCAGATTCGGGCCTACCAAACCAGTATCCGTGACAGTCCTCAGCAGCAAGGCCACCACCAGCATGAAACAGATAGCGGCCATGCGGGGAAGAACAGCGTTTTTCCCCAGCCAGGCCCAGAGCCCTTCTTCGCTTGGCAGTAGAGTCTGAACCTCGGTGGCAGGCAAGGCGTTCACCCCGCTGTCATGTACGCCCGGCAATCTTGCCGCAGCCTCCAGAGTGGCCAGCCTTTTTGCCAGATCGTCCATTCTGGCTCCGAGCCTGGTGATTTCCAGGTTGAGATTATGATCGGCGTTTTGCCCCTCATTTTTCGTCATGCCCTGCTCCCCGGCGTGGATAATTATTTTTGCCTTATGGCGCTTTCAGGCAAAAAATATCGGAATAATTTCTTGCATTCGTGAAGAAACATAAGTACTTGTAAGCAAGCATGTGTCACTTTGTGGTATAAATCTATCAAGAGTAAAATTATGTGTCAATCTGTTTATCCTCTTTTTTGCTGCCCATGATGCAGGTGGAGATTTTGTTGAGAGGCAAGTTGTCGATCAGGGCAGGGCCTGGAAGCCTCTATCTATCTGGTCCGCCTTTAATGAAGAAGATGAACAGGACACAAAGACGCGGGGGGTATGAATGAAAAATCATGTATTGCGGCCATTATGGGTGGCGATCCTTCTGGTACTCGTCATTCTAGTTGCCAGAAAGATTTACGTCCCTAAAGATTTCGGGATTAACGGACAAAACTATACCTTCGGTTTCTACCGTAAGGCAAACCTTGACGACTGGAAATCGATCAAAGTCAAATATAACGGTCGCGAGTACTGCAAGGATTGCCACGAAGAGAATTTTAAGAAAAACGAGCTGTTCAAACATCGCATAATCCAGTGCGAGAACTGCCACGGCCCGGCAGGCGATCACCCTGAAAATCCGACCAAGCTGGTAATAGACCGCTCGCGCGAGCTCTGTCTTCGCTGTCACGCCAGGCTTAACTATCCTGATGCCCTGCGTTCCAAACTGCCCGGTATTGATCCACAGAAACACAATCCTGATTCGGTCTGTGTTGATTGTCACCAGCCTCATAACCCGGATTTGGAGGTTTGAACCATGAAATGTTCCCGTCGAAATTTCCTGCAAAAGAGTATTTACGGGGCGCTGGCAGTCACCTTGCCCCTGACGGCCTTCAAAATTCTTTCTCCCGGTGAGGCTGCGGCAGCGCTTAAGGAAAGTAACCTCAGGTGGGCTTTTCTGGTGGATACCAGAAAATGCGTGGGCTGCGGCCTCTGTGTCAAGGCCTGTAAAAATGAAAACGAGATCCCTTATGATACTCCGGTAACCAGAACTTGGGTGGAAAGATATGTGGTCACCAGGGACGGCAAGACCCGCATCGACTCTCCCAACGGAGCCAGGGACGGTTTTACCTCACCTGAGATGCTTGGCGAAAAGATTGACGAAAAAGAGATCACCAAGGCTTTTTTTGTTCCCAAACTGTGCAATCATTGCGCCACCCCCGCCTGCGTGCAGGTGTGTCCGGTGGGGGCAACCTACCAGGCGCCGGACGGCGCCGTTTTAGTGGACAGAACCTGGTGCATCGGCTGCGGTTATTGCATCATGGCTTGTCCTTACGGGGTAAGATTTTTTCATCCGGTCCACAAGGTGGCCGAGAAATGTACCTTCTGCTACCACCGGATCAGCAAGGGCATGCAGGCTGCCTGTGTGCAGGCTTGTCCCTTCGGAGTCAGGCAGATGGGCAACATCAAGGACCCGGATGATCCGGTGACTAAAATTATCATGTCTGAAAGGGTAGGGGTTCTGAAAGACGAATACGGTACTAAACCGCATGTCTTTTATCTTGGTTTGGACGAGAGAGTGAGGTGAGAAAATGAATGATATCATAGTTCACGGTCTTGAATGGACCAGCAAGGATCTGTTCACCTATCCCAACGAGTTTATCTACTGGAGCATCCAGATTGTCATGTATCCTTACATGACCGGACTGGTAGCCGGAGCCTTTGTGCTTTCTTCCTTATATCATGTCTTTGATCAAAAGGACTTGAAAGAGATCGCCCGTTTTTCCCTGGTCTTCTCTCTGGCTCTATTGCCGGTGGCTGCCATGCCGCTTCTGTTGCACCTGCAGCAGCCGCTGCGTGCCATGCATCCGCTTATGACCCCGCATTTCACCTCCGCCATCAGCGCTTTTGGTATAGTGTTCCTTACCTATGCCCTGATCGTCATCAGCGAAGTCTGGTTTGTCTATCGCCGTCATTTTGTTGAGCAGGTGAAGGAGCTTGCCGGAGAAAAGGGGTTTGGTCTTCGGATGAAAAGAAATATTTTTCAGATCCTTACTTTGGGTGCCATGGACATCGAGCCGGAATTTTTGGCAAAGGACAAGAAGGCGGTACGTATTTTGGCCGGCATAGGCATACCGGTGGCTTGTTTTCTGCACGGCTATGCTGGTTTCATTTTCGGGTCGGTCAAGGCCAACGCCCTGTGGATGAGCCCTTTGATGCCGGTGATCTTCATCATGAGCGCCGTGGTCTCCGGTATAGCCCTCTGTATGCTTACTTATATCATTATTATGGAGTACAAGAAGCTCAAGGCCGTTATGGCCAAGGGTATGGGAGATGAAAGCGTCCAGGTGATCAGGGGCGCTGAGATGGAGGTTATCTCCAAGTCAAGTCGTTATCTAATGTCCTTTTTGGTGGCGGCTATTTCCCTGGAAATTCTTGATCTGATCTTTCGCGGCTACACGGCGATGAAATCGTGGGATATCCTGCGCTCAGTCATGTATGGCAAGGACTTTGTCAACATTTTTATCCTGCAGTACGGTCTGGGTAATCTTGTCCCCTTCATCATTCTGGTGCTGCCGGGCAGAACTCTGCGGCGCGTGACTTTGGCCACGGTGCTGATTCTCTTCGGGGTCTTTATGATGCGTTGGAACGTGGTCATCGGCGGGCAGGCATTTTCCCTGTCGTTCTCTGGGTTCATGCATTACCATTTGCCTATTATCCCTCATAGTTTGGAGACTTTCAAAGAGGGTCTTGGAGGGGTTTTGCTGGTTCTCAGTACGCCTTATATTCTTTTCTATTTTATTAATAAATTTACGCCTTCTCTTGGAGGGCAAAGAGAAGGTTGAATTCTTATAGCGGTAGGGTGGAAGAAATAAAAAAGCCTGTCCCCCATTAGGGGGGCAGGCTTTTTGGGGTGACTGGAATCAGACAGCTTATTTTTTATGGCAGGTAACGCAGGTGGTTGGGGTGCCCTTTGCCTTATGGCAGCCCTGGCAGAGGGCGTGACCGTTTTTCATGCTCCACTTCTTGTCCGCCGGGAAATTGGCGTCCTTGTGGCAGGTATCACACTCATTTTTCGCCTGATGCTTGGCATGGGGAAATGATGCCGGCTTCTTGCCGGCTTCGGTCTTCATGGTGATCTCGGCCGGACCCTTGTCGGCGGCGGCAAGAGCATTGCTGGCAACAGCAAAACCGAAGACAAGTGCAAAAGCGGCGGAACAGATAACGGTTTTCTTCATGATTCTTCTCCCTTAAATCAGTTGGTTTGTGAAACAGGGGTGATGTCCCCCAAATAACTTTCTAGCGCAACCTTAATAAGCAAACTTGTCAACCCTTGTCAAGCTGGAAGAATATGGGGGGGATTTTTTGTTTCCGCCCCGTTGTCATTGTCTCTTGCGTCTGTGGCTTAATGATCAACCTCCGCCATAACTGTGCAGGCCGGAAAGCAGAAAATTAACCCCATAGTAGGTGAAGATTACCGAAAAAAAGCCGATGATGGAGAGCCAGGCAATGCGCCGTCCGCCCCATCCCCTGGTAAATCTGGCATGCAGGGTTGCCGCATAGACAAACCAGGTGATCAGCGACCAGGTCTCCTTGGGATCCCAGCTCCAATAGGTGCCCCATGCGGAGTTGGCCCAGACCGCCCCGGTGATGATGCCGGCGGTGAGCCATAAAAATCCGAAAACCAGGGTCTTGTGAATGATATCGTCGATCACCTTGAGCTCGGGCAGCGAGGCAATGAGGGAGCCGGATGCCTGCTTGGTCTTCCTGTCCTTGAGCAGATACATGAATCCCAGGCCGCACGCCACCGCGAAAGCAGCATAGCCGACAAAACAGGTGATGACATGGGCGATGAGCCAGTTGCTTTGCAGGGCCGGAACCAACGGCTTTATTTCCTTGCCGAACTGGGAGGAAAATGAGGCGTAGGCCATGCTCAGATAGGCAAAGGGCATGGAAAAAGCGCCTAAAATTCTGTTTTTGTATTTCCATTCAAGGCCGAGGTAGAAAATAGCAATGGCCCAGGCAAAAAACACCAGGGATTCGTACATGTTGGAAAGGGGAGCGTAGCCGATTCCCGCCTGATAAGATTCCTGCCAGCGCAGGCCAATGCCGACAGTGTTGACCAGAAAGGCGCCAACGGTGGTCAGGGTGGCAAACAGCCCGAGTCGGTTTGCCCGAAAGACAAAGATGGCGATGTAGAGGATGGCTGAGAGAAGATAGGCAAACGTTGTAATGCCCAGAAGTTGAGAGCTATTCATGGCAGATCCTTACGCGTTTTGAAACGTGGAGTCGTGTGTCAAGCACTCGACAAGGGCGGCGAATTCTTTTTCAAAGGCAATCTTGTTTTTGTTGCTGGTGCCGCAAATCAGGATTCGGCAGCGGTCAGTATTTTCTTCCTTGGAAATATATACCCAAACCCTCCGGTGGGAAAGAAAGAAAGCGACGTAAAGGCCTATCAGCATGAGGGTGCATCCTGCATATACTGTCCAGACGCCGGGATCCTTTGCCACCTGCAGGCCGGTAGCATATACCTGGCGAGCCTTAAATTCATATGATCCTGCCGGGCTTGTAATGGTCTCGGTTGCGTTATTGTCCAGCCAGAATATACTTGGTTCGCCCTGTCCGTCGGAAAACCAGACCTTAATCTTGGCTACATCTCCCATGCGACTGCGTGTCTGCTGATTGATGACGCCAAACTCAATCCCGGTTCCGGGCCAGGGGATTTTTTCACCAAAGGGAATCCTGAAATTCTGTCGGGTATTGTCGGCTTTGTTGGTGATGCTGATGTGAAAACCCCGCATGGGCTCATAGCTGGATTGATAAAAGGTGATCCCTTTGAAGTTGAGAGGGTCGTTGACCACGATGGTGCGGGTAAAAGTCTTGTTCGAAGGGGGGTCTTTTACCGTGAGTACCGAGAGGTATTCCTTTGGGGAACCGTTATCGTAATAGGAGACGTTGAACTCGTCGCAATGCACGGTAAAGCCCAGAGGAATTGGTTTGCTGCTGCCGGATTCATAGACGGTGTCTGTTGCCTCTCCCTCGGGGATCATGACAAAGGCTTTAAAACCCAAGGCCAGACCGATGATGGCCCCGACGAAAATGATGAGGATGCTCAGGTGGACCGCATAAACGCCCAGGCGGCTCCAGGCGTTTTTCTGGGAAAAGAGCAGTGAGCCTGCAGGGTTGTTCTCCGACTGCGGCTTCCAGCCGTTTTTTGCCATTAGCCCGCCGGCGATCTCCGCAAGGGCGGCGGTATCACCCCGGGCGTGGAGTACTTGGCGGTGCGGCATTTTTTCCAGCCGTTCCGGGTCGGTGTCCAGGTTGTTCAGCACCACCATCTGCCAGACGTTGGGCAAGCGATCGATGGTGCAAACGATAAGGTTGTTGCTGAACAAAAGAAGAAGAGCGATAAACCACCATGAGCTGTACATGTTCGGCACGTCAAGCATCTGGAAGATCATTGCCGTGCGCGGGCCAAAGGCCTCGATGTAGAATTCCGGCGGTTTACCCTGAGGGATAAGCGTGCCGATGATTGAGGTCGTGGCCAGGATCAGCAGGGTGAATAGGGCAAGCTTGACGGAGGCGAAGAAACGCCACGCCGTGCTTTCTGTGTTTTTCATATGAGCCTTGTTAACCGAAGTAATTGCATCGGTTTTAAGATTAATGTTTTAGGAGGAAAAACAGCCGGTTTAGTCTTGGTGGCAATATCTTCCAGCCAAGATAATTGTCTGTGATCTCTACCCGTGTTTGCCTTTGGCTGTCAATAAAAAATTCGTAACCGTTCAGCAGCACCACATCTTCGGACGATTAACCCGGCTTACGTACAAAAGTACGCAGCGCCGGTCCGCTTGTCCAAATCTGCGGCACTGATAAATGGTTACAGTCCGGCGATTTTGGTACTTTGACGACCGGCCCGGTGAACGGTAAAAATTCCGATGTGGCGATGAGTTTTTTCGTTAACCGAGCGGGGTCTGTTTTGATCAAGACAGTTGTTTCTCGAATTTGTTCGGGCTTTTTTCTGCTTAATCGCATTTTTACGGCCCGGAGAAGAAAAGGGAACAAAATACTTGTCAAGCGCAGGGAGAAGATGTATATATTTTCCTCTTTGCAAGGGGCCAGACCGGGAAAAATCAGGCTGTCTCCGGATAATGATTTAAAAGATGCCCCCCTGGTGCGGGTTGTTAAAGGAGTTTTGTCATGTCAAAAAAATGTGCGATTTGTGGAAAGGGACCTACCACCGGCAACAATGTGAGCCATGCCAATAATAAGAACAGAAGGCGCTGGCTGCCGAATCTGCAGCGGGTAAGAATGGCTACTTCCGGTGGCAACGGCATACATGTTCGTGTTTGTACCCGTTGTATCCGTTCCGGTTCAGTGCCAAAACCTGCCTGAACATTTTCCAGGATTGTTATTGTTATTGACAGCCCTTGCTTCTTTTCAAGAAGCAAGGGCTGTTTTATTTGTAAGCGGTCACAGGGCATAAAGCTGAGTGCTGAGTACTTGGAACTCAGCACTCGGAACTTTTAAAAAGCACCCTGCGGTCGCTTTCCTCGCCGATTCAGGTTCTCTTGGCCTCCAGAACGCCGTCAAGCTGCTGCACATGCTGCAGCAGGCGCAAAAGATGTTCCCTGCTGTTTATCTCAACAATTATAGAGATCCTGGCGATCCCGCCGCTTGAGGTGGTGGCCTCAAGGCCAAGGATGTTGGCGTCGTCATGGCTGATCGCGTTGCTGAGTGTGGCCAGCAATCCTTTCTGGTCCCGGGCGACAACCTGAATCTGGGCTCGGTGGTTGGCTTTGATGTTTTCCGCCCAGCTGACGGAGATAAGACGCTGCGGGTCAGCGGCCTTGAGGTTGGGGCAGGATGCCTTGTGCACGGAAATGCCCCGGCCCGAGGTGATGAAGCCTGCTATCTCGTCTCCCGGCACCGGCATGCAGCAATGGCTGATCTTGGTGAGGACATTATCCGCGCCGCTCACCAGGATGATATTGTCCCGGTCCGGCTTTTTCCCCGCCTTGAGCGGGACTGTTTCCGGAACAGCAGTCTCCGGCAGGAGGTCCCTGATTTCCGGGGGCTGCAACTCTTTTATAATGGCTTGCACCATCATTTTGCCCGAGCCGACTCTCCGCATGAGGTCGTCAAGGGAGTTGCAGGCTATGGTCTTGAGGAGTTCCTTGAGATGGCCGGTTTTGATCAGCTTTTTCAGGCTGAGGTTGTTTCGTTTCAGCTCGCGTTCACAGATTTCCCTGCCGACCTGCAAGGCCTTTTCCCGTTCTTCCTGGTTGAGCCACTGGCGGATCCGGCTCTTGGCCCGCGCGGTTTTGACCAGGCTGAGCCAGGAGCGGTTCGGCTTTTGTTTGGGAGAGGTGATAATCTCCACCAGATCGCCGTTTTTAAGCTTGGTTTTGAGCTGGGCAATGAGTCCGTTGATCTTGGCGCCGGTGCAGTGATTGCCCACCTCGGTGTGGATGCTGTAGGCAAAGTCAATGGGGGTGCTGCCCTTGGGAAACTCCTTTACCTCGCCGGTGGGAGTAAGAACGAAAATTTCCTCTGCGTAGAGCTCCCCCTTGACCGCATCCAGAAATTCCTTGGGGTCTTCCAACTCCTGAAGGGTGTGCACCAGCTGCTTGAGCCACTTGAAAAGCCTGGCGTCCTTGGTGGTGATGGCCTTGCCTTCCTTGTAAGCCCAGTGCGCGGCAATGCCTTCCTTGGCGATCTGGTCCATCTCCTCGGTGCGGATCTGGACCTCCATAAACTCCCCGAGCAGACCGACTACCGAGGTATGCAGCGATTGATACATATTACCTTTCGGGGTGCTGATGAAATCCTTGAAACGCCCGTCCACCGGCTGCCACAGCGAATGGATGATGCCTAAAGCCTCGTAGCATTCCTTGACCGAAGAGACGATGATCCGGAAGGCGACCTTGTCGTAGACCTTCTCAAAGGGGATATTCTGGGCCACCAATTTTCGGTGGATGCTGTAGATATGCTTGGGGCGTCCCAACACCTGGAAGTGCTTCAGGCCATGTTCGTTCAGTTTCTGGTTGAGCAGCGCCTTGACCTCCTCCACATAAGCTTCTCTGTCCGCGAGGGAGGTGTGGATTTTGGCGGCGAGATTCTGGTATTCCTCAGGGTGGAGATAGGAGAAGGAAAGGTCTTCCAGTTCGCGCTTGAGCCAGTCTATCCCCAAACGGCTGGCCAGGGGGGCATAGAGGTCCATGGTATCCTGGGCAAATTCCAGTTGCTGTTCGCGCGCCACATGCTGCAAAGACTGCATGTCGTGCAGTCGGTCGGCCAGCTTGACCAGCAGAACCCGGATATCGGAAGACATGGCCAGGAGCAGCTTGCGGATATTTTCCGCCTGGTAGGCGAGGTGGCTGTTGAACTGGACCTCGGTGATCTTGGTGGCGCCCTTGACGATGTTGGTGACATCGTCGCCAAAGGCCTCGCGGAGGGTTTTTTCCGTCTCCTTGAGGTCGGCGGCTTTCTTGAGTACCCCGTGCAAGAGACCCGCGCAGAGGGTGGGGACGTCCAGGCGCATGGTCGCCAGGATGTCGGTGACCATCAGGGCGTGGGACAGATAAGGGAGGCCGGAAAGCCGATGTTTGCCCGAGTAAAATTCCTCGGCAAAGGCATAGGCCTTGGTGAGCATGGTAAGATCTTCGTCGGGCATATAGCCCTTGGCCCGCTCGATTATCGACTCGATGGTAACCATGCGGCCGGCGGCGGCTATATTTTGTTCCGGCCCGGTCACTGAGGCGTGGCCAGGGCGTTGCGGACCAGCTCGACCAGCTTTGCTCCGGCTTCGGCCAGGGGTAGGGACAGGGTGGTGCCGGTGGCCCGGTCGCGGATCTCCACCTCGCCCTTTTCAGTAAAGCCCTTGCCGACCATGACCCGGTAGGGGATGCCCAGGAGGTCGGCGTCCTTGAACTTGCTGCCCGGCCGCTCGTCCCGATCATCCAGGAGTACCTCAATCCCGGCCTTGCCCAACTGGCCATACAACTCGCTGGCCGCCCCGGTGATCGCCTCGTCCTTGGGGGAGAGATTCAGGAGGATGACTTGAAATGGCGCGATGGGCAGGGGGAAAATAATCCCGTCCTTGTCGTGGTTCTGCTCGATGGCCGCGGCCACGGTCCGGCTGACCCCGATGCCGTAGCAGCCCATGATGAATGGTTGTTCCGCACCCTGGTTGTCCAAAAATGTTGCCTTGAGCGCCTCGCTGTATTTGGTCCCCAGCTTGAAGATGTGGCCCACCTCGATGCCGCGGGTCAGATCCAGGCTCCCGCCGCAGGCCGGGCACTTATCCTCGCTGGTGACCTGGCGCAGGTCGGCGATGGTCGGCACTGTGAAGTCGCGGTTGAGATTGGCATTGAGCAGATGGAAATTCTTCTCGTTGGCCCCGATGGCGAAGTTGTGCATCCGGGGGAGTTCACTGTCCGCCAGCAGCGGGATGGTCAGGCCGATGGGGCCGAGGTAGCCGCTGGGCACGCCGGTGGCGTCGAAGATCTCTTTGTCTTCGGCCAGCCGCAGATTGTCGGTGTTCACCCCCAGGGCATTGGCCAGCTTGACCGTCTGCACCTCGTGGTCGCCGCGGAGCAGCACCGCCACCGGCTTGTCCTCGGCCATGTAGACCAGAGTCTTGACCAGCTCCCTGGCAGAAATGCCTAAAAATTCCGTGACTGCCGCCACCTTTTTTTTGCCCGGGGTTTCGATCCTGGTAAGGGTGAGCAGGGGGGGCGCGACCGGAATGTCCGGGGTCTGACAGCGGGCCTTTTCCATGTTGGCCGCGTATTCGCACCCCTTGCAGATCACGATGGTATCTTCGCCGGTGTCGGCCAGGACCATGAACTCATGGGAAAAGCTGCCGCCGATGGTGCCGGTGTCCGCTTCCACCGCCCGGAAGGCCAGGCCGCAGCGGCTGAAGATCCGGTGGTAGGCCTCGTGCATTTTTTTGTAGGTCGCGTCGGCCCCGTCCTCGGTGGCGTCAAAGCTGTAACCGTCCTTCATGATGAATTCGCGGCCGCGCATCAGGCCGAAGCGGGGCCGGATCTCATCCCTAAACTTGGTCTGGATCTGGTAGAGATTCAGGGGGAGTTCCTTGTAGGAGTGGACATTAAAGCGGATCAGGTCGGTGATCACCTCTTCGTGCGTCGGTCCGAGGCAGCTTTCCCGGCCGTGCCGGTCGGTAAAGCGCAGCAATTCCGGGCCATACTTTTCCCAGCGGCCCGATTCCTGCCAGAGATCCCCCGGCTGGACCATGGGCAGGAGCAGCTCCTGAGCCCCGGCCCGGTTCATCTCCTCGCGGACGATGCGCTCGACCTTGCGGATGGAGGCAAGGCCCAGGGGCAGGTAAGAGTAAATACCGGAGGAGAGTTTGCGGATGAATCCGGCGCGGAGCAGCAGCTGGTGGCTGACCACCTCGGCTTCAGAGGGGGTTTCTTTCAGGGTGGGGATGAGCAGTTGGGAAAAACGCATGGGGCACCTGGTAAGCAGTAATGGATTATGGTGATTCGTTCATTGGGAACGAAAAAATATGACTCAATTTTTGAGATGTAAATGTTCAGCAGTGCCGCAGATGCGCGTGTCAATTGTCGGCAGAAGTGCCGACAAAGAGGCCTGCGAAGTGTGCTGTTGCACATGAGCAGGCCGATGACAAAGCAGATGCGGTGCAGCTGGACATTTACAAATTATGCGCCGTTCTGGCGCGCTTCTTCGATCATGGTGTCGATCTCGGCCAGGAAAACGGCCAGGAGCTTGTCCTCGGCCACCTTCTTGTACAGCTGGCCCTTCTTGAAAATAATCCC
>Ga0208373_1001884_pt1 | contig 25449 bp, 20 predicted proteins | sample RifOxyC2_FD_184036 | JGI IMG/M metagenome (GOLD analysis project Ga0208373, IMG submission 184036) | Soil microbial communities from Rifle, Colorado - Rifle Oxygen_injection C2 (SPAdes) | ecosystem: Environmental > Terrestrial > Deep subsurface > Rock core/Sediment | place: Rifle, Colorado... | reverse complement strand
GGAGAAGGATGAGGGGAATAAAGATCGCCATACTACTTTTTTCAGCCGCGATTATTATGTCGGCCGGTTTTGCATTCGCGGTCGACGACAACTCCGGAATCATTGTCGGTCTAAAAATATTGGGAAACGACGTTACCCCGCCCTCAAACGTGAGCAATCTTGCCGCAACTCCGGGGAACAATATCATTGATCTGACATGGACAAACCCGGGTGATGCCGATTTCATGGGGGTGAGAATCGTAAAACGTGAGGATCATTATCCCTTAAACGAAATTGATGGTGAAATTATCGAAGCTGGATTGGTGTCATCTTATCGCGACGCAGCTGTCGTAAACGGTACCAGATATTATTATGCGGTTTTTGCATATGACACTTCTCACAACTACGCATCAGGGGTCTTGATATCGGAAATCCCAGCGGTTCAAGAAACCCCAGCCACGCCGACTGAGCCGACACCTACTCCGGAGAATGAGGCAGGACAGGAGTCTGAAGAAGCAGTTACACGACGGATCGAAGAAATAAAAAATCTTCCCGAACCGACAGAAATCAATCTCACCGATATCAATTATTACACAATATTACCAGACGGACTCTTGGAATTGGACAAAGAAGAAAATCAGGGGGTTCGGATTTATAGGGGGAGCGAAATACTGATCAGCTTTGACATCAACCTTCTTGCGGACGATCTGTATTATATCGAGATAATCTTAAACTCGTCGCACTATTTGATGAGTAGGGATGCTTATGAGAAACTGATGCAAACGACTCTGACTGTGCCACAAGTTTTAGGTGATTACGATATCATATATTTATTTCATTATAACGATGGTAGCGAGAAGGCGATAACAGGGCGTATTACAACCGTTCCATACGGCTATATCTACGAAGAAAGTACGACTTTTTGGCCGTTTGCCGGCAAGAAAAACAGGAGAGTGAAAGAGGCTGTCGTAACTTTATATCAAAAAATTGATGAAAAGTGGGTCAAATGGGATGGCGAAGCTTACAAGCAACAGAATCCTCAAGTGACTAACGAGCGGGGAGAGTACGCTTATTACGCACCGGATGGAAAATATTATATCAAAGTTGAGCGAAGCGGCTTTTACATGAAGGAGGGAGGAGAATTTGATCTTTCTGACCAGATAATCAATAAAAATTATAAAATTAATCGCCAATTTGATGTGGGAGCGATAATGACAGTTGTGCTAATGGCGCTTCTGATCTTGGCGGTTGAATATTTATTTACGCACAGAGAAAAGAAAAGATACAGCAGTGCCCAGTTCGGGGACTTTCCGACTCCGTAACCCTTGTTTGAAAGATCGTTTTGTACTATATTTTAGATGAAGTCATTTTGCGGTCCCCATGAAAGGGGGGAGAGCAGTGCCCGTCTGCCGAAAGATCTGTTTCAGGGATGTGGGTTTCGATCGGCGAGCGGTCTGCCCGAAGAAGGGGCACGATACGCTCCTCATCGATCTCCACTGCGGAGGTTGCAATAGTATGCGCAGCTTCTGCCCCGATTTGGAGTTCGTCGGCGTGGGATCCAATCTTCGTTTCCAGTGCGGACGCACCGGGTCCGATGTCCCCGATCCCTGGGCAAAGTGCCAGAAGGCTGGCACTTGTCGCCACTTTTTTCCGCCGGTCCCCAACCAACCGGCTGCGGCCCCGCAGCCGAGTACGCAGCTTACTCTGAAGGAGGCGCATCGATGTACCTCGGTCAAGGGGAGACGACCTCACCCTCGGCGGAAGGCCCAATCGGCCTAGCCGCCAACCCGTAGGGTTTCCATGCCTCGAGCGAGGAAACCCTACAATCAACATTAAAATCCGAAATTCTAAGCACGAAATCCGAAACAGTATCAAAATCGTAATGACAAAAGTTTAGAACATTAGAATTTTGGGATTTATAATTTGTTTCGAATTTCGATATTCGGATTTAGGATTTATTAATATGGAGTAACTATGGCGAATACGAAGAAAAGGGGGGAGATCTATAAATGTAATGTTTGTGGCAACATTGTCGAGGTCTTGTTCGTCGGAGGAGGGGAGCTTGTTTGCTGTGGACAACCGATGGAGAATCAGCACGAAAAAACAGAGGATGAGGGAGTGGGAAAACACAAGCCGGTGCTTACAAAATCGGAAAAAGGGATTGAAATTAAAATCGGCTCTGTCCCCCACCCTATGGAGGAAAATCATTACATTGAGTGGATAGAAGCGTTGTCATCAAACAATACGTGTAAGAGATTTCTCAAGCCCGGCGACTCCCCTACTGCCGAGTTCGAATCAGCCGATTCTGCCCGCGCTTATTGCAATGTCCATGGCCTGTGGAAGAGCGAGTAATAGGAAAACGCTACCACTGATCTAATCCACTGATCAACTCTGATAATTGCGATCCTCTCTCCGGCGACAAACTCCGTGTCTGTAGTTCTGGATGTTTCCGTGTTGGACGAAGTTGTGATTAGCAAACATTAAACGGCTCAAGGGAGTGAGACGTTGAGTATCTACGGCATTGATCAATGGCCGGTGCTTCAAACTATATGATATGTACACGTGACTATATCATATAGTAGATAATCGAGCGACAGAAAAGGAACAGAAATTGTCGATTAATATTTAGGAAACGGAAAACCACAAAAAAACCAGCCAATGTCGGGCTTGGTTTTTTTAGTATCTAGTTAAGAAAAGTTGATACTCTGGAGCTGGAGAACGACCCAGGCCATAATTCCGGCAAGAACTATGAGGGCAATCCCTAGTACCGTAGAAACAGCAACTAGCTGTTTTGTTTTTCCCTTTGCCATATCCCCTCAACAACACTGATCTTAATGCACTGACAGAGCACTGACCGATCAGTAGAATTAATTAATACTAGCACTATTATAAAACATTAATTTCGTTGATGCAAATAATATCATTGATTCCGGTGTGAGTATTAACTCCCGCCGCGGATGCGACGGGAGTCTAGGTCAGCCCCCTTTCTTCCAGCCAAGGTTTGAGCAACCTGGCGGGTGCGACAACTTGGCACTCGTAGAAAGCGCCGCTCGGAACGATGTCTCGGCACCACTTCCGGAGCGGACACTCCGACTCAACACATTTCCCCATGTCGTCGGACCGCTTTCCAAGTAGATCGCCTATCGGCGTGTAGGGCGACTTCTTCCCGACTTTGCTCCTCATCTCCGGAGGGATCGGGGTAGCTGTCATCTGGGGATGTCTTGAACAGAACTTCTGCCCCAAACGATAGGTGGCCCGACTAAGGTCAACATTGAATCTCGGATCGTCGCGAGGGTGTTTGCTCAGACTTAGATCTCGAAGCATTCTCGCGAGGGTGTAGGCGAGAATACTTCCGCTATCGGTCTTGACAGCTCTTGTCGCGGTGAAGATGCGGAGAAGGTGGATGTCAGTTAGCACCGGAAGGTTAAAACGCGGGATCAGCTTCTGATCCATAAGCATCTGCAGAAACAAGGTCAGGACCTTTCCAGTACCACCCATACCGTAAAAGTCGTAATAGCGCAAATGGGTATTGCGCCTGGTACCTCCAGCCCACCTCGGGGCACTCATCACGAAATGAGCGGTTTGGAAATCCCTGAAGCCCGTGACCAGATCGACGAAAGCGATTTGCTCTTTTGCGAGAATAGTCGCATTCCTGATCCAATCACCGACCACATAGGTGGAGAGGAACCCCAGACCGGCATGTTCGAGTTCTGTGTTCAACCGACTTTGTCCGAGCTCGAGGATTGATGTCGGGTCAAGCACTTCGGGGTGTTTGGTCACCAGATTCTTGAAGGTCGTTACAGCTTTCACGGTGGCGATGCTTCCGCGGAGTAACGAGGTGAGGAAGAAAGCGCCGGCGATCGCTTTCTCCGGCTTGTCGAGTTGAGGAAGGGCGAATATCGACATCTCCGGGCTTTGCGGGTTATTGTGAAAGGGTCCGATCTGTGCACGATACGTTTCGACTAGTGTCTCTGTGACTGCCCGATAGCGACGGGGAGCCCAGAGGCTTTCTGGCTTGTATCTTCTTGCCATCGGAGCTCTCCCTTGAATCGGATGACCCCGCGAGTCGGGGGCATTACATATAGTAGCAAAATTATTAGAAATCACAAAATGTTTTTTTGCACTCTTGACAAGAGAATAATTTTGACATAAGATCGTAAGGTAGACATCAAAATTAATAGTCTCTGATCCAAGGGGTGGTGTTCTGTTTTGCAGAGATAATTGTTTTTGTGTCTCACGAAAGTGTAACTATTCAGATTGTAGAAGAACAGTGGCTGGAATTATCAAATAATATAATTCCATAATGGATCTGTGAATATCTGTGCCTGCCCGAAGTTGCTTCGCACCATGCGATGCAGGCGGGTATAAAATCTGTGTAGTTAGGGTCGTTAACAACTAAATAGTGATAGTGCGCGGGTTTCTCGATTCGTTTCGATTTCCGGAACGAGTCAAAGAATCCTTTTGGAAGTATTTGAGCAAATCAAAACTTCCGCAATTTAAGTTTGAATTATTGAGTCAAATCGATACTTCGCTAACACGATCTATCCTCCTGCGCTTAGGTTCGTCTCCCCGATCAATCGGGGCAAACGAATCTTCGCTACGGCGGATGGTGCATATTTATATGTACAAGGTCGCACCACACGGAGAGTTTGATCCTGGCTCAGGATTAACGTTGGCAGCGTGCCTAACACATGCAAGTCGAACGATATAGTGGCAGACGAGAGAGTATAAGCAAGGAACTTACCCCCGAGTGAAGGATAGCCAGCCGAAAGGCTGGGTAATCCTGCATAATCTCGAAAGAGCAAAGCCCAGCACCACTTTGAACATGAGCAAAATCATATTTGATTTAATGATCATTCACGTTTAAAGTGGTGCTGGGCGCTTGGGGAGAGGCCTTGCCCCTATCAGCTAGTTGGTGAGGTAATGGCTCACCAAGGCGATGACGGGTAGCTGGTCTGAGAGGATGATCAGCCTCGATGGGACTGAGACACGGCCCATACTCCTACGGGAGGCAGCAGTTGGGAATTTTGCACAATGGAGGCAACTCTGATGCAGCAACGCTGCGTGAAGGATGAAGGTTTTCGGATTGTAAACTTCTTTTATCTGGGAATAATCTTGAAGGTACCAGATGAATAAGCACCGGCTAACTACGTGCCAGCAGCCGCGGTAATACGTAGGGTGCAAACGTTATCCGGATTTATTGGGCGTAAAGAGTTCGTAGGTGGTTTTGAAAGTTGGATATTAAATCTCCCGACTCAATCGGGAAAAAGTATCCAAAACTTCATGACTTGAGGTATGCAGGGGAGAATGGAACATACGGTGTAGCGGTGGAATGCGTAGATATCGTATGGAACACCAATGGTGAAGACAGTTCTCTGGGCATTACCTGACACTGAGGAACGAAAGCGTGGGTAGCGATCGGGATTAGATACCCCGGTAGTCCACGCCGTAAACGATGCATACTAGGAATGCGGAGTATCGACCCTCTGCGTTTCGAAGCTAACGCGTTAAGTATGCCGCCTGGGTAGTACGGCCGCAAGGCTAAAACTCAAAGGAATTGACGGGGACCCGCACAAGCGGTGGAACATGTGGTTTAATTCGATGACAAGCGAAGAACCTTACCAGGGCTTGACATCTCGCGAATCCGCTAGAGATAGCGGAGTGCCTTTTGGAACGCGATGACAGGTGTTGCACGGTCGTCGTCAGCTCGTGCTGTGAAGTGTCCCGTTAAGTCGGTAAACGAGCGCAACCCCTATTGTATGTTGTATTTTTCATACGAGACTGCCGGCGTTAAGTCGGAGGAAGGCGGGGATGACGTCAGATCAGCGTGACTCTTACGTCCTGGGCGACACACATGTTACAATGGGTAGTAACAAAGGGTTGCTAAACTGTAAAGTGGAGCTAATCCCATCAAACCTACCCCCAGTTCGGATTGAGGGCTGCAACTCGCCCTCATGAAGTCGGAATCGCTAGTAATCGTGGGTCAGCCATACCACGGTGAATACGTTCTCGGGTCTTGTACACTGGCGCCTTGCCGCTAGTTTTTCCAGATGGTTAAAATCCATCTTGTGGTATACAGAGCTACAAAAGCAAAATCGCAGCTTGTTTTCGCGAGGAACCAAGTGAAGGGCGAAATTAGCATTTCTTAGCTTGAATACTTTAAGGCTATTCAACCTGACGATCCTTCGTGTGCATGGAGAAGTCATCTGTAAATTATAGGTTATATAGTATTTGGGTATCGAGATAAGAAAGAACGGAAATTCTGGTGACCAAGGGAGATCTTGTAATATCCTCGAGTAAAATCTATACCCGAGGTAGGTGCGATGTGAATCAATCCAATATATTACAAGAAGTCTGCTGAATTCATAGTACCCGCCGAAAATGAATATTTAGGCGGGAAAGGAATGAAATTGTCTAAGCTTAACCCTCATTATATCGCTGGGTTTATTGACGGAGAAGGATGTTTCGCAATTAGTATTGGAAGACATAGTACGCTTAAAAACCGTATTGAAGTCAAGCTGGAGTTTGAAATAGAACTTCGGGCCGACGATCGCATGATATTAGAAAGGATCAAGGAAACGCTTAATTGCGACAATATCTATCATCTTTCATACGAAAGATATGGATGGCGTCCGCATGTAAAGTATAAAGTTTCCAAACTCTCTGATTTTCAGGAGAAACTGATACCTTTTTTGAAAAAGTATCAGCTCCAAGCGAAAAAGAAAAATAGCTTCCGGATATTCTGCGAAGCTGTCGGATTGGTTGCTGAGAAAAAACATCTATCTCCTGAGGGCATACAAATGTTTAGGATGCTTCAGCGAGAAATGAGACAGAACGGTAAGAAAGACAATAACCGCTAGGGTACGGTAAAACCGTTTGCCCAGTGGTGTCTGACACATAAATAGTAATATCTATGTGATCAGGGAACCGCCCGTCAAGTCAGGAAAGCCGGTAACGCCCGAAGCGCCCAACAGGGCACCACGGTGGGATCGGTAATCAGGACTAAGTCGTAAAATTGTTGCGACCTAGCGGAGCAATCTGCTAGAAAAATTCGGCTGTATCGGTGAACACCCTTGATATATAATAAGTATATGAGGACAATACCGAGGGAAGTCCTCCGATGTGAAAATCGGAGTGACCCCGTAGAGACTACACGCCGACTCCTAAGCAATTCGAGTGAAAGCGAACTAAGAATGTATATCTTAGGCGCTCTTCATGATGCTACTTATAATAAGCGACATCAGACTCATAGATTCAGCCAGTCTTCCGAGAAATGGTTGCAATTACTGCAAGCCATTTTCCAAAGATTGGGTAATAAAAGCTGGATCTACAGAGAAGGTCAGAATCGGTTTGTCTGGATACTTGAGACATCCGCAAAGATAGATGTAAACCAATGTCCGGCAAACGATAACGATAAAGTCGCATATATAAGAGGATATTTCGATGCTGAAGGAGGAATGCCAAAAAGTAGTGATCAGATTCTATATTTCCAGTTTTGTCAGAAAGATAAATTTGATTTATCTAATGTCAGAAACTGGCTTTGCGAGCTTGGAATCAGCTGTGGAGCAATCCACAACCCAAGTCGGAAAGTAGATGATAACTATTGGAGATTTTTTATCTCCAGGAAATCACACATAGAATTTATGGAAAGAATAGGGTCTTGGCATCCTCGCAAGAGTAAGCAAATCGAACTTAGGATGAAGATATAGTCCATGCCTGCTGGTAACAGCGGGAACTTACATGAACAAGGTATCCCTACCGGAAGGTGGGGATGGATCACCTCCTTTCTAGGAGCAATGCCGTGTTCCACACGGAATAACCAATAACCAAGTAACAATAACCAAACAAATCGCAAATTCAAAATTCCATCAATCAATCTTTTGAAAATTGAAATTTAACTGGTCATTGTATCTTGTATCTTGGAGCTTCCCTGTGGAACAGGGCATATGGTCGTTCGCGTATCTATCACTATTTAATTGTTAACTACACGGATCTATCACACAGATAGAACACGGATAGATTATTGAAACTATTTAATAAAAAAACGTCACGATGTTCTTCGAGACGTTTTTTTAATTGTGGTTCTAAATATTTTTTACGCTCAAGCCGCGCCTTTGACCCGAAGAGTAACCGGATGCATAATATCGCCGCCTTCTTTGTGGGTCTCCCCCTCGTCCATCTCCAATCTGGCGCCCAGATCCTTTGATATTCTGTCCAATTGTCTTTTAATAATCGCATACGAAGTTTGCTCTCGACCCTCAAAAAATATTGGGATTGGATCTCCTTTGTCTAAATAATTTATCTTGTAAAGAGCAAAGAAAGCTTTTATCAACCTACCGCCGGCAAACGCCGACGCTTTGTCAGATGCAAGGTCTGAAATGTATAGTATCCTTTCCCCATTGTCGCTAACTTGAGGGTGCATATCCTCATTTTCATCATTGTCGTACTCGTCATAATCTTCAAGTTCATCCTTTTCATCTTGCTTTTTACCCTCGTATGCCAGTATATACCCACGGATTCTGCCTTCCGTGTCTTGCCATTTTAGACTCATATTTAGTCGTTTTTTTGAAGAATTAGTTATGTCCTTTGCGATTAACCCATTTTCCAAATTATGCAAATATGTTAATAGGCTCGGGTTGTCCGCGTAGGCCTTGCCCTCCAAAAAAGCAACAGGTAAAGTATCTCGAAAATCAAGATAACTTAAGCCTGCAATTCCTACGGCCTTCAGTGCTTCAATGTTTTCGGTTTCGTTAGGCGGTTGTTCGGTTTCAGTCACAGCTTTAGCAACTCCAAAGGGTTCGGCTTTGTGTAGGGGCAACGAATATGCCGTCGGATAGATGTTGTCAGAATAAGCCACTGGGGCATAGGGTAAAAATGTATTGTCGACTTTGGGTAGCGTGTTTAATGCATCGGAATAGCCCTCACCGACAATAATGCGCTGATCGTCAAATCGTCCATCAACGTTATAACGAGACAGATACTCGTTGAAAAAATCTCTATATAGGTTTTCCAGCAATTCGCTAGCGCCCTCCCTGGATCTAAAATTTGGTGCAACTTCCACATTATCTGCTGTTATTGTTGATTTTGCGCTTGTCAGAATTTCGTCCGGTATCAGGGTAGCAATTTCTGGTGTTTCCGCGTTTTCGACTGTCTGTGTCAGATCGCTAATATTTGTTTTTATATCACGATCTTCGGTCAATACGCTTTGAGCAATAGTTCGCCATCTTCCATCAGCGGTTTGCCGTTGTATCGTAAAAATTGAGCATACCGGATTGTATGTATATACATTATTTTTTCCAGAGCCAAAGGGCATACAGCAGGCGGTGTCGTTGCCGGCCACAACTCCTTCAGGGTCGCTTTTCAGATATATTTTCGCTCTATATTTATCCGTTTTAACGGCACTCTTCTTAACCCCGAAGTTGGGGTCGTTAATTAAATCGAAGAGAATGTCCTCTTGTTCGGAAGAAATTTGGATTTCTCCCGAAATGTATGCCTGTAAATTGATTCCTTGAGCTTTAAACATTTTCCCAACTCCGGAAAAGAGTTTCGTGGGATTTATTGCTAGGCCGGGAATGTTATTTTTTCTGCTTCCTAATGCTTTTTTCAACAATTCTAATATCGGCAACGGTTCGCCGCCGTTTGTTTCAATCGGAACGTCATAAACAATTTCGAAAGGATGAAAAACTTGAAGACTGTCTAAGTCGCCTTCCACGAGAGAGTCTCTTAATTCTTCTGCTGTGAGATCTAGATTAGGAATATTAACATAGTTGGAGGGCTTTTTCATATTATGTCGGCGCCCGGAGTGTTCATCTCCTACACTTAAAAACCGTTCTGGGTCTTGCCAGAACTGCATTACTTTTTCCATACTGACATCGGATGTTTCATGAAAAGCAAGTGTTTCAATGTAATTATAAAGCCGATCTCTTCCTTGATTTTTTAATTCCGCAAGCTTTTCCAGTAATTCTCGTTTCTCTATAAGTTTTTGGATTGCATAAAATCTTTTTAAATTAGACCACGAAGAAAAAACATCATCGAAAGAATTAATGTGTTGGGCCAGTTCTCGTAATTTGGGGATTTCCACAAATGTTGATAGATCCTGAAGAGTTTTTTGAATTTGCTCCGGACTGGTATTCTGGGCAATATTATTTAGCCAGCGAACAGAGGATCTTTCCGGATATTGATGGGAGGTATCGTCTAAAACTTGTTGCAGGATACAAGAATAAAACACATTAGCTTCAAGACCAGACGGTTGATACAAATTGTTAACGATACTATCAAAAGCATAAAGGGCGTCGTGTCTGCCACCATTGCTATGGGTCATATAATAAAACATTCTCTCATAGCCAAAAATTTCAGCCCCACGACGAAATGGGCCGGTAATGTTTTCCTCATCTTCCCATTCGTGTAACCTTCTTTCTTTTGTCTGCGACAGTATCTCAAAGGCCTGTTTCCAGCCGTCCTTTCCGGAATCATTTGTCTCTGTCCATTTTGCAGCGAGATTGAACCCGTTCTCCTTGAGCAGGTGTATCTCTTTGGGTTCCAAGAATTTTTCTTTTATAAGATTCAGTTCTTTTGAATTAAATATCCATTTCTTTTTTTCATCGGTAAGATACCAGACGTAGGTTTGATATTCGGAGAGCAATGACAGAACATCTGAGATTTTGTCGAGTTTAATCTTTTCAGTAACTCCGAATAGTAGGTTTTGGTTATACGACTCAACATCTTCTGGCAGATGAAATTTTTCGACTAACTCTCGTAGTACAGATATATGTATGCTTCTTTTCTCCAGATATCCACTGAAGGCGCCGATAGCCAGAGTTCGTATCTCCTCGCCTCTAATTAATTCTTCAGGAATGTCGACACCTTCCACAATTCTGATAGCTAGTCCTAAGTTGCTATCTTTCAAACTCTCGACCATAATACTCTGGGCCATCTCAAGAAATTTTTCATCGGAGACATTGAGTTTTCCTGCGAACTCCCGCGCTTTATTAATGCCATCACTTTCCTCCATAATATCGGCGAGAGTCTCCTTGATCGTGCTATCAAATTCCTCTGGCGATAATTTTACAAGTTCAATCGCCCGAGGGTAATACTCTCTAATGTCGCTATTCGATTTAGATTTTAACAATATTTTGATTCCCTTTATGGCGGCCTCTCTGGCTTCGGACGAGGTCAGAAAAGTTTCTGGAATCTCGAAAGCGTCTGCTATGTGATCAGCTGTGCCGATTTCTCCTCCTCCCGCTACCATATGCCTGATAAAAGATCCTCTTGCCGCTGTTTGCAATTCTTCGTCTACAAGAAATTCTTGATCAAATTCAAAATGATCTGCAAATTCGATTGCGTCATATACACTTTGTACCTCCGAGCGATTTCCTTTCTCTTCGTCTAGTATTTTAACCAACATCTGTCTGGAACTTTGTATAAATGCTTCTGAATCCAGTAATTGTTGATTTGTTAATCCGCACTCTTCTTGAGCCGAGAGAGCCCAGTGCGTATTTCGTAATTCTAACCAACGAGTGATTTCGCCGATTTGAACATCAAATAATTCTTCTTCGGTCAAGTTGAAAAGCGATCTGATACCATCATGAGCATCAGAGTGTCTCCCAGACATATCGCTTCCTCGAGAAATCGATTCGTGGAATGTCTTAGCGTAAGCGGCTATAGCCGCCTCACGGACTGCCGGAACTGTTTTCGCTTCTTCGACTACACCCAAAGGTTGCATGTATCGTGTTATGTCGCTAACCCAAATAACTGAAGATAACGAAGCGGGAGGGTTTAAGACACGGATTATAACATCTTGAGCAACAGCTCTGTATTCTGGACACGATAAAAGACCAACCCATGGCCGAGAATCTTCAATAAACCTAGCATAGGTCAGGGGATTTCCATAAGCTCTCAAAAAAGCGGTTGTGCCCTCGATTATAGATTGTTCTGCTTGTTCTTTGCTCAATATCCCGTCGGTAATATATTTATTAATTTGTTCGGCGATTACTCTCCCCACGACTTTTATAGTGTGGCTGATTTCTTCGCCGATAACCATGTCGATTAATTCTTTTGGAAGTGTCGAGCTTTCAAGCATTTCGATACCTGTGCCACCCAAACCAAATCGGAGATGACTTCTTATAGTGTTAAGCTCTTCTAGTTGAACATCGTCTAATTTATTTTTGAGATCGATATATCGATCTGCGCTCTCATATTCGTCTTTCGATGTTTTGTCTTTGTCGATAGATGTTCGAGCATCCCGAATCACCCCCTTTATCTCCAGGGCTTCGTTTATCGCTTCTTCTTGCGTGTACTTCTCTGATTCAGATGACATGTTAGTATTTTGAATTAATTTTCCAATTTTATTATATCATTCAGTTGTAGATTAACAAAAAATCATCCCGACGACTTCCGGGACAATTTTTTTATGTCATTTCGTACTCGTTGATACGGGATCCGGCGGCAACCGAAACTGGATTCCTGCTTTTGCAGGAATGACATTTGGGAGTACATTTCCGTCTATATATTCTTCACGCTCAAGGCGAGGTATTTGAAGGTCTCGGCGTAATCCTTGATAATTGTCTCCGTGGTGCTTGTTAGAGTCAGCCCTTTGAGATAATTTTGATAGTTAGTGGCGGCGATTTCGAAGTTATCGGCTGTGGCGCCTTCAAAATACTCGTTACCTTTGTCGGAAACATCGTGAGCGCGCAGTTGAAATATCGATGTATTATCAGTCAAAATAATCATGCAATCTAGCGAAGCATTATAATCTTGGCCGATGTTGGAAAAGGTTACGATGCCCCGATATTTTCCATCCGAAGTTTCGAAATAGGTCGGAGGAACCTCTGCCATTATGCCTGCGTTCGAAGGAGGCAACCAGAGTTTTGAAGCAGTACCGACGCTTTTATTCGTATAGACACTTTTTATTGCGGCGACATCCTCTTCTGTCCCCTCAACTCCAGCATAATCAGTGATCGTGGTCAAGTCGACATAAACCTTCTTATTTGTATCTTCACCGATAAGTTTTATCCCTCGGTCGAAATTGACATTCTGTTGGTTAACAGTAATCATCTCGTCAATGTTTTTTGCGCTGTATGTATCGTCATCGATCGCCCAAGTTTTTGGGTATTTGAAAGAGACGCCATATTTCGCATTTGTATATGTTTTCCAATCGGATGTCGGATCAACAGTAGCCGTAGTACTGGTAGTGCTTGAACTCGATGCCGGATTTTTCAATGCATCAATCTGACTGTTGAGATCAGAAATCTGTTTGTTCAGCGTCGCCTTATCATCATTGAACTTAGAGTTCAAATAATAATACCCGCCACCGCCCACAAGTCCCACAGTAATCAAAAAAGTAATTAGCACAACCCAAATCTTTTTCATTTTCCCTCCATAATGCGCAGATCTATGACACAGATCAAACGCAGATACAATAAATAGTATAAGACTATCACATTATATCTCTAATCTTCTGATTGGCAAAGCTTTGTCTTGCGGAAAGACGATATTTTTGGTAAATTCGTAGAGTGGGCGACTAGCTCAGTTGGTTAGAGCGCAGCTCTGCATACAAGATTTAAAAATGCCCGAAGGGCGACAAGGCGTAATAAAGTATTTTCGATGTTCATATTGTTTTTCTGGTGGGCGAATGGGCGACTAGCTCAGTTGGTTAGAGCGCAGCTCTGATAAAGCTGAGGTCGATGGTTCGATTCCATCGTCGCCCACCAGAAAGACCGTATATTCGAAAATACTTGCCTAAAGCTGAGGTCGATGGTTCGATTCCATCGTCGCCCACCAACGCAAAAACGCCATAAATGGCGTTTTTGCGTTGTAGCAGCCGTTTCTCATCTATTAGATTGTTGGCGTTGTACGACATTGATTATTGTTGCAACCCCGATAACAATAAACAGTGCGATTATCGCATAAACAAACCATGCATTGCCGAATCCGCTTTCAAGACCTTGATTGTGAACCATAGTGCAACCATTCATTTTTCCTCCATATAATTATCATTATCTTGCCATCGTCGAGCTGATGCGGGCAAATTCGACGAACAAAAGAGTGAATATAATTACCATAACTACCGGAGCGACTAGTGAGATCCAGTTTTTTCTCCCGGGTCTAAAATTCCTTAAAAGCATAGAGTTGGAGACAACGGATATCGAGCTCATCGCCATAGCTAATCCTGCGAGCTCTGGCTTCAGAATCAATCCCAGACTAAAAAAGACTCTGGCGGCGATGGGTATCCCTATCACATTGTAAAAAAGCGCAAAAAACATATTTTGACGAATTTTTGTCATCGTTTCTTTAGACAATTCAATCGCTTTCACCACGTCGCGAAGATCGTTTTTAATAATTACAATCCCGCCGGCTTCCATCGCCACATCGGTACCGGAACCCATGGCGATTCCAAGATCGGCTTGAGCCAATGCCGGGGCATCGTTTATACCATCGCCGACCATCGCCACAACTTTCCCGTTGTCTTGAAGTTTCTTAACCTCGTTGGCTTTGTCTTCGGGAAGGACTTCAGCTAAAACATTGGTGATACCGACTTCTTTAGCGATCGCGGCGGCAGTTCGCTGATTATCGCCGGTAATCATCCAAACATCAACGCCCATTTTCTTTAGTTTTTCCACTGCCTCTTTTGAAGTTTCCTTGACAGTATCGGCGACACCGATAGCTCCAATAATTTCCTTTTCATTAGAAAGAAGCATGACGGTTTTGCCCTCTTCCTCAATCCGAGATATCTTTCTATCGATACGGTCGATATCAAGTCTAACGATCTCTGTAACAAGCCTTCTGTTTCCAAAGTAATATTTTTTACCATTTATTTTACCCTCGACGCCATGACCGGGGATCGCGCTGAAGCTGGCGACTTCGTCTAATTTAATTCCTTTCTGATCTGCATAACTATAAATAGCTTCAGCTAGCGGATGCTCGGAGGATTTTTCCAATGAGGCGGAAATCTGTAAAATGTCATCTTCGTCAATGTCGGAGAATGAGACGATGTCGGTAACTTCAGGTTTTCCCTTTGTCAAAGTGCCGGTTTTATCAAAAATAATTGCCTTAATCTTCTCCGCCGCTTCCAGAGGTTCACCACCTTTAATTAAAATCCCATGTTCAGCGCCCTTGCCGGTTCCAACCATAATTGCCGTTGGAGTCGCCAAGCCAAGCGCACAGGGGCAAGCGATAACTATAACGGCGGTAAAGGCCATCAGGGCAAAAGATATACTGGAGCCCAGAAGCAACCAAACGACTAAGGTTAGGATTGCCAAACCGATAACGACTGGTACGAACCATGATGAGATACGATCAGCGAAGGCTTGAATCGGAGCTTTTGATCCTTGCGCCTCCTCAATCAGCCGAATGATCTGTGAAAGGGTTGTCTCGGAGCCAATTTTTGTTGCCCTAAATTCAAAACTGCCGGTCTTGTTAATAGTGGCGCCGATAACGATATCGCCGACATTTTTTTCAACCGGCAAACTCTCGCCGGTTACCATCGATTCATCGAGCGCAGAAGACCCTTTGGTTATTACGCCGTCAACCGGTACTTTCTCTCCTGGCCGAACAAGGACAATATCTCCATGGATAACTTCGTCAACCGGAATATCAAGTGTTTTACCCTCTCGGATTACTCTCGCCGTTTTTGCCTGCAAACCCATTAATTTTTTAATTGCATCCGAGGTTTTGCCTTTTGCTTTTGCTTCCAGCCACTTGCCGAGGATAACAAAGGTGATAAGGAAAGCAGCCGTTTCAAAATACAAATCAGGGATTTTCATCCCATCAAGACCGATAATAGTATTATTGGAAGAAACGTAGATGACGAAATTTATCAAACTATAAAAGAAAGCAGTCGAGGTGCCGATAGCGATCAAAGAGTCCATGTTAAAAGTTTTCATTCGAAGACTTGACCACATACCTTTGTAAAATCCGGCGCCGATGATAAACTGAACAGGGATAGCCAAAACCAAGGAAACTATGCCGAAGTAGGGTGGGAATATTCCTCCTCCGGGAAGCCATTTGAAAAAATCAAGTAACATGAAATATAACATTGGCAGAGAAAAGATCAGCCCAAAAAGAAATTTCTTCCGAAGCTCGTCTATTTCACGTTCTCTCATTTTTTGATCAAATTCCGGATCTTTTTCATCAACAAAAGTCGCTTTATATCCGGCCCCCTTGACTGCCAAAATTAAATCATCGGGATTTGTTTTATTTTCGTCATAAACAACCAGGGCTTTTTCAGTCGCAAAATTGACATTTGCCGAGCTTACGCCAGTAATTTTGCGAAGAGTTCTTTCGATAATCCCCGCGCAGGAAGTGCAGTGCATACCCTCAATTTTTAAGATAAGTTTGTGCTTCATATTGTTTCCTTTTATTAGCTTGCAATAAGTTTTCCGCGGGAGACTCCCATGGCGCAAGTGATATCATAAGTTCCCTTTTTCGGAGTAAAATCCCACTTAATTGTCTCTCCTTTTTCGAGTAATTGCGGCTCGTTAACAAGCCCGGGTATCATTATGGTGCTCATACATCCTACTCCCTCGGCATTTGCAGTGATTTCAAAATGCACCGGTTTGTCCGCCTCTACGGAAAATGCGTTTGGAGTAATATCGGATTTTGCTTCCCAGGAAACATCATCGAAAGTAGCTTTAATGTTTTGCGTCTTGCCTTGGTTCGTCTGCGAAGGGGCAGGATTCGGGCCGATTGACGACTGGGAAGATTGATTAGACGAAGAAGGGGATTGCGTATCCGGAGGGGTTGAAGCCGGAGCATCATTTTCCACAACAATGAATTTACCCGAGTACATACCCATCGAGCAGGAGAATTTGAGCTCTCCCGTTTCAGTCGGCGTGAATTCAACAGTGTTTATTCCGGGGTCGAGAAATTCTTTTATATTTTTCTTTGACATAAAAATACTTGAGGAACAGGAATTGGAATCTTTGGAATCTATAATCCACTTTACTGGTATATTGTTCTTGACCGTGAATTTGTTTGGAGAGTACCCTCCCGAATTTTGTGTCATTCGAACGACCTGAAATCCGTTCTCGATCACAACATTCGGATCTTCGCTCGATGATATACCGGGGTCACCATCGAGTGGAAAAATATTGAAACCGGTCAGACGATAGCCGTTAGAGATATTAAAAATTGCAAGAAAAATTACCAAAAGACCGGTGAATTTAAAAAACTTTTTAGCGAAATTGCCTTTAAGAGTAGAGGTCAAACCGCCGATACCAAGAAGCCCGGGAGCAGTTCCCAAAGCAAAAATTGCCATAATCAAACTTCCGGCCCAGAAACTTCCGGTGCTTATGGCATAAAGTTGCATCGCTTGAGTAAACCCGCATGGTACGAAAAAGGTTAATGCACCGACTAGGGCAGAGTTCATATGGCTGTACTCTCTCTCATGGCGCTCCTTAATGCCAAAAAGCCGAGTTAAGCTTGGCGGAAGAGAGAGCGAAAGATTGGATAATTTGGGGAATATTTCCGTAAGTTGCGCTCCCAGAATTAGCATTACAATTCCGACAGCGATTGTCGCAAGCCCCAAAGTCGGTCCGGAAAGTTGGAATGCTTTACCGATTAATCCGATTAATCCGCCGAGAACGAAATAGGATAAGATTCTACCCAAATTAAAATATAGATGAGGCCTAAATTTTTGAGCCGGTGTCGCTTCGGGGTGTTTTTCAGCGTGTCTAGCGGAAATTCCCAAGATCAATCCTCCGACTAACGCCATACAGGTAGAGAGTCCGGCGGTTACTCCGATCAAGAGGACGAAGAGAAGGTTCGAGGGCTTGTCTGCGGTGCCGGTATTTATATTAAAGAGACCTATTTTTTTTGCGATAAAATATAAAATCAGCAAGACAACAAGTGATTTCGCTAGGTCGAGATAGTTTTTTGTATCCATGCTCAACCAAGATTTTGACTCGTCAACCCCGACCTCATAACCGGCCTCCGCTATCAGTCGTCGGGTTTTTCCCATATCGAGTGGATGTTGCGAATATACCCGGGCTTCTTTATCCTTAAAACTAACCTGAATATTTTTAATGTTAGGATCTTCTTTTAGCTTTTCTCCAACAAGAATTTCGCAGGAACGGCAGTGCATTCCTTTTATCGGAATAACAGTTTTGTTCATAAATCCCTTCCATGAAAGCGTTATTTGTTAGCTAGTTTCGAAACTTTTAGAATTTCCGCGACCATTTTTTGTTTTCTGGTTTCGTTATTGGTTTTCATAGCGTTTTTAAAACAGGTGTTTAGGTGTCCCTCCATAAGCATATGATGAGCGGATTTCAGAAGGCCTATAACGGCTAAATTCTGTTGCATAATGTCAATGCAATAATCGCCGTCCTCGATCATCTTGATAATTTTCTCGATGTGACTTTTCGCTTTTTTGAAATTGATTAAAGTTTTCTCGCTTTTTTTATCCATTTCTTCTCCATTTATTTTAAAATACATACACCTATGGTGTAGGTATATGTATAATACACCTTAATCATTTTCCTTGTCAAGTGCCGTGCTTGCAGTGCCGCTAACGAAAAGCTCTATTTGCTGATATATTTCCAGAGTGCCGAAATTCCCAAAACTAACAAGACAATAAATAGCAGATAGATTATCCAGCCAAACAACATCATTGATATACCGTTATCGCCGGTCATCATGCTTGGATTCATGCTCATCATTGATCCCTCCTTAATTAATATTACCCGCTAATTGTACCACAAATCGTCAGTTATTTCTTTCGAAAAATTTGATCAGTCATATTCAGTCTGTAAAAATGTGCAAATTTGCTGTAATTGCTGTAATATTGATGGTAGCAAACATAAGGGATGGGAAAGTCGGATGAAGAAGATCTCGAGGGAGATGAAATCAAGAAAAAGGGCATTTACGCTCATTGAGATTCTGGTTGATCTTATGATCATCTCTTTTGTGGCGACTGCGATTATCGCCGCCTTCATGGCCGGCTACAACGCACTTTCATTATCGAAAGCGAAAATTGCCGCCGTGGCACTGGCAAACGAGAAAATGGAGGAGCTAAGAAATATGCCCTACGACGATCTGGCGACTGAAAACGGGGCGATATATCCACCGGGAGATCTTCCGGACGACGAAGAAATAGTTAGAAAAAATATTCGCCTCAATGTCCATATTACGCTAAACTATGTCGATGATCCTTTTGACGGAGACGCCTTGGGCAGTATCCCGGGCAAACCGGTGGATATTTATCCTTATGATTATAAAAAGGCGCGGATCGAGGTTCACAAAATCGGTAGAGAGCCAGCACTTGCAGACATCTCGACGAATATTTCAGCCAAAGCGGCGGAAACGCCAAGCGATACAGGTATTTTATATTTATGCATCATCGATGCAGAGAATCAGCCGGTTAATGATGCAACCGTAACTATTCAAAACACAGAAGTTTCTCCGCCGGTTGATATGGAACTTATAACCGACGACACTGGATGTGTTATGGTGCCGGCGCTGCCCCCGGACGAGCACAACCACTACCATTTAGTTGTTACAAAGGATGGATATTCGACCGATATGACATATCCGCGTACCGCCCAAAACCCGAATCAACTTCAGCCCGATGTAAATATCTCTGTCCAACAGGTGACGCGGCAAACTCTCGCCATAGACAAGGTTAGTACCCTTACAATCAATACGGTGGACTTAAGCGGCGCTCCGATTCCGAATCTCAATCTCCATATAGAAGATAGCAAGGAAATATATTTTAACCCGACTACTTACAAGTATTCGGAGGATCATGACTGCAATGCTTTCGGACAGCTGACACTAACCGATATGGAGTGGGGGAATTATAAAATTAGCGTTAATACCGACGGGTTTTTTACAAGTTCGGCGCATCCGGTGTTGCCCGTGTATCTTGACCCTGACTCGGATTTAACCGTAACGGTCTATGTAACGAATTCCGCAACCGCTCCGAGGATAACCTCGCTTTTACCCTCGCAGGGAGTTTTGGGCGATCTGACATCAATCATTGCCACCGGATATAATTTTGATAATAGTGCGGAGATGAAATTGGTAAATTCTGGTAGCGGCGCAGAAATTATTGGAACCGATGTTGCTGTGCAAGCTCACCAAGAAATTATCGCGGACTTCAATCTAGCAACTGGATCTGTCGGCTTTTGGGATCTGGTCATCACCAACCCGGGCGGAGAGTTTTCCAGGCAATACAACGCGATAGAAATCGTGGCAGAATGAAAATTAAAATGTTAAAACCGGGCTCGACTCTGATTGAATTGGTTGCGGTTGCTGGTTTGATGGCGATTCTTTCGGCGCTTCTGGCGACATTGGTTGCGCAGAGTTTAAAAAGTTATAGGGAAAGCCGTCAAATAGTCGAACTTCAGGGAAACGCCGCTATGGCGATTAAAGATTTCGAATCAATCACCAGGGGTGCTACCGAAATTGTTGTATCAGCGCCGGACGAGCTTGCTTTTTACGCCTATATGGTGGGAGATGATTACCCTGCCCCGACATTAGTTAGATATTACACGGAGAATGGAGAGCTTCTGCGCTCAACGATTGCTCCGAGCGGAGAGGGTCCGACATTTACATATCCAACGGAAGATGAACTTGTAAATAAGATCATAAAACATGTTTTGAACACCGATACCATATTTACTTACTACAATGAAGCATCGGCGGAAGTGGCGGCGCCGGCACCAGTCGATACGGTAAGGATGATAAGAATTACCATAAATGTTGGTTACACTGACAAGGCAACGCCGACTGATATTACGGAGACAACGGTGGTGAGTCTTAGGAATCTGAAAAATAACTTGTAGAAACCACGCTGACTTGATAACGCTGATTGAACGCTGAAAAATTCAAAGACGAAGGAGATGAATAAAATGGCTAACAAGCTAAAAAGCTACTACCTAAAACCTAAAAAAGGCATGTATCTTCCCGTTATTATGCTCGCCTCGGTGATTTTTGTGGCGCTTGCAGTAGCGGTGATAACTTTTGCTCTTTCGGATCTAAAAGATTCCAAACTCCACGAAAGAAATATCTCCGCACTGGAAGTGGCGGAAGCGGGAGTCAATTACTATATGTGGCATCTCTCGCATGATAATGATGACTACTGTGATGGCGGGGAATGTATAGGGGAGACTCCCTACGGTCCATATTCACACGAGTTTAAAGATCAAAGCGGGCAGGTAATCGGAAGCTACGATTTGTATATCACTCCACCGGCTTTGGGAGAGTCGGTAACAACAGTAAAAGCGGTCGGACGACTTAATAATTCCCAGCTTGATAGAATAGTGGTAGCAGAACTGGGAATGCCTTCATTTGCACAATATGCTTTTGTTATTGACACCGAATGTTGGTTTGGCGAGGATGAGGAGACTTATGGACCGGTTCATTCGAACACCGGCATTCACTTTGATGGCACAGCTCACGGTGTCGTATCTTCCGCATCGGAGGATTATACTCCGGCATCCTCTTTCGGGGGCGATGGCCAAGTCCACGACGGAGTTTGGGGTACGGGTGGTCCAACCAGCTATTGGGTTTATCCGGTACCGGCGGTGGATTTTAATCGAATAAGCATCGATTTTACGGATTTGAGTGAAAAAGCAACAGAAAATGGAATTTCGCTTGGGAGCTCACGATCGAATGGCTATTATCTAATGCTTCGGGCTGATGACAAAATTGATGTTTATCGAGTCACTCGAGAAAGAACGTCGGGGATTACGACTACCTTTATCCAAACTCGGAACGCGCCATCAAATGGAATTGTATATGTCGAAGATAACGTCTGGGTGGACGGATCATATAACAACCACATAACCATAGCCGCCCATACTTCCGGAAGCGGATCTCCAATAATAAAAATCAAAGCCAATCTTTTATATCAAGCCAAAGATGGCACCTCCAGCGTGGGCTTAGTCGCAGAAGGCGATATCCAGGTGCCACGATACGCTTCGAATAATTTAGAAATCGATGCGGCAATGCTCTCCCAAAATGGTCATGTTTGGTTTCCGTATGTCAACGGAGTCATCAAAAATCAAATCACTGTTTATGGGTCAATCGGAACAAAACTGACTTGGACTTGGACTTGGGTTAATGGCTCCGGTACGGTTGTCTCCGGCTATCGCTATACCAGCCAAACCTATGATCCGTATTTAACCTTGACTCCGCCACCGGAATTCCCCACCACCGGAAGTTACGCGATTTTGAATTGGAGAGAAGAATAAACGTACACAGAATTATTTCACAGAAAGAGCACAGAAATTATCACACAGAAAAATCCACAGAATTGCGCAGAAAATTCTTTTCACGAAAATATAAGTAACTGCGCAAGCATCTGTAATAGTGAAGCACGGGTAGTCAGAATAGTCTTCTCGATCCATTCGGTGAGAGCGAAGGCGAGAGATCTACAAACTACAATCCCAGTGTATAGTCGGTGTAGACGAGGAGAATTGAATAATTCGAAGCATACTATTTGTAATTTCGTTAAGGGTTTATGAAAATATTGATCTTTATTTCTCTGATAATGCTTGGTATAATTTGCGTCCGCTATTCGAAATGGATTACAGACAATACCACGCGATTTGAATGGCCGGAGCGAACCTTCGGCCCCGGTGGAACTTATAGTGCTTGGAAAATCCTCGGAGTCCTTATCATCATCTTTGCATTTTATTATTTAATTGGGCTGTAGCTCATTGCGTCCGAGACTGCGCAATATGTTCGGAAATAGAACAATCTATTGACATATAAAACAACAGAGGTATACTAAAACTGACACATAAGAGGTAGGAAAAATGAGTCAAATCACAAAAAATTCAATTGGGAAGAAAATCCAAAATCTACGCGAACGAGCCGGTAAATCGCAAGAAGAAGTCGCAGGTGTTTTGGGGATACCGCGAACATCGTTGTCACAGATCGAAACAGGAGAAAGAGATTTGACAAGCCTGGAGCTAGCCCAGCTCTCGACGGTATTTGGTGTTCCGACGGATTATGTTTTATCTGATGAGAAAATTAGCCAAGAGATAGCGGTTGAGCCGAGAGAGAAAGAATCAGAGGAAAGAATATCAATACCCAGATTAAAGAAAAATAAGTTCAAAGAAGTTTTGCTCTATATTCTGGAAAAAATAGCCGGAAAGCCGAATATCGGCGAAACGGTATTATATAAGTTGTTGTATTTCTGCGATTTTAATTATTATGAAATATTCGAAGAACAATTAACAGGTGCGAAGTATATCAAAAATCACTATGGACCGACCCCGATCTCGTTCAAAGGAGTCGTTGGAGAAATGATCAAGAATGGTGAGATTTCACTCGATAAAAACAAATATCATGGCTATCCGCAGACCCGATATATCGCCTTGAGAAGACCTGACCTACGACGAATAAACGGAGCAGAAAAAGAAATTATTGATGATGTGCTCTGCAAACTATCAGATTTAAGCGCCAAACAAATCAGCGAATATTCTCATGATGATACGCCATGGAAAATTGCCGAGAGCGGGAAACCCATTGATTATGAAGCTGTTTTTTATCGGTCGCCTGCCTACTCTGTTAGGGAGTACGACGAACTCTAGGATGGCGAAATGCAGTTTATCGAGATACCGGAATTTAGCAAAGATTTCAAGAAGCTCAATAAAAAATATAAGTCGCTTAGGGGGGATTTGGAACTTAGAAAAAAAGTTCTCGAAATGTTTCCAGTCGGTAGGGGGAATGATGTTGATCAGATACCCGGGTTAAAAATCAAAAGAAAAATATATAAAACGAGACTTATGTGTCGGACACTGCGAAGAGACTCCCTGCGCTTGATATATTGTTATGAGGAAGATAAACAAAAAATCACCTTTATCGAACTATATTTCAAAGGCGATAAAACGACAGAGGACAGAGATCGGATATTAAAGCATTTTGCATAAATTCTTCTTCTTCAGCGGCCGGGCTTTTTGGGGATGAGAAAGATCAATTTAGCGAGAAGCGGGGCAGAAAGAGAACCGTCCCCTCATTTGCCTTCAACATCTGGCACTATCAATCATTAAATAGTATGACAACATCATACTTTAGAGAATAGAGCGCATCGAGCAACTTAGTTATTTTTCTCCAGCACTTTGAGAGCTTCCTTAACAGATGAAGAGTCAGTGTTCGTAAGGCGAATTTCTTTTTGGTCGGCATACCTTTCATAAACATCAGATAGAAACTCATCGGCAAAAGAGGGTGTAAGCACTACAACATCAGCAAAATCCAAAACGATCTCTTTCTCATCGGTTCCATTTACAATTTGAAAAAGACCCAAAGCGGCCTCGCGACCGTCAGGGCGGCTATTCAAAACCGGGCCGAATTTTTTCATTTCGATAATCATTTGTATTTACACCAGCTAACAATAACATACCTGCGTCTTTGTCGATATTACCACATTATGATAAAGTATATTATAAGGAATAACAATGTTATTCATTAGAATAATTTAGAATTAATTCAATAACCGATGCCCGACGAAGCACCAACTAAAAAAATTAATAAAACCGACTATTTTTTTGTCGATGAAGCCGGAGACCCGACATTTTTTAATCGTTTTGGAAAAAATATCGTCGGAACAGAGGGATGCTCTAAAATCTTACTGCTTGGATTTATAAAAACAGATGACCCTGATATTTTACGAAAAGAAATACTGAAACTTCAATCCGAAGTAGTGAATGACCCATACTATTCTGGCGTTCCATCACTGCAAAAAACAAAAATTTGTTTTCACGCCAAGGACGATATTCCAGAAATTCGTGAAAAAGTATACCGAATTATCACGTCTTTGAATTTTAAAGCTGAGTTTTTTGTTGCTAGAAAATTGGATAAGGTATTTCTTGACAGACACAAGGGGAAAGAAAATTTATTTTATGACGATTTAATTACGAAACTTTTTGAAAACAAATTGCACAAGGCAGATAAGTCAGTAATATATTTTGCGACCAGAGGCAACAAAACGAGACAAAAACCACTCGAGGATGCAATTGAAAAAGCCACTCTTACTTTTGAAAAGAAATGGGGAATTAAAGTTGATGGACAAATAAAAGTATTACCGCAATCTCCTGTCGGGGAGCCATGTCTGCAAATTGTTGATTACATGAACTGGGCAGTTCAAAGAGTTTTTACAAAAGGTGAACAAAGATTTTACAAACTTGTTGAGGATAAAATAAGTTTCTTGGTTGATATTTACGATTTTGATAAATATCCAAAAAATTATTACAATAGAAAAAATCCTTTTGATATAACGAAAATAAGCCCTCTATAGCTAGTCTCGATTGCTCGAGATCACGGCATGAAGCCGACTTTCGCTGTGAGAAGACTTATTTCAATTACTATTGTATATCTGTGGATAACGGCTGTCAATAGCACGAATTAGATAACGAAAAATCTTACCGAAATGAGATTCGTTAGATAGTTAACAATCTTACCGAAATCTGCTAAGCTATCAAGATTCTTTAATCTTGGAGCTAGAAAGCAGATGATGAGCAAAATTAG
>Ga0208373_1001883_pt1 | contig 25452 bp, 25 predicted proteins | sample RifOxyC2_FD_184036 | JGI IMG/M metagenome (GOLD analysis project Ga0208373, IMG submission 184036) | Soil microbial communities from Rifle, Colorado - Rifle Oxygen_injection C2 (SPAdes) | ecosystem: Environmental > Terrestrial > Deep subsurface > Rock core/Sediment | place: Rifle, Colorado... | reverse complement strand
GGAAGATAGGTCAGGGGTTCCCGCCTTCGATAGACGTGTCATCAATAATCGTGGCTATCCGCCACATTGCTGACACATCTTTGGCGGGCAGGCGATCCCCCTCACCTCCAAAATTTGCAAAGCAAATTTTGGAAGAGCAATTGAGTGGATAGCCCGCTACTGATTCTATGTCGGATACGCAAAAGAACTGGTGGTTGAAGAGTAGATAAGGATAAATTTTTAATTGCGGTAAAATATCTAATACCTAATTTCAAATGTTAGAATATATATTTATTACGGGTAATTGAACACAATTACACTATATTTAACGTAATAAATTATAATAAGTTGAGCGTAGCTGAAAGTGGATCCCTCCAATACACTTCGCTAAAGCTTTGTGTAACAAATTACACTACAGCAAAAACTTTGTTAAGTAGAATTTAAAAATTTTTAAAATATGAAATTTATTAAAAACATAATAATGATAATCAAAGGGAATAATCCGAACCGAACTGTTGTTTTAGGATATTTTTTATATGTTTTAATAGGTTCTTTACTTTTATTGTTACCATTTTTTGAAAAAATACCAATAAAGTATTTAGACAATCTCTTTATCGCTACATCTGCTGTTTCTACCACCGGATTAGCAACTATAAGTATTAGTGATTGTTATAATTTCTGGGGTCAATTAATAGTAATAATATTGATCCAATTAGGTGGTATTGGATATATGACATTGGGTTCTTTTATTATCTTAGCGATTACTGATAAAATAGACTTATCTAGAAATGTAATGCACAAATACGTTTTATCAATTCCAGAACATATTAATACTAGAAAAATTATCAAAATCATTATTTGTTATACTTTCATAGTTGAATTTATAGGAACTATATTTTTATTTGTTTTTTTTAAGATAGCAAAAGTATCAAATGCATTATGGAGTGCTATTTTTCATAGTGTTTCGGCTTTTTGTACTGCAGGATTTAGCTTATATAATAACAGTCTAGAATCATTTCATAGAAATATCGGTATAAATTTTACAATTTCAGTTTTGTGTATTTTAGGATCTATTGGTTTTATTATTGTTTATGATATATGGAATGAAAGTATAAAGGAAAAGAGATCAATAACATTAACATCAAAAATAATATTAAGATCAACATTTCTGCTAATAACATTAGGAACAATTGTATTATTCTTTTTTGAACCGATAATAATAAGAGAAACTTTTTTTGAACGTATGTTAACATCTTTTTTTCAAAGCATGACTTCATTAACAACAGCAGGATTTAATACAATTCCCATTTCCAATCTTACGATGCTTTCGTATTTAGTAATAACTATGTTAATGATTATAGGAGCATCTCCGTCTGGAACTGGTGGTGGATTGAAAACCACGACTTTCACAACTTTAATTGGTGTAATGAAGAGTTCACTTAAAGGAGAAAAAGATGTTAGATTTTTAAATAGAACAATACCTAATGAGCGTGTATGGCTTGCAATTTCTAGTTTGTTTTTTTATTTAACGTTACTATTTATAAGTACATTTCCCCTTTTTCTTAAAGACAACAGATTTCTTTTCCATCAAGTACTTTTTGAAGTCGCTTCTGCATTAGGTACGGTTGGATTGAGCACAGGGATAACACAACAACTAAATAATTTTGAAAAAATAATCATAATAATTACAATGTTTATAGGTAGAATAGGACCTTTAAGTTTTGGTATATCGCTGTTTCTTAAAAAAAGACCAAATTTAATAAAATATCCAACAGAAGATTTAGCAATATAGATTTATATTAGACTTGGTGTAAGGAACTGAGTTTAAATTATTGAAATGACCTTGTTATTTAAGGTCATTTTTTATTTGACATTTTAAGGGTAAATGTTATAATATTTTTATGAGTAAAATTAGCAAAAATGTTGAAAATAATGCAATAAAAGATGATTTTAAGGATTTCATTGAAATATTGAATAAACATAAAGTCGATTACTGTATAACTGGTGCATATGCTGTATCTTTTTATTCCGAGCCGAGGTCAACGAGAGATATTGATTTTTATATTGCCCATACAAAGGATAATTCGAAAAGAATAGCCAATGCAATAAAAGAATTTACGAATGAAAGTGTTGATGAAAACTATTTTAATACAGCTGAAACTGTTATTTTGCGTATAGGGATAGAACCTAATCAGATAGAGATGGCTAATGAATTAACAGGTTTAAAAGATACTGATATTATAAAGCATCGGATAAAAGGTAAATATGGAAACATAATCGCTTATTATATAGGCTTAGATGACCTTATTAAGAATAAGTTAATTGTAAAAAATATGTCAATAAGAGGGAGAAAAAAAAGTTCAGATTCAGCAGATTATGAAGCACTGAAATTAGTCAGAAATAAGCTTAAAAACAAATGAAAAACATACATATTAAATTATATCATTCGTATCAAGAGGCGGATAAGGATAGTATTAATGAGACCTTAAAGATGAAACCCGAAGAGCGGATTGCTGCAGTTAATATAATTAGAAGAAAAATATTTAATTTAAAAGGTATTAATGCTGATAATAAAGTAAAGAAAGTAATTTCATATGGTAAAAGATAAAAATATCTAAGGAAATGTGATTTTCAAGCTGTTTAAATGACCTTCTATTTTGGGTCATTTTTTTTATGCCCAGAATCCGTAGCCTCTGCAACGGATGATATTGTTATCCCGTTAGGTCCATTAGGTCTTCGCCCCAAAGGGGCGCCCCGCTTCGCCGGAGCTTCAGCGAGGCGAGAGACCTCGCTTTTGGCGGGCAGGACTCAAAAAAATAACATTAAAATATTTTAATTTCTATTTAATGTTATTTTAATCATCATAATAATATGATTAGTTAGCGAAAAAAGTTTTTATGGAGGTGTTAATTGTGAACTGGTTAGTTTTTCTTATAAGCAGTATTGGGCAGGAGTTGGATTGGAAAAATTTCTTGAAATGTTTAATTTAAATTAAATAGGAGCTGTTGTTAATTCTCACTAAATAGGTAACCCTTTATTTTTAAAGAATCTGTCAATTCTAATGCTGTCATTTTGAGCGAAGCGAAAAATCTCTATTTAAAAAGGTTTTTAGACCCTTCACTTCGTTCAAGAGTGACGTCAACGGATGAACGAGATAGTAAAAAAGTTACCTAATTATTGAGCAACTACAGCTGTCACTAATTACCAATTAATAAAAAAGGGGGTGATAATTTATGAAAAAGAAAACCGCGAAAAGAAAAAGTAATAAAAAGGTTAAGAAAAACCAGAAATATACTTGTTCGCAATGCGGAGCCGTTGTAACGGTTGACGAATGTGGATGTTCGGAAACTATGAATCTGTCTTGCTGCGGTGAACAAATGACGGTAGCCGGATGTTAAAAGAAAGGTTTACATAGAGTTAGCTCGTGGAGCTTAAATGAAAATATACCATTAGAGGTCTTTTTAGACCTCTAATGGGCAGTATTATTTAAATGTTTTTAGGAGAAAATATGATTAATACAAAAACTCAGCAAGAATTAGTTTTAATGTTGAATAAAGCATTGGAATTAGAACATGCAGCAAGGATTCAATATTTGGCGCATGCAGAACTCGTAAAAGGTGAAAATGCAGAAAAAGTGGTTGAAAGATTGAAAGAGATTGCATCGGATGAAGAAAAGCATGAAAAAAAGTTTCGTAATCTTATAGGAAATTATTTAAATGGCGAACCAACTATGAGTATGGCAGAAACATTCCACGCAAAAGATAGAAAGGAAATCTTTGAAGTTAATATTAAAGGTGAAAAAAATGCAATTGATTTTTATAAGCAAATATATCAAAAGATATGGGATTATAGAAAAGAGTTGCAATATGAATTTGAGATATTTGAACATGAGATAGGACATATAATAATAGATGAACAGGAACATGTAGCCGAGCTCAAAGTATTATTGGGCTTATAGTGCAAAAGAGTTCATAGAGTCAAGATAGCGGGATTGTGCGATAGTGCGATAGAATATATAAAATTCATATCCTATCCTACCAGCGCACAATAACACGATTTAATTAACTCTATAACCCTATGACTCTATAAACAGAATCAAATAAAGTATGGTTATTTTCAGAAACAGGTTTGAAGCAGGCCGAAAGCTTGCGGAAAAAATGAAAATCAGCAAGAAAATATTTAATAATATAATCGTGCTAGGTATTCCGCGAGGCGGAATATCAGTCGGTTATCCCATTGCAAAGAAATATTACAGTTATTTAGAACCGATAACTTTAGAGAAGATTCCAGTACCTGATAATGATTATATGGAATACGGCGCAATAACTCTGGATAGACATATTATTCTAAATGATAAATTGATAAAACAAAAGCATGTTGATAATGAAGAAATAGAACCTGTTATTGATAAAGCATATGAAGAAGTATTGCGGCGAGATAAACTATTTCGCGGTTTTAAAACTTTTCCAAATTTAGAAAAACGTACAATTATAATAGTGGATGATATGCTCAGTAAAGGTTATACGATGCTTGCAGCGATAAAATATGCAAAAGAAAATAAAGCAGGTAGAATTTTTGTCGCAATACCTGTTGCATATTATGAAGCATTCAATTTAGTTAAAGATGAAGTTGATGATATAATCTGCTTATATGTAAGTAGAGATAGTTCATTTAATATCGCATCCTGTTATGAATATTTTCCCGATATGAAAGATAAAGAAGTGACAGAAATATTAAATATGTCTCAAGAAATATATAAGATAACAGACAATAAATAATCACTTGACAAACTATTAAAAAGAATTATAATCAAATAAAATAGACACGGTAAAAAGTCAATTGTTATAAAATTGGCTTTTCTTCTATGTAGAAATTATATGTATGAAAAGTATGTAAATATTGTATTTGGTTTTTTGTTGCTAATTGCATTATATGTAATAAATACGCATAACTATCTTCTATTTCACTCAATAGTCGAATTGGTTATTTCTGCAATAGCATTCAGCGTGTTTATTTTCACGTGGAATGCCCGTAAATATACTGACAATCACTTCTATTTATTTTTAGGTATATCTTTTATATTTACCGGATTTATAAATTTGTTTCACATAATCAGTTATAAAGGTATGGGTGTATTTCCTGAACATTACGGTGCTAATATATCAACGCAATTATGGATTGTAATGCGATATGTAACCGGAATTTCTTTTTTTATCGCTCCATTCTTTGTAAAAAGAAAATTTAATGAAAAATTGGTAGTAACAATTTTCTTTGTGATAATTTCAGCTTTATTCGCAAGTATTTTTTATTGGAACATTTTTCCAAATTGTTATATTGACGGAATAGGACTTACCCGATTCAAAAAAATAAGCGAATATATTATTATTCTGTTTTTTTCGGGTTCGCTTTATTTATTATGGAAAATACGCAAAGAGTTTGATTTAAATATTTTTAAACTGCTGATTTTATCAATTACACTTTCAATAATTGCTGAGTTATTTTTCACTTTTTATGCAAATGCTTATGATACTGCAAATTTATTAGGGCATTTTTTTATATTGATATCATTTTACCTTATTTATAAATCTATTTTAATAATTGGAATTAATAAACCACATGATATTATTTTTAGACAATTAAAACAAGGTGAGGAACGGCTCAAGGAAGAAAAAAGTGTTATTGCTGCCGTTATCGAAAATACTGAAGCTCATCTTGCATATCTTGATTCCGATTTCAACTTTATCTTTGTAAACTCCACGTACGCTAAAATGAATAAACATTCTGTCGACTGGTTTGTAGGAAAAAATCATTTTAGGATTTTGCCGAATGAAGAAAATGAATTTATTTTCAAAAAAGTGCGGGATACCGGTGAACCTATTTCATTTAAAGCAAAACCGTTTAAATTTCCTGGCCAACCAGAATTAGGAGTAACATATTGGGATTGGACACTTACACCTATAAAAGATTCTGCCGGTAAAGTTCAGCATCTGGTTTTATCCCTTGTTGATGTTACCGAGGCAAAACGCGTAGAAGAGATGTTACGCGAAAGCAATAATTTTAGCCAGTCGTTATTACAGACAATTCCTTTTGGAATGGATATAGTAGACGAAGAAGGGAATATACTTTTTGTTAATAAAAAGTTAGAAGATTTATTTAGGGAAAAAATTATTGGAAAGAAATGCTGGTCAGTATACAGGGATGACAAAAAGCAATGTATAATTTGTCCGTTAAGAAAAGGGATTAATATATCTGAAACGGCAACGATTGAAGCGGAGCGCGTATTTGGCGGGAAAACATTGCAAGTTACTCATACTGGAATGATATACAAGGGCAAGAAGGCGATACTTGAAATTTTTGAAGATATCACGGACAGAAAAAAAGTAGAAGAAAAAATAAAACATCTGGCTTCATTCCCGGAATTTAATCCGGATCCCGTCTTGGAATTGGATTTGTCAGGGAAAGTAATTTTTTATAATAAAGCCACCTCTAAGGTTCTGAATGATTTAAAAATAAAAGATGATGCAAGCGTATTCATTCCTAAGGATATATTCAAAATTATAGAAATTTTTAAGGAGGGAAAAACCGATTTGACGCTTTGGGAGATTAAAATAGGTAATAAATATTTTAAAGAAAACATTTATTATACGGCGCAGTTTAATAGTGTAAGAATTTATGTTGATGATATAACACAGCTAAGATGTGCCGAAGAAGAACTTAAGAAAGAAAATTTGAAGTTACTGGAAAGTGATAGAAAAAAAACCGAATTTATTTCAGTTGTATCGCATGATTTAAGGACACCGCTTACATCTATAATGGGATTTGCAGATACACTAAAAAATAAAAAATTAAAATTAGACGAAGAACAAAAGGAAACCTTTGTCGGATATATACAGGAAGAATCACGAAGATTAGGCAGACTTATTTCGGATTTTCTCGATATATCAAATATTGAAGACGGAAGCCTTAAAATAATAAAACAGAAAACAGATATTAATCAACTTATTAATAATATGATAAACATGTTTAAAATAAATAAGAAAGATATACAGATAATAGTAGAATTTGAATCTAATTTACCTGAAATAAATGTGGATGAAGATAGAATAAAACAGGTAATACAGAATATAATAAGCAATGCAATAAAATATTCTCCACCGGAATCAGTGATAAATATAGATGCCAAAAAGGTTAATTCAGATATACAGGTAACTATAAGGGACCAAGGTGTGGGTATTCCGGACAAAGAAAAAGAAAAGGTATTTGAAAAACATCATAGAATAGACACCCATATTTCAAGGAAAGAACGGGGTACGGGACTTGGTTTAGCGATAAGCAAAGCCATAATTGAAATACATAACGGAAGAATATGGATAGAGGATAATCTGCCGGTCGGCAGCAAATTTATTTTTAAGATTCCTATATTATGAAAAAGAAAAAAATATTAGTTATTGAGGATGAAAAAAAAATTAATCAATTACTTTCAATTAATTTTGCCGGTGAAGGTTTTCAGGTTGATACAGCAACCAGTGGGGAGCAGGGGCTTGAAAAGGTTGACAAATTCATGCCTGATATAGTGATACTGGATGTAAGGTTACCTTTAATGGATGGCTGGGAAGTATGCAGAAGAATAAAAGGTAATCATAAATATAAAGACATTTTGGTGGTTATGTTGACTGCATTAACTCAGAAAGCTGATATGGAAAAAGCAAAAGTGTTTTGTGCAGACGGATTTATCGGCAAGCCATTTGAAATTGATGATATAATAAAAAAAATAAAAGATATGACGTAAAAATGGGACAGATTCTATTTATTAAAATGGCTGGGCGGGACGGAACATTATATCAGGAGGGAATATGAAAAAGATAGTATTTTTTGTCTTAGTAGCTCTATTTATTGCGGGAAATTGCTTTGCTACAAATTCAAAGGAAATTAAGAATTTGTCTAAGGAAAAGAAACCGGCATTATCGGCATCTGTAAAGAAGGTACAATCTTTTATAGATAAAGTAAAAAGTGTTGATAAAAACTCAAAAAAATCTGCTATGCCAAAAAAGACAGTAGTATTTAATGAACAAGATATAAATGAGTATCTTAATTATTTAGTTCAGGAAAAAAACAAAAAATTGGAAGTTGATAATGTCAAAGTGAAGTTTGTCGGTAATGATATTTTAAAGGCTGAGGCAAATGTAATTTTTGATCTGGCTGAAGTATTTAAACAAGAAGAAGATTCCTTGATAGGTAAAATTTTAAAGAAAGCTTCTAATTTTAAGAATTCATTTGATGTGCAGGTAAGAATATTCAGTAATAAAGGTAAGTATATGGTTGTTGTTCAATCGCTTAAGATTAACGGTATAAAATTACCGGATACCTTGGTACAGGTGTTTGTTAAACATATTGGCAAAAAACAGAAACCGCCTATTGATATGACAAAATTCGTTGACCTTCCTTACGGTGTTCAGAAGATAGAAATATCATCGGGTATTATAACCATAAAGTTATAATATTTTTCATTTTGAAGCAGGTTTTTGTATATCTATAAGTTCAACAGTAAAAATTAAAACTGAATTAGGTCCTATGGTATTTCCTGCGCCTCTATCTCCGTAGGCAAGCTCTGAAGGAATATATAATTCCCATTTTGAACCCGTTTTCATTAGTTGCAATGCTTCAGTCCAGCCTTTTATTACGGCATTTACAGGAAATGTTGCAGGTTGTCCCCGTTTGTAAGAACTGTCAAATTCAGTTCCATCAATTAATGTTCCTGAATAATTAACTACTACAGTATCGGTTGCTTTGGGTTTTGCTCCGGTACCTTCAGTAATAATTTTATACTGCAATCCGCTTGGTAATGTCTTAACGCCCGGTTTTGTTTTATTCTTAGCCAGGAATTCTTCACCGATATTTTTATTTTTGTCACCGGATTCTTTACTTTTTTCTTCCTGTTTTGCCATCATTTCCTGTTGAAGTTCCGTTATAGCTTGTTTTATTTCTTCATCAGTTAATGATATTTTTTTGCCGGAATAAGCATCTATAAGACCTTTGGCTAAAACATCAGAATCAATATCTAATCCCTGACTTTTTAAATTATTTCCGATATCTACTCCGATGCTATAGCTTACCTTATCCTTTTTGGTTTTCAAGTTCTTACCGGATTGCTGACAACCGGCAATAGTAAACAGATTTAACATAAAAAAAGACAAAATTACCGATATAAAAACATTTTTTTTCATACGCTCTCCTCCTTTTTAAAAAATCTGTGTATTATGTGATTATTAAAAAGCCAATAATCACATAATACATAATTTATAAAAATAAATCAATTAAAAAAGATAACAAAGTGGTTGACAAATAAAATATTATAGATAAACTAAATTAGATTATGAAGAAAGTTAAATTGGGTATTATAGGTTGCGGTATAGCCGCAAAAAAATTGCATCTTACTGCATTAAACCGATTAAAAGATAAGTTTGAGATTACCGCTTTATGTAACCATACGGAGAAAAAAGCAAAAGAATTTTCAAAATTAGTTGGCGGTGCGCCGTATGTGCTTGATTACAAAGAATTACTAAAACGTCCAGATGTTGAAGCAGTTGACATTGTGCTTCCCATATATTTAAACTATCCTGTTACAAGAGATGCATTAAAAGCAGGTAAGCACGTTATAGTTGAAAAACCGCTTGGGGCAAATTTACAGCAGGCAAAAAAAATGCTTGAATTAGAGAAACGATATAAACAGGTTAAAGTGCTTTTAGAAAATTATTTTTATAAACCGACGTATTTAAAAGCAAAAAAATATATTGATGAAGGTAAAATAGGGAAACCGTATTCAATATTATGGAATAAATGGACCTATTTTGATAAAAATAATATTTATGCATGTACCCAATGGCGGAAAAAAAACAGGCATATCGGCGGATTTATTTCTGACGGCGGAATACATCTAATTGCAACTTTAAGGATGCTTTTTGGTGAACTGAAACTAAAAAGTTCATTTAATAATTCAGTAAATCCGGCAATTGGTAATATGGATACGTTCGGATTGCATTTTGAAACACAAAAAGGAATTGACGGCATGATTACGCTGTTTTTTTCAGCAAACGGTTGTTATGATAACCAATTATATGTGTTTGGCACAAAAGGTACAATGTGCATACAGGGTTATAATACTATAATTATTAAAAAAAGCGGTAAACCCGAATATAAAGAAGTGGTTGATGATAATGGAGGACATACCGCCGCATTTGAAAATTTTTACAATGCAATTCGGAATAACCAGAAAATAATAAGCACCTTTTCCGAAGGATATAAGGATTTAAAAACTTTAATAGATGCTTTTTCTCTTGAATAGGGTGAAACAACAGGGAATTCTTAGCATCAAAAATATAACACTAAAATGTTGAATAATATAAATAATAAGATAGAAATGGTTAAAGCAAGCAAACTTGCAAAAACGTTTTATAATATAATTGCAGTTAATAATGTCAATTTTTCTGTTTATAAGCAGGAGTGTTTCGGACTACTTGGACCAAATGGTGCCGGAAAAACAACAACAGTCAGGATGATATATTGTTTTCTTGAACCAAGCGGAGGTGAATTAATAGTATTAGGGAAAAATGTTCTTAAAAATCCACGTGAGATAAAATCATGTATCGGTGTGTGCCCTCAAGAGAACAATCTTGACCCGGATTTAACCGTTTGGGATAATTTACGGGTTTTTGCCAGGTATTTTGATATCGGCAGGAATGAAGCAAGAGCACGTTGTGAAGAATTACTACATTTTGTAGGACTTTTTAATAAAAAGGACAGTCGAATTGATGAGCTTTCAGGAGGAATGAAACGGCGGCTTATTATTGCCAGGTCCTTGATAAATAAGCCGAATCTTTTAATTATGGATGAACCAACTACAGGACTGGACCCGCAAGGAAAACATCAGGTATGGGAAACGATTATGCAACTAAAAGGGCAGGGAACCACTTTTGTTTTAACAACACATTATATGGATGAAGCCGCACATCTTTGCGACAGAATAGTTATTATGGATAAGGGTGATATAATCATGGAAGGCAGGCCGAGAGAATTGGTTGAAAATAATATCGGTTCAAATGTTATTGAAATATATTCTTCTGATAGCGAAATCGAGAATTATATGAAAAGCAAAAATCTTAAATACGAAAAGACAAAAACACATTATTATATATATGTAAAAGGCGGTGAGAAAGAACTTACAGAAATTTGCGAAAGGTTTGGAAGCGAAATTTGTTCGCTGAGGATGGCAAATTTAGAAGATGTTTTTCTGAAATCAACCGGAAGAGAATTAAGAGAATAATGAAAAGAATTTTAAAAAATATTAGCTGGAGATCTTTGCGTGTATGGCAGAGAAATTATGATGTTTATTTGGCAACATGGAAAGTAAACTTCATTCCACCTTTATTAGAACCATTTTTATATCTTTTAGCTTTTGGTGTAGGGTTAGGTCAATTGGTTAATGATGTGACATATAATTCTACACAAATTTCTTATTTAAAATTTATAGGACCCGGCTTAATAGCTGTGGCTATTATGAATCATGGTTTTTTTGAGACTACGTATGCTTCTTTTGTAAGGATGTATTATCAAAAGACGTTTGACGCAATCTTATCAACACCGCTGACCATAGAAGATGTGGTTTTTGGAGAATTGCTTTGGGGAGCAACCAAATCGCTGTTCGCAGGTGCAATAATGCTTATTGTGATGATTTTTTTTAATTTGGTTTCTTTTCCTTTTTCGCTTTGGGTTTTGCCGGTTTCTTTTATTGCAGGTATGACTTTTTCTAGCATGGGTATGTGTTTTACTGCCATTGTAAGGAATATTGAAATGTTTAATTTTCCTGTTTTTTTGTTTATTACACCTATGTTTTTGTTCAGCGGTGTTTTCTTTCCGTTATCTACTTTGCCTTTATGGGCTCAATATGTAGCGTGGTTTTTGCCGTTAACTTTTTTAGTCTCAGCAATACGAGCGATTGCTTTAGGTATTTTTAGTTTTAATATTTTGTTACAGTTGTTAGTATTGATATTTATAGCTTTCATTTGTACATTATTGTGTTTAATGATGATGAAAAAAAGATTGTTAAAATGATACCGATTCCTGAATTCCCCAAATATAGAAAAATTGAACTTGAAGACAAACCGATTTTCGATGATTTATTTAAAAAGTATCATCCATTAATCTCTGATTTCACATTTACTAATTTATTTACTTGGAGATATGCTCATAAATTTCATATTTCTAATATCGGCGATTTTGTTTTAGTAATTTCATTGAAGGATAATAATTGGAGAATTTACGATCCTATCGGGCCGATTGAGAAAAAGAAAGAAATTATTAAGAGGTGCTTTTCTTTATTACCCGCTACTGATACGGTTAGATTTGTAATGCTTTTGGATATCGCGGCAGAGTTGTTCAGAGGGAATAGCTCTTACGTAATTGAGGAAGAACGCAATAATTTTGATTATGTTTATTTGACAAAAAATCTTATTGAATTAAAAGGAAAAGATTATGATAGCAAAAGAAATTTTATTAAGCGGTTTAACGAAAAATATAAATATGAATATAAGAGAATTACAAAAGATGATATTGAAAAATGTATTTTTTTCGAAGAAGAATGGTGTTTAAATAGAGACTGTTTTGGGATAGAAGGTTTGGAAAAAGAAAGAAAAGCTATAAAAGATATGCTGGTTAATTTTGAATATTTAAAAATCAAAGGAGGTATGCTTACAATAAATAACAAAATAGAGGCTGTGACACTAGGCGAAGCTTTGAATAAAGAAACCTTCGTGGTTCATATTGAAAAAGCAAACAGTGATTATATCGGTAGTTATCAAGTAATTAACCAGATGTTCTGTTCTGCCGAAGCTGTTAATTATAAGTATGTAAATCGCGAGCAGGACCTGGGCATCCCCGGTTTACGTAATTCAAAAGAATCCTACCATCCGCATAAAATGATTAAGAAATACACATTAGCATTAAACCAATAATCAAAAATCAATTCATTTTAAATCCATAATAATCAAGATTAGAATTTTTTAATAATTATTTAACGTTATTTTAATGATGAATTTTATATTTTATTAATACGTGATATATGTTTTTTAAAGTTTATAGAGATATATATGTTGTTTGTTTTTAGGAGGTGAGACGGAATGATGACTAAGAAACAGGGAACAATTACAAAATTGCAGGGAGGTGAATGCAGAATTCCGGAAGAATTGGATAAATGGCAATGCCTTGCCTGTCCATATATTTATGAATCTGAAAAGGGCGATCCAATCAATGGAGTTCAACCGGGAACAAAATTTGAACATATTCCTGATTATTGGGTATGTCCGGTATGCGGGATTTCAAAAGATCATTTTGAAAGAATTCTATAGTTATATAGAGTCTAAAATTTTTTAACAAGGAGGTAAAATGGGTAAAAGGTTGATTTTGGTTTTTGTTTTATTCACTTTGGTTATGAGTGTTGTGAATGCTCAGGAAATTAGCACAGAAGGGCTAATTGGCGTTACGTCAGTATCAGGGTATATTAAGACGAGAGCGCTTTGGATAGATGAAGATGTTACTACTTTTCGTTTCCAAGAATGGTATTTATCTTTAAATAGGCAACTTTCCAGTAAAGCAAATGCATCTGTTGGTGCGTATTTGTATGGCGGGAACCAGTTCTTTTTAGGCGATGCTTTTGTCGATTTAAGAAACATGCCAATGGAAATGTCGGGGATTTGGAGAATTGGAGTATCAAGGAATTATTCTTTTGGTTTAGTTCCAACGATTCCAAATAGAAAAACATCTAACTACGGTATTGTATCCGGCATGTTCACTGAAGATAGAGTTATAGGTGTACAGTATCTTTCAATGACAAGTCCAATCGAAGTAAATATAGCTGCTCATAATAGTTATGAACTTGGGGTAAAAACTGTAGGAGAAGGAATAAATACTGTTACGTTCCTTGCTGATAGCGATAATACATTTTCAGTATTTCAAAGAAATGACAATTCAGATTCAAAAGAAGTTTCCGCAAGAATAGCATATATATCAGCAAATTCATTTGATATAGGTGTATCAGGTGCGTACAGCGTATTACCGGAAACAGAGATAGCTGCATTAAATACAATCTTGGGTACCGATTATGTAAGTGATAAAAAGATTAGAGCAGGATTAGATTTTATGTGTACTGAACTTAATCCTATTATTTTGCAGGGCGAAATCTATAACGGATGGACCAGCGATCTTAAGCATACGGCTTGGCAGGCATTAACCGGGTATATGTTTAAGAAAGATAATAAACCTTTTGTAGATATTTATGCTCGGTATGGAGAAACCAATCCGATAATAGATACGAATCCTGCTATTCAGGAAACATGGAAATTAAGGCAGACAGTTTTGGCAGTTAAATATATGTTTACACCGGGAGTTTCACTGCAGTTGGAAGGTGAAATAAATAAGCAAAGAACACGAGGTGGTGCAGCTAACATTCCTTCAAGTGCCGCATTTTTAGAACTGATGTTTTTATATTGATACTGTTGAAATCACAGCAGAAAAGGGGTTTTTCAACAGTATCATATTAGTATAATTGGCATAAAGCGCAACATATATGCTTAAAAGGTAAAAATATATGAATAGTGAGAGCATTGAAAAATAGTAAAAGAAGATTATTTTAAAGGAGAATTTATGATGCACGGAGATTCAATGTATTTCTCAGGGGGGATTTTAATGTGGCTATTGTTTTTGATAATAATTGTTTTGCTAATTTATTTTATTGTAAGAAGCATGCAAGCTAAAGATACGGGTTTTGCATATAAGGAAACACCTTTGGATATTTTGAAGAAACGGTATGCCAAAGGAGAAATTACGAAAGAAGAATTTGATAAGATACGGAAAGATTTGGAATAATGATTTTATTTACTTTTCGCAGAATATCCAGTAGGTTGCTGCTAAGTAGTTTATTCCTAAAAATTTTAAGGAGGTATTGTCATGGCGAATGAAAGGTATGTGGATCCTGTTTGTGGAATGGAAATAACAAATATAAAAGATGCTATAGGTCCCATAGAATATATGGGAAAGAAATATTATTTTTGTGAAGTTGAAGATAAGGAAAAATTCGAGAAAAACCCAATGAAGTATGTAAAAAGCAAAAAAGAAGAAAAAGTCAAATCAATGATATAATAATTGAATTGTCTTTGTTAATTTTCTAACAATAGAAGATAATATTTAGAAATAAATGATTTAATCCGCTTTTGTGAAATTCTATGGGAGTAAGACCATAGTGCTTCAATTATAATTTTAGATTTTTAAATTGTTTCTTGGGGGATATATGACTGTAGGCGGGCATGCTTCTCATCATGCTCATATGGTTGCCAATTTTAGAAAAAGGTTTTGGGTATCAGTAATTCTTACTTTACCGATACTATTACTTTCGCCGATGCTTCAGCAATTAGTTGGGCTAAAAGAGATAGCCAGATTTACCGGTGATATATATATTCTTTTCGGTTTATCTTCAATAGTATTCTTCTATGGCGGGTTACCGTTTTTGAAGGGTATTTTTAATGAGTTAAAAGTAAAACAACCCGGAATGATGACTTTAATAGCAATAGCTATCATTACTGCATATATATATAGCTCTGCAGTGATATTTGGCTTAAGCGGAAAGATATTTTTTTGGGAACTTGTAACTTTAATTGACATAATGCTATTAGGTCACTGGATAGAAATGAAATCCGTTATGGGTGCTTCACATGCACTTGAGGAATTGGCAAAACTTATGCCTTCCAAAGCGCATAAAATGTTGTTGGATGGAAATGTAATTGATGTACCTTTGGAAGAACTCAATGTCAATGATAAAATCGTCATTAAACCGGGGGAAAGAATTCCGGCTGACGGTGATATACTTGAAGGTGAAAGTTCTATTAATGAAGCAATGCTTACCGGTGAATCCAAACCAATATCAAAAAAAGTAGGAGCCAAAATTATTGGTGGTTCAATTAATGGTGAAGGTTCTTTAATAATTGCTATCAAGAAGACCGGCAAGGATTCTTTTTTATCTAAAGTGATAGAATTGGTAAGGCAAGCCCAGGCAAGTAAATCTAAGACTCAGGATTTAGCAAATAAAGCTGCTTTGTGGCTTACCGTTATTGCCTTAACTATTGGTGTAATAACACTTTTTGTATGGTTTGTGTTAATCCGTGAAAATTTTGCATTCGCTCTTGAAAGAACTGTAACGGTTATGGTAATTTCCTGTCCGCATGCGTTAGGATTAGCGGTCCCGCTTGTAATTGCTGTTTCGACTGCGATTGCTGCTGGCAACGGTTTGCTTATTCGTAATAGAGCTGCTTTTGAAAAAGCGAGAAATATAAAGGCAATAATTTTTGATAAGACAGGAACACTTACTATGGGTAAATTTGGTGTAACAGATAAAATAGTTTTCTCAAACGACATTGAAGAAAACGAACTTTTAAAGTATGCCTCATCGGTTGAGTTACGTTCAGAGCATCCGATTGCCAAGGGCATAGTTTCATCATCAAAAGATTTTTATTCTGTCAAAGGATTCACGGCAATTACGGGTAAAGGAGCTGGTGGTATTGTAAATGGTAGAGATATAAAGGTGGTAAGTCCGGGTTACTTAAAAGAAAATAATATTTCGGTTACATATGAAAAAGTAAAAGAACTTTATTCTCAAGGCAAATCAGTTGTTTTTGTAATGATTGATGGAAAAGTTAAAGGTGCAATTGCTCTGGCAGATATGATAAGACCCGAATCCAAAAAAGCAATTTCAAAATTGAAAGAAATGGGTATTAAATGTATGATGCTTACGGGTGATAATAAACAGGTTGCCAAATGGGTATCTGAAGAAATAGGTCTGGATGAGTTTTTTGCAGAGGTTTTGCCCCAGGAAAAAGCATTTAAGATAAAGGAAATTCAACAAAGGGGATTGATTGTAGCAATGACCGGTGATGGTGTTAATGATGCGCCTGCCTTGGCGCAAGCAGATGTGGGTATCGCTATCGGAGCCGGTACAGATATTGCAGTTGAAACTGCTGATATTATACTCGTAAGAAGCAATCCTCTTGATGTTGTTGCAATTCTTGGTCTTGCAAGAGCAACGTATAGAAAAATGGTTCAAAATTTGTTATGGGCAACAGGATATAATACAATTGCTATACCGCTTGCTGCCGGTGTGTTATACAAAGCTGGTTTGCTTCTGAGCCCCGCAATGGGCGCAGTGCTTATGTCGATAAGTACTATTATAGTTGCATTCAATGCGCGGTTTCTTAGTATACAAAAATATTAAGGATATTTATTAGGAGAGAATACTTTTATGACAGTAATTTATCAGATAATATTTGCACTTATCATAGGAATAATAGTAACTATAATGTTTAATACAGGTTGCAAAAGAACATGGTTAAGCATTTTTGTATTTTTTGGTTTTGTATTTCTTGCGGCATGGGCGGCGTCACTATGGATAATTCCGACGGGTCCGCTATTTTTAGGTATTTACTGGTTACCCTTACTTATTGTTGGTCTTATTTTTGGTTTGCTATTGGCGTTGTTGATACCTTTAGCACCTCCACAATGTGAGAGAAAGCAAATCACTGAAAATGAAGATGAAGTTAAAATAGAAAAAACACAGGGCATATTTTTTTGGATAGCAATCGCAGTTTTAATAGTAATTATCGTATTAGGTTATTTGTAAAGATTGGTAATGTCAATAATATGTCATTTTTGACATTACATAAAGATTAAAAGAGGTGATAATTATGATTCGTAGTGTGAAGGATTTAATAGATTACAAGATTCGTGCAAAAGACGGTGATATAGGAAAAGTTTCTGAATTTTATTTTGATGATGAAAGATGGACTATTCGTTATCTTGTTGCGGATACGGGCAACTGGCTTTCCGAGAAACATGTTTTAATATCACCTGCTGCATTTTACGATAAACCGGACTGGAATAAAAAAGAGTTTCCTGTTATACTAACAAAAAAGATGGTTGAAGATTCACCATCAATAGAAAAGGATAAGCCGGTTTCTCGCATAAAGGAACAGAGAATATTAGAATATTATGATTGGCCTATTTACTGGTATCCGACACTTTTCAGTACTGTTAGTCCAACAATAATACCTGTAAAAAAAGTTATTCCTGATACAAAAGAAGAAGAAACCTGCATTAGAAGTACAAAAGAAGTAATCGGTTACAGTATACATGCAAAAGATGGCGATATAGGTCATTTGCATGATTTTCTTATTGACGATAGAAATTGGAAAATCAAATACATTATCGTTGATACAAGAATATTCTTGCCTGGTAAAAAAATATTGATTCCTCCAAATTGGATAAAAGAGGTGAGTTGGATTAAGAACAGTGTTTATGTTGATTTAATGCGTGAAACTATAAAAAATGCACCACATTATGATTATTCTATCACAATAGATAGAAAATATGAACGAAGATTAGATGATTATTATAAAAAGTCAAAAAATATGAAAAAAGAAAAAGTTTCTGTATAAAATATAACGTATAAATATTGAGTTGAAAATATATTGCCAATTCTGTATAATAGAGTTGGCTTTTTATTTATATTGTCATGTAGACAAGCGAGGGTATTGGACTATGTCAAATAAGAGTATTTCACGTTTAAAAGTAAAAAATAATTGGTGGGAAATTTTTCAAGGGAATACGAAAAGAATATTTGAAAGTAGAATATTGCCTAAATATATTAAAACATGCAGATGGTTTGGAAGCAAAGCATTAAATATCAAAAGGATAAATATAGTTGAGAATATTTTAATCGGAGAAGATAAATCTGATGCGCGACTATTATTTCTTAATGTAGAATATTTCAAAAATATAAAAGAAATGTACCTATTACCGATAACTTTTTCACAATCCGAGGAAAGAACAGATAAAACAATAGCATATCTTAATACAAGCAGCAAGAAAGGAAGAATATTTGATGCTGTCAATGATAAAAAATTTCAAAATTATTTGTTGTTAATGATAAAGAACAGTTTAAAAATAAAAGGTAAGAATGGCATAATTTCCGCTTATTCAGGAAAATATTTAAATAAATTCAATTTAGTTAATTTGACTCTGCGGGATTCAAGAGTTCTAACAGCACAGCAAAGCAATTCCTCTATATTGTATGATAAACATTTATTGTTTAAATTATTCAGAAAGTTAAGTGAAGGGATGAATCCTGATTTTGAGATAACAAAATATATCTCTGAAAACACTAATTTTTCAAATGTACCTCCATTTGCTGGATATATGGAATACAAAAAGGGGAAATCTGAAATAATTATAGGAATGTTACAGGGTTTTATTCCTAATCAAGGCGATGCGTGGGAGTATACCGTTGATTCTATTGGCAAATATTACAAAAAAATTCTTAACAGGAATGGAAAATTAGAAAAACAATTGGAAAACTATTATTCAATACCGGATAACGATAAAAAAACACCGACATTTGTTCAGGAGCTTATAGGGAAAAATTATATAAATATGATAAAAATATTGGGAAAAAGAACCGGTGAACTCCATCTTGCCCTTTCCTCTGATTCTTCCAATAACAATTTTACTCCTGAACAAATAACTTATAATTATCAAAAGTCAGTTGTTTTTTCAATGAAAAATCTTACCAAAAAGGTTTTTGGATTTCTTAAAGGACATTACAAAAATATTAATAGGGATTTAAAAAATGATGCCGACAATATTTTGCAGAATGAAAAAAGGATTATGGAGTATTATGAAAAATTGCTTAAAAAAAGGATATCGGCAACGAAAATAAGAATACACGACGATTATCACTTAGGGCAGGTGCTTTATACCGGTAAAGATTTTGTGATTATTGATTTTGAAGGTGAACCGGCCAGGATGTTAAAAGAAAGACGACTGAAAAAATCGCCGATAAAAGATATTTCAGGAATGTTAAGATCATTTCATTATGCAACATACAACGCATTATTTATACAATCCTTATCTGAAAAAAATGTGGTTTTGCTTGAACCATGGGCAGATATATGGTACGAATGTATATCAAGAGTTTTTCTGAATTCATATTTTAAAACGGTAAAAAATGCTTCTTTTATTCCAAAGAAAAAAGAAGATACGGAAACCTTGCTGAATGCATTTCTTATAGAAAAAGCGGTTTATGAACTTGGCTATGAATTAAACAACCGTCCCGATTGGGTAATCATTCCGCTGAAAGCACTTCGCCATTTTACGAAGTAATAAAATAACATGATTAGAAGAAATAAGGTTTTAATATCTTTGCCAGTTTTTTTAATAGTTATTTTTAGTATGCTACTTGCAGAATCAGTAACATTTGATACTATAAGTAAATATATAAAGAAAAATTTCCCTAATAAAATAGAGAGTAAGTTTAAAGGAGAAACTATTAATATAAATATTTCCGGATTGATTGATTTTTATAATAATTTATCTGTTGATGAGCAACCCGAGCAAATTGCAGATTGGGCATTATATGCTACGATGGCGTTTTTGAAAAGCGATGATAAAACACAGAATGATTTCCTTAAAGATAAATTACCTATGCGGATAAAAAATTTCAGAAATTCAAATTTGCTGTTTTATGATATTGGTCGGTTTGCCCAATTAAGTAAAAATGAATATATCGTTGTTTTACCTAAAGATATTTTTAAACAGGAAGCCATTTTAATCAGATTGTTAGATGAAAATAGAAAAAGTAACGATTTTTTGAAGGGAATTTTACATATAATAGAATTTAAATATGAAACCAATCTTTCTTCAGCATCCTCAGGACAAAGCCCGGTAATTTCAATTTCATATCAAAATAGCAAAACAATTTCTGAATATTTTAAGGAAGAAAAAGGATATTTTTCCAAAGTTATAAGAAATATGGAAGATTTTAATGATTGGTTTTTAAAAATTGATGATTTAACATATTTTAAGGTTGATTCCAATAATTTACTAATATTAGGCGGCAGAAGAATCGGAAATGATAGGAGAGCAAATATAACCGCTAACGAAATTTCGGCGATATATAAATCGTACAACAGGCATAAAAATACAATTGGTAAATTGCAAAAAACCAATAATCAGCAATATGAAGGTTATATAAATTATTTGTATTCCGAGTTATTGGATAAAGACGAAAAACTAAATGCAAAAGTAAAAAACGGAACGGTTACTAAAACCGAACTTATCAGTTTCATCAAAGAGGAAATCCCTTTTAAATCGTTTGAAACAGCAGAAAATAGCAATATCGGATTTTCATTGGATCCTAAAAAGGACTTAAAAGGTTTTGCTAAAAGTATAAGGGAAGCTATCAATGATAGTAAAACGGCAAATTCACCTTTTCCAGAAAATTTAAAAAATGCGATTTTACATTACGAAGAAACTTTAAAAAAAATATCTGAATTTTTTGAAAGACAAATATCCGAAAAATATTTTGTATTCAGAAGGCAAATTGAAAAAATAAACACGGATACCGCTACGGTTATGAGCAGATATTTAGAATCTCTGGATTTTGCAAACTCTTACCAAGCGGCGCGATATGATGGACCGATAAAAGGAACCGAACTTGCAATGAATCTTTTTTATACAGATTTAACGGCAAAAATATGGGCATTGGATTTTGAGTCAAATGCTCCGCAAAACATAACAGGATTTATTCCGCTAAATAAAGTAAAAGTACCTAAATTATATTGGGAAGATAGCATCCGTCTTTCAAGTACCCGTTTATGGTTCGGTGTGAAACAAGAAAGTTATGATATTTCAGCAGATAAGAAAATTGTTCATTTTGAACCGATAGCGACAAGAATATATGCCGCGTCATCAGATCCGCTTTATCCCGGCAAAGAATCGGAACCTAATTACCAAAGTGCAGAATTTTTGGGGTGGTGGGATAAACATTATGCAATCGTTGCTGATTACGAGCCTGAATATCATAAATTAAATCAAATCCAGAAATGGTCTGTTTTATTTAATTTAACAAGGAATATTAATAGTAATTTATTTTCTTTTTTGAGAAATATTGAAATAGAAAATGCTTTAAATTTTGAAACCTGGTATAGAAATAATAATAGTTTGAAATGTAAGGTATCAGTTCCGTTTGTAGATAGCAAAAAGTATAATGCTCAAAATGAATGTCTATCCAGGATGTCATCCCAGGTTTATTGGATGATGGGTCAGCAATATTTTTATAACGGTGGTGTATCATTATCTTCGGACAAGGAATTGCTTATAAAGATGTTAAAAAATAGAAAAATCGGAGCGAAGAGAAGTGTCGGCGGTAAAACGCCCGAAACAAAGAAGCCGAATATTGCAAAAGCTGGATTGACTGAGAAAAAGGAAGATAAAAAAGAACTTAAATTTAAAGACAAAACCATAAAGCTAAGCGAACCGAAAGTATATAAGGATGAAAGAACATCGGACAAATCAGTTAAAATGGATATTGATGTTTCTAATAGTAAATACGGTTCAATTTCAGCAAGACAAGAAAAAAATGGAATAATGCTGATCTGGACGGACAATCAAGGAGGTTTTTTCCAAAACATAATTGATGAACTAATAAAAATAGAAAATAGAATTGCCAATAGCGAAATCACAGATTTGGCGGAAAGGGTTATAAACTCAAGCAGTTTTATTGAAAATAACATCCGTATTGAAAATGGTAAAAGATATTTAGTAAAATTTAAAAACAAAGATTTTAAATACGGAATAATTGGTATAAACGAACAATTAAAAAAGGAGAAGTATCCAATAAAATCTTCGGGGACAGAAGTGTTTTCTAATATTTATGGTATACGGATAGCCAGCCAAAAAGAAATAAAACAATATCTTGGTGGGCAATAGGCGGGGCTGATGCATATTGACAGTAAGCCAGAATTTAATATAATTAGGAAGTAATATATTAAAGAAATCGGAGGATTTTTATGTTTGAGGGCAGTTATGTAGCTATAGTTACGCCATTTAAGGATAACAAAGTTGATTTTGAGTGTTTGAAAAAACTTATAGAATTTCATATTAAAAACGGAATAAATGGAATTGTGCCTTGCGGGACAACTGGTGAGTCGGTAACGCTTTCATATCAGGAACATGAACAGGTAATTGATTTTGTTGTGAAAACCGTTGCCGGAAGAATCAAGGTTATAGCAGGAACCGGTTCAAATAGCACAACTGAAACAATAGAAATGACTGCTTATGCTAAAAAATCAGGTGCTGACGGTGTATTATTAGTATCTCCATATTACAACAAGCCGACACAAAAGGGACTTTACCTTCACTTTAAAAAAGTGGCGGATGAAATAGATATTCCTATAATGCTTTATAACATACAATCAAGGACAGCAGTAAATATCGAACCCGAAACGGTGGCAAAGTTACATTCTGATTGTAAAAATATAGTTGCAATTAAAGAAGCGAGCGGTTCATTGGAGCAGATGACAAAAATTCAGATTTTATGTCCCAAGATAGATATGCTTTCCGGTGACGACGCTCTGACGCTTCCGCTTATGGCTATAGGCGGTAAAGGTGTTGTATCGGTTGTTGCTAATATAATACCAAAGGAAGTTACAGAAATGGTATCGGCAGGTTTAAAGGGTGATTTAAAGAAGGCGAAAGAAATACATTTTAAGATTTTTGACCTTACAAAAGCTTTATTTCTTGAAACAAATCCTATCCCGATAAAGACAGCAATGTCACTCTTAGGATTATGTTCGGACGAGCTTCGGCTGCCCATGTGTTCTATGGAAAACAAGAATAAAGAAAAATTGGTAAAAGTAATGAATGATTTTGGACTTAAAATAAAATGACTACACCACAAATATTAGCATCAGCAATTTTCCTAATAATGTTCATTGCTATAATGGCGGAAAAATGGCATAGATATGTTTCTGCATTAATAGGTGCAGTTTTAATGATAGTTTTAGTATTAAGGACAGAAGAAGCTATTCTATGGGTTTTAAACTTAGGAGAAATATTTGAGCCAGCTTTCTGGATGTTGAAAGGAATTAAAGAAAAAGCATCACACGGCATAAATTGGCAGACAATAGTTTTCATTGCAGGTATGATGATAATGATTGAAGGTTTGGCACGGGTAGGTTTTTTCAGATGGTTATGTTTTTATATAGCGAAACTTGTTAATTATAAGATAATTCCGATTTTTATATCTTTTATGATACTTTCCGGTTTCTTATCAATGTTTATTGATAGTATAACCGTTATGTTGTTTCTTTCGTCGGTAACCATTGAGCTTGCCCGGCTTTTGAAATTCAATCCTATACCGATAATAATTTCTGAGATATTTGCTTCAAATGTAGGCGGTAGTGCTACAATGAGCGGTGATCCGCCAAATATAATAATCGGAACTTCATTTGGTTTTACTTTTTTCGATTTTTTAAAAAATACGGGTATAATTGCATGGATAGGAATGTTTATCACAGTAGTATTTTTTTATTTTGTTTTTCGGAATCATTTGAATATTGATAGAAATGAACGAATAAAAAAGTATCCTGAACCCAAAAAAGCGGTTAAACATAAAAATTTATTTGTTGTTAGTACGATTATATTTATTTTAACTATAGTTTTAATTGTTACTCATTCTTTGACCGGACTGTCGCTTGCGTTTATCGGTTGTATAGCTGCATTTCTATCTTTGGTTGTATCTTATAAATCTCATCTAAAACTTATTAAACCGATGGATTGGAAGACATTATTATTTTTTATTGGGCTATTTATTTGTGTCGGAGGATTGGAGCGGGTGGGAATATTGGAGATACTTGCGAATTGGATTGGTAAAATCGGGCAGGGGAATGCATTTTTAGTTGTTTCAATAATAATGTGGGCTTCTGCATTTGCATCTGCGATATTAGACAATATTCCTTTTGCTGCTACTATGGTGCCTGTAATTTTCAATCTTTCCGAAACTGGAATATCGCTTAAAACCCTGAGTTGGTCGCTTGCATTGGGGACTGATATTGGTGGTAATGCCACGCCGATAGGTGCATCTGCTAATGTCGTAGGAATCGCGATAGCAGAAAAAAAAGGTTATAAAGTTGGTTGGGCAAGATATTGTAAATATGCAATTCCTGCAATGATAATTGTAATGATATTTTGTAATATATACTTATATATACGATATTTTTAGAGAATGATTACACCGATTAAAACCTGTATCTTTTGTAGTTCATCTGTATAATCTCCATTATAATCTATGTAATCAGATATAATGAAATTATAGGTAATGTCAAAAATATTATTAAAAATCATGGTTTTTCACTAGACGATGCTGATTTCTTAAATCAGATTAACGCCTCATAAATCTAAAATTGGTAAACTCCTCGCTATGCTCGTCAAACATACCAATTTTTTAACGATTTATTCGGCTAAAAACATCTATATCGTTCAAAACCAAATTTTTCAATAATATGTCATTTTTGACAGAATGAAATTATAGGTACTGTCCAA
>Ga0208373_1001881_pt1 | contig 25471 bp, 25 predicted proteins | sample RifOxyC2_FD_184036 | JGI IMG/M metagenome (GOLD analysis project Ga0208373, IMG submission 184036) | Soil microbial communities from Rifle, Colorado - Rifle Oxygen_injection C2 (SPAdes) | ecosystem: Environmental > Terrestrial > Deep subsurface > Rock core/Sediment | place: Rifle, Colorado... | reverse complement strand
TTATGGGTGTTAACGATAACGAATATGATCCTGCAAAGCATAATATAGTTTCCAATGCTTCGTGTACTACCAACTGTCTTGCCCCTGTTGTCTATGTTATTTTAAAAGAAGGAGTTGGCATTGAGACAGGGTTAATGACAACAATCCATGCATACACGGCGACACAAAAGACAGTAGACGGGCCTTCAAAGAAAGATTGGCGTGGTGGACGGGCGGCGGCTATCAATATTATTCCATCAACAACTGGCGCCGCAAAAGCTGTCGGTGAAGTTTTGCCTGTAACAAAGGGAAAGTTGACCGGAATGTCTTTTAGAGTTCCTACTGCTGATGTTTCTGTTGTTGATTTGACTTTTAGGGCGGCAATAGACACTTCAATCGAAGAGATTGACGCTATGATGAAAAAGGCTTCTCAAAGTTATTTAAAAGGGATATTAGGCGTTGCAACTGAAGAAGTTGTGTCGACTGATTTTATTCATGACAACCGTTCTTCAATATACGATTCACTTGCAACTCTTCAAAACAATTTGAAAGGTGAAAAGAGATTCTTTAAAGTTGTTTCATGGTACGACAACGAATGGGGCTATTCATGCAGAGTTGTTGATCTTGTGAGGCTTATTGCAAGTAAAGGCTAATAATTGTAGATAGGGTTTATTAATTTTAAAAAGGAGCCGATAAAAATCGGCTCCTTTTTGTCTATGTAAAAATAGCGACTAATTCTTCTGGCACAGTAGAGTAGGAGTCTTTAATGTCTTTCAGTATCCAAGCCAACCCTTCTGGATCTGTTATTTTGTATAATTGTGCAATTGATTGATATAGAAATAATCCCTCAAATAGTCCAGGATGTCCGAATATTAATTTTTCAATTGATTTTATTATAGGTGTTTCTTTTTTATCTTCTATCCTTTGCAGAAGAGCTGTTACAATATCTCGGACATCAGTGCGTGAAAAATCTTGTAATTTATCAAAAATACATTTTTCAAAAATTAATACGACATCTTCGGGAAATGTAAACTTTCTTGTGATTTCAACAAAAGATATAGCAGGCAGAGAAGTACATCCTCCTTTGATGTTTTTTAATTTTGCGGGTAATAATCTTGCCGCAGTTTCTGTCGCAAACTCTCTGGAAATGTCAAAATCATAAATTTTGTTTAGCAAAGGAAGAAAATAAATCTTGGCATTTAGCATTGTGCCAATAACTGTTGTTCTTACTTTTAGTGTTTTATAAAAAACATCCAATAATTGCATCGCAGCCAATGGCTGTTGCTCGAAAATTTCGTGAGCTCTTATTGCTGCTGCGCTACCTGCAGATTCCATATTTTCATCTTTCAATTGGTCAAAAAGATTTTTGATTTTATTAATAGAAACATTTTGCGGGTATAAACTTAAGAGATCTTTAAAACCGTCTAATGGGGCTTTAAAAATAACTTCTATGTATTTCCCTCCTGTAGTGGGTTTCCCATCAAGAAGATCAATCAAAACAGCTTCTACATCTTCTTGTGGGGCTGTTGGGCTTTTATCGTTATGGGGGATGTCTTCGCTGCAGGGATCTTTAATTTTTAAAATAGCAATTGATTCTCTTTGCATTGCTTCGGCTAAAGCCAGAGGATTTGCAATTCGTTCTTCTCGACTCATTTTTTGTATGCTGCCATCTCCTGATTGACCGTTAAATCGCAGAAAAAGGGCTCCCCCTTTTTGAGATATAGAACAACCTTTTTCTGTAAAATGGGCTGTAGCCAAAAGGTGTTCCGTCCAAAGAGTTCGGCATGAAACAACTCTTTCTCTTAAAGAAATACCTTTAGCAATTGCGCCAGAAAATAAAACCTGTTCCATTATGTCTCTTTATCTTAATTTTTGATCTAAAATTTCATGTTCTAATAAGAAAAGGTAGTAATTGTATTTATCTTTCAAATTTTATATAATTTAATAATAATATTATTATTAAAAAGGAGAATTTTTTAATGGCAAAGCAAACAGTTGAAGACATAAAAGATTTAAAAGGGAAAAGAGTTTTGGTTCGCGTTGATTTTAATGTTCCTCAGGATGATAAATTAAATATTACGGATGATACAAGAATCAAGGCTGCAATTCCTACGATTAAGTATCTTTCAGATAAAGGATCAAAGGTCATTCTTGTTTCTCACCTTGGTCGTCCAAAGAATGGACCTGAGGATAAGTTCAGAATGGAACCTGTCGCTAAGAGACTTTCTGAATTATTTGGAAAGCAAGTTCAATATGTAAAGGACTGCATTGGATCTGAAGTTGAAAAGTCAGTATCGGAATTAAAAGAAGGGGATGTACTTCTTCTTGAAAACGTAAGGTTCTATAAAGAAGAGGAAAAGAATGATCCTGAATTTGCGAAGAAATTAGCTTCACTTGCCGAAATTTATGTTGATGATGCTTTTGGTACGGCTCATCGTGCTCATGCTTCAACAGAAGGGGTTACGAAGTATTTAAAAGGTTATGCAGGATTTCTTATGGAGAAAGAGATCAAATTTTTGGGGAAGCTTATAAATGATCCTGATCATCCGTTTGTTGCAATTTTAGGTGGAGCCAAAATATCGGGAAAAATCGATGTTATACAAAATCTTCTTCCTCGCGTTGATACATTAATTGTAGGAGGAGGCATGTCTTATACTTTTTTCAAAGCTAGGAATGTCAGTGTTGGCAATTCTTTAGTTGAAGAGGATAAGATTCCTGTCGCAAAAGAGGTTTTGAAGACAGCAATAGACTTAAATAAAACTGTAATGCTTCCTATCGATCATATTGTTGCCGATAAGTTTGATCCTAATGCTAATACGCAGTTAGTAACAAGAGGCGGAATTCCTGATGGTTGGCAGGGTATGGACATAGGCCCGGATACTATTACAAAGTTTTCACATGCTATAAAAAAAGCGAAAACGATTTTCTGGAATGGGCCTATGGGAGTTTTTGAATTTGACAAGTTTGAACATGGGACATTTGCAATAGCCGAAATGATTGCCGAAGCAACAGAAAAAGGGGCTATTTCTGTCATTGGAGGGGGCGATTCTGTAGCGGCGATTGAAAAAGCAGGGCTTGCCGATAAAATTTCTCACATATCAACAGGCGGCGGCGCTTCGCTTGAGTTTGTTGAAGGGAAGATTTTGCCAGGGATTGCGTGCTTGCAGGATAAGGGGCTGTAGCTCAGTTGGGAGAGCGCGTCGTTCGCAACGATGAGGCCGTCGGTTCGATCCCGATCAGCTCCATTTTTATTGTATAGTATTGACAAGACTGTCTTGTGTGTTAATATGTTGTAAATTTAAGGTTAGGAGAATGTTAACAATGAAGTCATTATTGATATTTTTGCAAATTTTATCTGCGCTTGCCGTTATAGCAACTGTGCTTATGCATTCGGCAAAAGGAGAAGGGCTTGGAGGGATAGGCGGGGCGGCAAAGCTTTTTGGTACTCCAAAAGGGTTGGAAGAAGGACTTGATAAAATCACAACAGGGTCTGCGGTTGTTTTTCTTGTTGTTTCTTTTATTTTAGGAGTTTTTTAATTTTTTCTATAAAAAGGAGATGCTTGTGCAGTTAGAGGTTCTTACTCCGTTTTTACAGAATATATTTTCTCAATTATTAAATGTATTTTATGGACTTATAGTCCTTTTTCTTGGTTTCTTTTTAGCTCGTCTTTTGGAAAATCTGCTTGTTTATCTTCTTGAGCTTATTCATTTGGATACGCTTGTTTCAATCGTAAAATTTGATAAATTTTTGACAAAAGGAAATATTTCCCAATCTCCGTCAAAACTTATTGGTGCCTCATTGTATTGGTTTTTAGTTTTCTTTTTGGTTATTACTGTGGCCTTTTTATCGGGGTTGCCTATAAATTCTGTTTTGCATAAGCTGGCATCTTATTTGGCCTTTGTATTGCTTGCTGCAGTTGTTCTTAGTCTTGGTTCTTTTTTAGGTGTATTAATAGGAAATGTTGTTTATGTGGTAACAGCCAATTTCGGGTTGCCGGGCGCAAAGCCGATTTCACGTTTAACTCAATATGCTACTATTGTGATGGCTTTTTTGTTAGCTATTGAACAGCTTGGAATAGGGCCAGCTCTTCTAATCCCAAGCATTGGTGTTATAATAGGCGCGCTTGGGTTAGCGGTGGCGATTGCTTTTGGACTTGGATGTAAAGATATTATGGCCGATTTTGTTTCAAACTTGATAAAAGGTAAGTAGTTTTACGGTTTTTTAAAAAAAAGGAGCGATATATTATGAAAAAAGTTTTAGTTTTATTTGTTTTAATGTTTTTTTTGATAACCTGTGTTTCTTTTGCTGCTACAACCACAACAACTAAATCTCCTGCCAAGCCTCAAACCAAAAAGATGCCTGTGGCAAAAGCTGTTACATCCAGCAGCAGCAATATGAAAATGGGCATAGGTTCGTATTTAGCCGGAGGAACCAATGTTGCGGGATTCAATGCGGGAGAATCAAGTATATTAATGCTTAAAATGATTGGAGAGACTTATACAAGTGGTGTTGGCGTAAATTATTTAAACATTAATGCTAATAACGCTACTACGTCGATATTTGGGGCTACAGGTTTATTTGCGTTTAACATGACGGGCGGAGTTATTCCTACCCATCTTGGAGCTTCTCTCTCTTTTAACAGTATTCCGACAGGATCAATGTTTACTGTAAATCTGATATATGGGGCAGAAACGGTCGTTGTTGGCAATCTTTTGATTGGGTTTGACGTTATTCCTGTGTCTTTTGCTTCTCTTTCACAAAACAATGCGACAACCACTTACATAGGAATAGGGACTGGTGCTATTTATGCCAGTTATCTTTTTTAGTTTGTTGATTGAAAAATAAAAGGAGGTGGTCTTTAAGATATTTATTAGGCTGGAAGGTTTTTGTGCCTTAAATGATATTCTAGGAGGAAAAAAATGAAAAAGATCATCTTATTGCTTGTTATGCTTGGGTTATTAGCTTCTTCTTCTCTTGCCATGGGTATCAGTGGTGTCGGCGTCAGCCCTATTACTAATACTCTTGCTGTTCCTTTTTTAAGGCTTGCAATTGATTCTGACAGGGTTTTAGATCTTGGTGTTTCTTATGGTGTATCAACTGCTAATGTTAATACAACAACAGCTTTAGCAAGATTTAATACCAACTTTATGAGCTTAGGAACAACAGATATTCATTGGGGATTAGCTTTGGCTTATTCAACAACTTCTGCAAATACTTCTAGCATGACTCTTGATTTGAATGTTGGCGCGGAAACAAAACTAAATTCAAATGTCGCCCTTTTTGGAGACATTCATTTAGTTGACTATACAACAACAACTCCAGCAGGCACAACCAATGCTTACAATCTTCTTACAGGACCAGGCGTTGCCAATCTTGGCATAATGCTTTATCTGTAAATAGCAGACCGAATGTTTTACAAAAGCCCTCGAGCAATCGGGGGCTTTTTTTTGATATAATGACAAACATATGATCTTATATATTATTTTATTTTTTGTTTCTTTCTTTTTTTCTGCTTTGCTGACAGCTGCTCTTATTTTCCTTTTTTCAATTATTCAGGTAGAACAAATAGAAAGGGACGAAGGACCGCAAAGCCATAAAAAAAAGAGCGGTACCCCGACAATGGGAGGTATCGGTTTTGTGGTTGTGTCTGTTGCCTTGAGTTTTGTGTTTGCAAACATTTGGCCCATTATTCTGCTTTTTTTGGGGTATTCGTTAATTGGTTTTGCTGATGATTTTATAAAAGTTTTTTTAAAAAGAAATTTAGGTTTGACCTTCTGGCAAAAAATAATCACGCAAACAATTCTTGCTTTTTTATTTTCTTATTATATATCATATAATACTTCCCATTTTCTTTTTTCAGACCTGTTCCAGTTTATGGGATTCCATATTTATATATTATTTTCAACTTTTTTAATTGTCGGGTGTGCTAATGCGGCAAATCTGACCGATGGGTTGGATGGGCTCCTTTCAGGTACGTCAATATTGGTTTTTATCTCTTTTTTTTGCATAGCGCTTTACAAATCCCCAGTAATTAAATCTTTTCCTTATGCCTCTGGCTTGAGCGCTGTTATTGCCGGCGCGATTTTTGGCTTTTTAATTTTTAATTTTCCAAAGGCAAAAATTTTTATGGGAGATACCGGTTCTTTGGCAATAGGAGCGGCAGTTGCAGGCTTTTCTATAATTTTGTGCAAAGAGCTGCTTCTTGTTGTTGTCGGAGGCATATTTCTAGTTGAAGCACTTTCTGTTATAATACAGGTCGCAAGTTACAAACTTTTCAAGAAAAGAGTTTTTAAAATGTCGCCGATTCATCATCATTTTGAGCTTTTGGGGTGGGGTGAAACGAAAGTTGTTCTTATGTTTTGGTTCGCGCAAATAATATTGAGTATAGCAGGGATTTTACTAGCATGACAAAGTGGGAAAATAAAAATATTACTGTTTTTGGATTAGGTAAATCCGGGCTTGAAATTGCCAAAAAATTACTTCCTCTTGCCGCAAAAATTTTTATAACCGACAACAAGCTGGAACACGAGCTTGACCCCTTAATTATTAAAGAATTGGAGAAAATGGCGCCTAAGAGGGGCAATTCGAATCTTTGCATTGAAACAGGCGGACATACGCTTAAATCTATTAATGGAGCCGATCTTATTGTTTTAAGCCCGGGAGTGAAAACCGATCTTCCAATTTTAAAAGAAGCAAAATTAAAAAATATTCCTGTTATCGGGGAAGTTGAACTTGCGTATCGCTTTTTAAGCAAGCCGATAATAGCAGTAACAGGAACCAACGGAAAAACAACAACCACGACGCTAATAGGAGAATTTTTAAAAGCTGGCGGCAAGAAAATTGCTGTCGCAGGAAATATCGGAATTCCTTTAATATCTGTTAATGATAGCGATCTTGATTTTATTGTTGTTGAAATCAGCAGCTATCAGCTGGAAACCATTGTTTCTTTCAGGCCATGGATAAGCGTTTTTTTGAATCTGACCGAAGACCATATTGAAAGGCATGGGTCAATGCAATCTTATGGTGAGTTTAAAGCCCGTCTTTTTATGAACCAAAAAACGAGAGATTATTTAGTATACAACGCGGAGGATGCGGCTATTTGTGAAATGGCAAAAAAATCTGAAGCCCGGCTGATTCCGTTTTCCAAAAAAGACGCGGATCAATTTTTAAAAATCCCGATAGATCAGATAAGAATTAAAGGAGCCCATAATCTGGAAAACGCACTGGCTGCTTCCATAGTTGCCAAGATTGTTGGAATTCAAGATTCTATTATTGCTCAAGTGTTGAAATTATTTAAAGGGGTGGAACACAGGATTGAATTTGTAGCAGAAAAAAATGGTGTGAAATTTTACAACGATTCTAAAGCAACAAACCCTGAGTCAACAATAGTTGCGTTAAAAGCCTTGGATCAAGGTGACAAATCAATTATTCTTCTGCTTGGAGGCAAAGACAAGGGTGGAGACCTTTCTAAAATGTGCGCTTTAATTAATCAATCGGTAAAGCATGCCGTATTGTTTGGTGAAGGAGCTAAACGGTTTGAAGAAGCTCTAAAAAAATCAGGCTTTTTCAATTTTGAATGCGCAAAGAGTTTTGATGAAGCTTTGTGTTTGGCTTTTAAAGTTTCAAAACAGGGGGATAAACTTCTTCTTTCTCCCGCGTGCGCCAGTTTTGACATGTTCAAAAATTTTGAAGAGAGGGGAAATGTATTCAAGTCTCTCGTAGCAAAACTTTAAACAAAAAAAAGCCGCCTGACCTTGTTTTTTTAAGTTCAGTTGCCGCTTTACTGCTTTTTGGAACTATTATGATCTTTTCATCCAGTTCTGTCATGGGACTTAAAGTGGGAGATAGTTTTTACTACCTTAAGCGGCATATTTTATACCTTATGACGGGTTTTTTTGCGTTTTCTTTTGCTTTGAATCTTGATTTAAATAAATTAAAAAAATCGACATTCCCTGTGCTTGGAGTATCATTGTTTTTGCTTCTTCTCCTTTTTGTTCCGTTTTTTGGAAAATCGCTTGGGGGCGCAACTCGCTGGCTGAATTTTTATTTTTTTTCTTTTCAACCTTCTGAACTTGTAAAGTTTGCCATGATTCTGTTTTTGGCTTCGTCCCTTTCACAGCTTAAAGACGGGATAAAAGATTTTGTTAAAGGGCTTCTCCCTTTGCTTGTAATTTTAGGTGTAGTTGCCGGCATTATTATTAAACAGCCGGATATGGGAACCGCCTTATCTATCATGGCCACTTCTTTTTTGATGTTTTTTATAGCAGGTGCCCGTTTTGTTCATTTATTTTCGATCTTTCTTGCTGGCGGCTCCGCTGTATTTGTTTTGAGTTTTTTTTCTGCTTACAGGCTCAAGAGGCTTCTTGCGTTTGTAGATCCATGGAAAGATCCGCTCGGCATAGGATTTCATATTATCCAGTCGTTGCTTGCCGTAGGTTCTGGCGGTTTTTTTGGTTTGGGGCTTGGAAACTCGAGACAGAAATTTTATTATCTTCCTCAACAATACGCTGATTTTATTTTTGCTGTTTTATGCGAAGAGCTTGGTTTTATAGGGGCGTTTGCGTTAATTGTATTGTTTATGATTTTTTGTTTCAGAGGCGCAAAAATTGCTGCGGGGGCTAAGGATCCGTTTTCATCACTTTTGGCTTTTGGTCTAATCTCAATGTTTTTTGTACAGACCGCTCTTAATATCATGGTAGTTATTGCTCTTATTCCAACAACGGGGATTCCTCTTCCATTTGTAAGCTACGGTGGAACCACAACGATTGTAAACCTCTTTGCGGTAGGCCTGCTGGCGAATATTTCCAGAAAATAAAAATGCAATTTCGCCCTAAAGTGGAAGTTGAAGCATTATTTCGTATCCCTCAAAACCCCGAAATGCAAAAAGAGTTACAACGAGCTCTTTCTGTGCCTATTCAAGCTTGGGGCAGATGTGCAGGCGGTCGCGGGTATAGCTTAGGAATAACAAATCTTTTGGCGGCATAGCTACATTTTGTTATAATACATTAAATGAAAATAACAATAGCCGCAGGCGGGACGGGAGGACACATATATCCCGGGATCGCAATTGCGGAAGAGTTTTTAGCAAGAGATGAAAATAATCAGGTTTTATTTTTAACCAGCCGTTATGGCTTGGGAAAAAAAATCATTGAAAAAGAAGGATATCCTGTAAAACTTATTTCCGCAAGAGGTATTATAAGAAAACTTTCCATAAAAGCGTTTTTAGCCCCATTTTTTTCGCTAATAGGTTTCTTCCAAAGCATTTTTTATGTACTAAAATTTAAGCCCGATCTTGTTGTGTTAATGGGAGGATATGTAAGCTTCCCAGTCGCCTTTGCGGCAAAATTGCTTGGAACAAAAACTGTCCTGCATGAGCAAAATGTCCTCCCCGGCATTGTTAGCCGTATTCTTTCAAAGTTTGTAACTGTTGTCATTCTTTCTTTTCATGAGTCTTTAAAATATATAAAAAATGGGATTGTTCTTGGCAATCCTGTCAGGTGCCGTATTTTAAAAATAAAAAAAGGAAAATCGGATATTAAAAGAATTCTCATAATGGGTGGTAGCCAGGGAGCTTGGGGGATGAATAGCTTTATAATAGAAAATCTTGATAAATTCTTTTTTGAAAACATAAAAATAACCCATCTTATCGGCGAGCGGGACTTTGAATATTTTAAAGATAAAATATCCTTTGAAAAATATCCGTTTTATAACCCTCTCTCTTACATGTATAATGTAGAAGAAGGACTTTCAAAAACCGACCTTGTCATAAGCCGAGCCGGAGCTACTGCAATTGCGGAGTTCCTTGTTGTCGGCATCCCTTCAATTTTGATTCCTTTCCCTAATTCCGCGGAAGGGCATCAAGATAAAAACGCGGAAGTTTTGGCAAATAAAAACGCGGCGGTCGTTTTGGACGAGAAAAACATTTCTCAATTGCCAAAAATTCTTTTGGAATTGATATCTGACGATAAAAAACTTGGCCAAATGGTAAAAAGCGCAATATCTGCGGCAAACCCTGCCGCAGCAGACAATATAGTGGATTTAATTTATGAAACTGCAGGAAATAAAGAAATTTAAAAAGGTCTTTTTAATAGGAATTGGTGGTTGCGGAGTTTCCGCAATCGCAAAAATACTCTATCAAATGGGATATGATGTTTCGGGGTCTGACTCAAAAGAATCAAGCAATACAATGCGGTTAAAAGACTTGGGAGTTAAAACTTTTATAGGCCACGACGCTAGTAACTGCAGAGATGCGGATCTTGTTGTCTATTCTTCGGCTATTTCAAAAGAAAATGTCGAGTTTTCCTCTGCCATATCCAAAGGGATTCCTATTATTAAAAGAGCAGAAATGCTTTCATGGATTATGAACAAATTTAAAAAACGGGTTGCTGTTGCCGGGACACATGGGAAGACGACAACGACCTCGATGATTTCAAAATTGCTTGTTGATGGAGGTTTTGATCCTACATATCTTATCGGGGGAGAGACTGATTACATAGATGGCAATGCAAGGCTTGGAAAAGGGCTTTACGCTGTCGCGGAAGCAGATGAAAGTGATGGCTCATTTTTGGAGCTTGATCCTAATATTACCGTGCTTACAAACATAGAACCTGATCATATGGAATATTTCGGCACAAAAGAAAAACTTATTGAAGTCTTTTCGCAATTTGTAAATCAAATAGAAGAGGGGGGCACCCTGGTTTTTGGCGCCGACAATCAAGACGCGGCACTTGTGGCAGATAATAGTGCTCTTGCTAAAAAAATAAGTTATGGTTTAAATCCAAACGCAAATATGAGAGCTGAAAATATCATTTTTGAAAAAGGAGGGACCTCTTTTACTGTTTTGTATAACAATGAAAAATTAGGAGATATACATCTTTCTGTGCCGGGGATTCAAAATGTTGTCAATTGTCTTGGTGCCATGGTTGTGATAAAGGAGGCGGGAGTTCCTTTTTCCATTGCGGTATCAACTCTTTGTTCTTTTTCCAATGCCAAAAGAAGGTTTCAGATAGTAGGCGAAATTGATAATATCACAATTATAGATGATTATGCTCATCATCCAACCGAAATAAAGGCTACAATCCTTGCCGCGAAAAACGGGTGGAAAAACAGGCGAATTATTTCTGTTTTCCAACCTCACAGGTATACAAGGACATTGAATTTGTGCAAAGAATTTGGCGAAGCGTTTTTGGATTCTGATGTTGTGATATTAACCGATATCTACAGCGCGGGTGAAGTGGCAATAAAAGGAGTAAGCGGCAGGCTTATCGCAGATGAGGTCAAAAGGCACAAAGAGGCTTTTTATATCCCAAGAAAAGAAAAAATAACCGAAAAACTCCTTAAAGAACTAAAAAGTGGAGATATGGTGCTTATTATGGGGGCGGGGGATATTAACAATATCGCAAAAGAACTTTTATCCAGGTTGAAAATGAGAGATAATCCATGAGGTTTAAAGAGGGGGAAATTCTTTCTAACCATACGACTTTTTGCATTGGCGGTCTTGCGAAATATTTCTGCATTGTAAAAACTGATACTGATCTTTTTCTTGCCTTAAAATATGTAAGAGAAAAGAATCTCAAAGTTTTTGTTTTAGGATGTGGTTCAAATGTTTTAATCTCTGACAAAGGATTTGACGGCTTAGTCATAAAGATTGAAACGGAAAATATTAAGAGGAGTGGAAATTTTTTGACTGTTGAAGCAGGATTAATGCTGGGTGCTCTTTTAAAATACTCGGCAGAAAATAATTTGTCCGGGCTTGAATTTTTATCGGGTATACCGGGGGCAGTTGGTGGGGCTTTGTGCATGAATGCCGGACAATTAAACAAAAGTATCGGATATCTTGTTAAAAAAGTTTGGGTTGTTGATAGGAGTGGAAGAGAATTTGTTTTGCTGAAAGATAAATGCGAGTTTGGTTATCGCAGCAGTATTTTTCAAAAAAAAGAGTGGATTATTATAAAGGTGGAATTTGTTTTACAAAAAGGGGTTTTTGCAAAAATAAAAGAAGAGGCAAAAAACATACTTTCCGAAAAACTTGCCAAACAACCTTATGACATGCCATCCGCCGGATCTTTCTTCAAAAATCCGACAGGCGATTTTGCGGGAAGATTGATTGATGCGGCAGGATGTAAGGGGATGCGGGTTGGTGGCGCCCAGGTCTCTTTAAAGCATGCTAATTTTATAGTAAATTCAGGAGACGCTACTTTTGATGATGTCAAAAAATTATCAGATGAAGTTATTGGAAAGGTGAAAGAAAAATTTAATGTTGTGTTAGAGCCCGAAGTTAGATTTATATAGTGTATGGTTTAATTAAAACATTATGATCAATAAAAATAGGTTAGTCAAAAGATTTATCAAATATGTGAAAATTGCCAGTCCTTCCTGCAAGGAAGAAAAAATTGGAAAGCTTTTGGTTGAAGAATTTAGGGCTTTGGGCTGTAGTGTTTCACAGGATAAACTCGGCAATATTTTTGCCTATTTTAGAGGTGATGATAAAAGCAGAGATTCAATCCTCTTAAATGCCCATATAGATACCGTGGCACACAATAAACCAATTAGGCCAAAAATCAAAAACGGAATCATCACCTCAAGCCGCGACACCATTCTTGGGGCAGATAATAAGGCTGGCGTTGCTGTTATACTTGAAGTTTTGCAGGCTATCAGGGAAGAAAAACTTTCCCATTCTGATATTCAGGTTATCTTAACTGTTCAGGAAGAGATTGGGCTTTTTGGTTCAAGAGAGATAAAGAAAAAAGATATTAAAGCGAGATCAGGGTTTGTTTTGGATGGGGGAGAGATATCAAATATCCATAATCAAGGCCCCGCGCAATTCAATTTAACAGCAACAATTATAGGAAAACCAGCCCATGCGGGAGTTCATCCCGAAGATGGGATAAATGCTATCAAAGTTGCATCGGAAGCGATCGCCAAAATGAAGCTTGGCAGGATTGATTTTGAAACAACCGCAAATATCGGTACCATAGAAGGGGGAACTGCTACAAACATTATCCCTGAAAAGGTTTTCCTGAAAGGGGAAGCTCGAAGCCGCAATCCTCAAAAACTAAAGAATCAATTAAAACATATGGAAAAATGTTTGCAAAAAGCTTGTTTGAAATATAAAGCCAAACTAAAACTAAGCATTACAAAAACTTATAATTCGTTTAATATCGGCAAAAAAGATCCCCTTACAAAACTTGCAGAAAGAGCATTAAAGAGAATCGGTCTTACTCCAAAACTTGTCCCAACTGGCGGAGGCTCTGATGCGAACAATTTTAGCAAACTCGGCGTTAAATGCTTAATCCTCGGTGTCGGTGCTCATAAAATACACGGTAATGATGAATATATAAAGATAAAAGATTTGTATGATGGAGCGAGGTTTATATTGGAATGTTTGAAAAGACAATAAAATCTACAAGCATCTATAAAGGCCGCATGCTTGGATTGCGTGATGATGAAGTTGAGCTTCCAAACGGAAAAATCTCTCACCGCGAAATCTGCGAACACCCGGGAGCTGTCGCAATTGTCCCGATTACAAATGACGGTAAAATTATCCTGATCCGCCAGTTTAGAAAACCGATTGAAGAGGTAATCTATGAAATTCCCGCAGGCTTAATCAATAAAGGCGAAGAGCTCAAGGATGCGGCAGTGCGAGAACTTGAAGAAGAGACGGGCTACAAAGCAAATAAGATAGAATTTGCTCTAACAGTCTACACATCACCCGGCTATTCAACCGAAAAGCTTCATATTTTTATAGCAAAAGATTTGGTCAAAACTCAAAATAATCCCGACGAAGATGAAAATATTGAAGTTGCGATAACTCCGATTGATATAGCTTTACAGATGATTAAAAGCGGAGAGATTAAGGATGGGAAGACGATTGTTGGGATTTGTTTGGTAGAGATAAAATAGTGCAATCACATCTCCAAGAATTTATCGACTTTCTAAACTTTGAAAAGGGTGCGTCAAAGCATACTGTTTCAAATTACAAAAGGGATATTCTTCAGTTTTTTAAATTCGCAAAAGATAAAAATATAGATCGTGAATTCTTTAAGAAATATCTGGACCAAATGGAAGATAAAGGATATTCTCCTTCAACCAGAATGCGCAAACAAGCAGCGCTTAAAACGTTTTTTCACTATTTAATCGCCGAAGACAAAATTAAAGAAGATCCTTCCGCCGATTTGAAACTCCCAAAATTAGGCAGAAGGCTTCCTAAGGCTATTTCAATAGCGGAAGTTTTTTCTATTATAAAATCAGCAGTAAAAAATAAAAGGGATTTTGCGATAATTGAACTTTTATATGCTACAGGAATGCGCGCTTCCGAGTTGATTTCTGTTCAGCTAAATGATGTGAATTTAGATGCCGGCTTCATTAAATGCACGGGAAAAGGAGATAAAGAGCGGATTGTTCCTGTGGGAGAAGCGGCAAAAAAGGCTGTTGAAGAATATATGAAAAATGAGCGGCCTACTTTGCTAAAAGGAAGGACGCAAGACACATTGTTTATTGATAGGAACGGGACGCAAATGTCTAGGCAAGCCCTTTGGAATATTATCAAAAAATATGTTTTAAAATCCGGAATAAGACTCAAAACTTCGACCCATACTTTTCGTCATTCTTTTGCTACTCATTTGCTTGAGCGTGGAGCCGATATTCGAACAGTGCAGGAAATGTTGGGTCATTCAAATATTGCAACTACAGAAATTTATACAGCGGTATCGCGCGAAAGATTAAAGAAAATTTACATGAACGCGCATCCCAGAGCTTGAAAGTTTTAAAATTTTAGCTCCCTTCCCAAGTCTTCCCACTTTTTCATGGGAAGGCTTGGTTAAAAGCTGGCTTTTAAACAAGAGCTGAAATAATTCCACCGGCGCCTCCCGGTGTTTGCGATGGTGTCCATCCTTCCGGAATAGTAACTCCTCCGTTTCCACCGTAGGTATTAGGATATAGAGGCCCCATTCCTACACCTGGAACTTCTTCAGCAGGTTCTGTATTTCCTCCCATTTCACTTGGATCTAAAGGACCCATTCCCACTTCTGGATCTGCCGGATCGCTTTCTGTCTCTGGAATATTCAGAGGCCCCATTCCTACACCTGGGACTTCTTCAGCAGGTTCTGTATTTCCTTCCATTCCATTGGGATATAAAGGCCCTATTGGTACCTGCGGTTGAGTTTGAGTTGATCCGACACGGCTAGAGCCTGAAGTAACGCTAGAAAGTTCTTTCAAAAGATCGTTCAAAAATTTACTCTCGTTTGCGCCATTTGAAGAAGAGACTGAAGAAAAATCACTCGCACTAAATGAATTTTGTACTGAGATAGGTGATATGCTCATTGTTATCACCTCCTTTCCTTATCCGTTAAGCCTATCGTATTTACATCGTTAAAAGTTGCATTGGTTAGATAGAAATTGTTGATGTTGTGTGATCTTTTGAAAGATCGTATAATATTTTCATGCTTGATTTTGATACAACCAATATTAATCTTGGACTTGAGAGGGTATCTGCCGTGCTGATTAGCCTTGGTAATCCGCATTTGAAATTTCCGGCAATTCATGTCGCGGGGACAAACGGAAAAGGTTCTGTTTGTTCAATGACAGCTTCTATATTAAAGGAAGCAGGCTATAAAGTTGGACTCTTTACTTCCCCCCAGCTATTTAAATGGAATGAGAGGATAAAAGTAAACGGAGTGGATATATCCGATGAAGATTTTGAGAGATTAGAAACAACAACCGTTGGGACGCGATTAATCGCGTCCCAACGAACCCCCTTCGAAGTCATCACCTGTATGGCATTTCAATATTTTGCGGAACAAAAAATTGATATTGCGGTTGTGGAGGTCGGAATGGGAGGGCGGCTTGATGCTACAAATGTAGTAAATCCGATTATTACTGTAATTACAAACATAGATTTTGATCATATGCAGTACTTGGGCCGCACAATAAAAGACATTGCCTATGAAAAATCTGGTATTATAAAAGAAGGGATTCCTCTTGTTACAGCGGAAAAGAAAAAAGATGCGCTTACTGTAATGCAGAAAACTGCAGAAGAATGCGGAAAGCTGCGGAATGTCCCAATTCTAAACGTAGAGTTGCTTAATATCCCGCGGAGTCTTTTAATACCCCATTTTATTGGCTCAAATGTTCTTTTCCAGCAGACAAATGTAGCCGTTGTCCTAAAGGTTGCTGATTTACTTAGAGAACAGGGCTATAAAATTTCAGATGAGAACATTAGGGCGGGACTTTTAAATACCCGTTGGCCGGGCCGTTTTCAAATAATTTCAGAAGAACCGCTGATTATTGTGGATGGGGCTCATAATCCTGCTGGCGCAAAAGTTTTAAAAGAATTTATCTTAAGCTTAAAAGTAAAAGAGAAGTTTACATTGGTTTTTGGTTCTCAGGAAGATAAAGACGACAAAACAATGCTTGAAAATTTATCTGAAATCACCGATTCTGTAATTATGGCAAAATCGTTTCATCCAAAAGCAAAGCAGGCGTCTAATTCTGTAAAAGAAGCAATAGAAACCGCAAAAAAAAGGAAGAAGCCAATCCTTATTACAGGCTCTTTGTTTATAGCCGCGGAAGCCTTAGCGCAATTTTGAGATTTTTTTATTCTTTTTATTCTTTTTATTCTTTTTATTCTTTTGTTTTCTGATTTTTTTATGGAATTTATGAGCTGTTTCAATCATTTTTTCAAATTCTTTCATAATTGGTTCTGGCACCCACATTTCTCCGCATTGAGTACAAACCTGAGCGCTGACATTTTCCATTAAATAGAGTTTGCCTTCTTCCACATCTTCCAGATTAACCTTGTCAAGCTTTAAAATGCCTCCGCATTTTTGGCAGGTTCCCATCGAAGTCTGAAAAACTTCTTCCATTTCATCGTGAATATCTTTTTCATCTGTCATGCACGGAATTATACAACCAGAAAACAAAGTAGGCAAGTTTTCGTTGAAATTCGTTTTTTTATGTTACGATATATTGAAAAGGGGTTGTTTGTATTGAATTCGATTTTACAACGGGTTGAAGGCGGAGCAGTTAATAGGAGTTCGGATCGAAAATTAAGAAACGCGCTTTTTAGTTGGGCTAGTTATCGCGGATCCATGATAACCGGCAAATATTTATTAACAGTTTCAAAGAGTGGCAATTCTACTTTTATTAATTCTGATATCTTTGGTTACATAAAAGTTGTTGGTGGAAAACTAAAACAAGGTCAATATCATTTAGCCTTTTCAAGTTTTGACGGCCGTAATCTGGCGCATTTTTTTGATTCTGAGACCAGTCAATTGGCAGCTAATTTTGGCATTGATTCTACTCGTAACTCGATTCGCTTTGAAGAAATAAGGAATTGGGATAGAAATAGGAATCCGCAGGTAATTAGAGATTGGGTTTGCTCAAGCGACTCTATAAAAGTAAAGCCTCCAGATGATTTAGTAAGAATAAGACAAAAAGAGACTTTTCTGCTTGAGTCGGAGGCAGGGATTAATTTAGTGATGAGAGGAATTAAGGGGCACGACAGAGAAGCAATTGTTCGTTATTCTAACAGAGGTTCAAAGAACATTGTATCTGTTTATGAAGCTGATAGGGAAACACTTTTAGCCAGAGGTTCTTTATCTTGGGATGCCGATAAAAAAGATATTGTATTGGATCAGGATTATCCTGTTGGAATGTTACGGAGTCTGAGTCAACGTCCTATTGTTTCTGCCTTCCAACCAGTTAAAAGCCCATCACTTCCTGCTGTTATCATAAAAAATGGACAGGCAAAGATCCCTTTTGGCTTGTCAGGAGAGAAAGTTTTACTTAGCAACTTGGAGCCTAATTGTAACTTTTATTTTAAAATTATTGAAAGGGGTAAAAAGCAAATTATTGTTCTTTATGAAAAGGCAAAAGATCAATATTTTTGGAAGGGCACATATAGAATAATACAGCGTGATGGACTTTTGGTAGGAGAGCCTTTTCTGCCTCAATTTAGAGCTTTGAATGTAATAAATGGAACGGTGGAAATAAGTCATCCTGACTGTGAACGTAAGATCTCTTTAACCGGGTTGGAATCAGGTACAACAGTGCAAGCAATATATTCTTTTTTCAAAGGTGCTTTAGTAATTAAGGTATGTCAACGGAAAGAGTTTCCTGACGAAAAAGCAAAAGCCGCCTTGCGGCTTGTCAGGGCTTTTTACCTTTCGGAAGATGATAAAGGAAGGCTTGAAGTTCTCCCTGTGTTGCCGAAGAGTTATAAATGCCCTTTACTTCAGAACATGGGAGAATCAGATTTTACGCAAAGGGCGCTTAATGGAAATACGGGGAAAGCCGCAAAATTTATTACTGTTGCTGCCGCAAGAAATAGGGCTGTTTTAGTAGATAACGTACATCTCGATGGACTTTCCGAATCAGGCGATTTATTGGCAATAATGGATTTTCAGGGTGGAGGCAAAGTAACTGTTGAGCTCTATGAAACTTATAGGCCTATTTTTGTCGCAAGTTATCTACTTTCACGAGTTGAGAATGCTTGGTGTATAACCAAACAAACAACCTTTAGTTAGATAAATTATCCTTAGCCCTGTCTATCAATCCAATTAAATCAGGATCAGATTGCGCGCTATTAATTGCTTCTTGGATTGAATTGTCTGAATCGGTTATATTTCCGTTTTTGTTGTATTCAACCGCCAGCTCGCACAGCAATTCTACTTTTTTAGCTTTATTTCCAATTTGCGTAATGACATATTTCGCATCTTGCAGTAAGTTTCCCTTTATTAAAGAAATGGCGATTGAAGAAAGGAGCTCATCTATTTTTTCTTTTTGCAGTGAATATGTGCTTATGTAAGGCATTTCTTCACTGTCCGCGGCTTGGGAATTGTCTCTTTTCGCGAAAGCCATCGCAAAATCAATCGTCTGCGTGGCTGCGCTATTATATCCTTGAGTGCTTTCTTCCTGTGCAATTTCAAACAATGAAATTATTTGAAGCCCAATGGCTTCAATGTTGGAAGCTATTTTAAACGCATCATAAAAGAAACCCTGCTTACACATTGCCAGGGCAATTTCTTTTTTGAGTTCAGACCTTATATAAATATCACTTGAAGATTTTGCGAGGCGTAATGCCTTGTTGGAAAAAATCGCGGCCTGTCTTTTATCCCTGCAGGCGACACTAAGGTCAAGATAAGCTTTTACTTTGTAAGTTAAAGAAAGGCTGTCTTTCTTTTTTATCTGCCTTGCGATTTTTTCGGCATCAATATATCTTTTGGCGGCAATTAACGCTTTAACCAATGCTCTTTGCGCTTGCGAACAAAAAGGTTCTTCTATAATGCTTAATATTTTAAGAATATCGTCCAGCGAAAGATTTTTGTTCGTAATTTTTTTGGCGGTTTCTGCAAAACTGGTATCTATAAGAGAAGTCGAGTTGTCTTTTGTTTTTAAGCTTGTATACGCGCGAAGCAGTTCTTCTTTAAATTGTTTTACATCTTCAGCATCTTTTGGCATGTCAGTGCCGGATTTGCGTTTGATATAAGTTTTTAAATTTGTGATTAAATTTAAAGTAATATCCATTTATGCCGCCATAAATTCTATTATTGTTTTCATAATAAACGGATATGCGGGTGTTCCGGGCACCACCTGTTCCAAATGAGTTCCATGCATTCTTAAAACTGTCCAAGGAGCGGAAAGGCCAGTTAATCCTGTATCAGGCAAGTTGTTTCTATCAATAAAACGCCTCTGTACTTGCTGTCTTATATCTTCTGGTTGAGTTGCTATATAATCTTCCAGTTTCAGGTTTGATCCAAGCCCGTCATCTATCATGCTAAGATCAAGCCGCCGCAAATCAGGAAGGCTAACCCATGGCAGATTTTTCACCCCATAAAAAACTTTGCTATGCGCGGCATTGGCATATCTTATCATCATGTTAATAGGAATCGGCCATGCGGCATGTTGGAAGAATTCTTTAATGATTTTAACCGCTCTTGCTTTTTTTTCTCCAGTAGGATCATTTTCTTTGTTAAATGTTTTTTCAAGAAACAATAAGCCGATATTTAATGGGCTATTAATAAGGTTAGGCTCTAATTTAAGCATGGCTACAAGTTTTCCCAACCCTTGGTAGTCCAAATAAGTGACTCCCCATTTTTTCAGCAAAGGAGTCAGCAACGAAAGCATGTCCGGAACACTATCCATAAAATTGATATTTGGGTGTCCGCAGCAAACTACCCGATTGTTTTCATAAAGTCGATTTAAATGTGGATTTTTTGATAACTTTACAGCAGATATTCGTGTTGTAGTATTCCTTGCCCCTTCGCTATGTCCGAGCCAACCGATTTTTGAATATACACCATACGTCTTAATCAAAAAGTCTTCAAAAGAAGGAAGAAAATCTTCCTGCATTATGGAAAAAGGATCTTTTAATCCAATAGGATACCCGGCATTTTCAGCAATTCCTGCTTGAGGGATGGCAATAACCTCTTTTGCCCCATGATTTAAAAACTGTTCAATGACAGATTCATTTCCTTCTAATTCCCCAGCTTCTTTGAGTTCTTCACGAATGCTTTGGCCTAAAAGGAGTTGAGACCATGAAATCCCCAGTCCAAGCTCCAAAACAATGGGCATCCCTTTGAGTTCGGTTGTTTTTGGCTCTTTACCTTCGGTCAATGAAAACCTGGCTATTTTAAAAGGTTTTCCTGAAACAGGAGTCGATAATGTAAGTTCCTTTTTTTGAATGCCGATATTTGGAAAGGGCAAATCTTTTGGATCCGGCCTTACTATAGTACATGGCGGCATTTCTATCGGAGAAATAGTTTCATCCTGAAGCGAAAGAATTAACGATCCAAACATATGGCATATCTGTGAAAAGGCCAGCAAAGACAAGTTCATCTCATATTGACTACCCAATCTGTCTCTGGCACTTAAATACGCTCCAACGGGGGTTCCTTTAGTAACTTCTATTGCTGCGGCTTTAACTATATTTCCTATCATTGTAAAGCACTCCTTTTTTTAAGAAAATGATCAATGTCCAATGTCCAATGAAGGTATGTTTTTTATTTTCAATGGCCTGGCAACTTGGTATCGGCAGGTGAAGATAATAATTTCACTCTTTTTTATTAAAAAGACACATGGTAGAATTAAACAAAAATGAACAATCTGACAAAAATAATATTTTCGATAATTCTGACAATCTCTGTTTTATTGGGAGCTTATCTTGCTTTTGTCAGGCACAATATTGAATCAAAAAGCATGACAGTTGAATTGGCAATGGATTACAACGACTTAAAGCTTCTTTCTTCTCTTGATAGAAAATTTTCAATCAATGACGCCTCCGATCCTGAACCGGCATATAAAATAGAAAATATATCATTGGAAGAATTGTTGGATATAATAAAAAACATAGGAATCGTATCTATCGGCTTAAAAGATGAGACCTTAAAAGAGGCTAATGTAGAGGGGGAAATATATTATACTGCGACCGATGCTTTAAAAGAAAACATGTTGGACAGCGATAAAATTAAAAAGATTTTAAAAAAACATCACCTTTATGAAGGGTATACCTACTTTATAACAAAAAATTCAAACATAGCAAAAAGGATTGGAGCCAATTTATCGGCAGGGGTAGATCGTATGCTGGGGAAAGAATTGGAGCCAACTTTTCTGGAAATATATAAAAACAGCACTGCGTTGAGCGAGGTCGGTATCGGTTTATCGGAAAAAGCGCGAAACATTTTAAAAAATAAAGGTTTCAGGATTATTCCAAGAATATGGAACAATCCGAATTATACAACCGCGGGCATTGTTAATAAAATAAATCTGCTTAATGGCTATGACACAATAATATTTGACGGAGAAGATATCGCCGGCTATCCGGAAAACATTATTGCTCTATCAAAAGCGTTGAAAGCCAATAACATAAAATACGGAAACATCGAAATTATAAAACAAAGCGGCGACTCGCGGCTCAAAGCGCTTATGGGGACAAAAATCGTGCGTGTGCATAGCATTCCTGAAAATGAAATGAAAAAGTTAAATAAGGAAGAAGCCGTAGCTAGGCTGGTTAGAGCGGTAAAAGAGCGGGGAATAAGATTGCTTTATTTAAGGCCTTTTCTTCCTCCCGAACTTAAAGCAGATGATCCTGTTAAGTACAATCTGGATTATTTGTCGGAAATAAGCGGGAAATTAAGAGCTTTAGGCTTTACTTTTGGAAGCGCTTCTACTCTGGAAGAATTTAAACCAGCGGGTTTGCAAATAATCATACTTGGAGCAGGGGTGGTTGTCGGGTTTATTTTGCTATTAAATTATTTTATCAAAATACCGTGGGTATGGAGTTGGATAATTCTTTTGTTTTCTATTATATTAATGCCGTTTATTTTAGTAATTGGGGAGAAAAGTTTTCTTCTTGAAAAACTCCTAGCAATGTCTGCTGCTGTGATTTTTCCTTCTTACGCGGTTATTTCAAGGTTTCAAGGGTTAAAGGAATCAAGTGATCTAGGGGGAAAAAGAAATTTATTGCAGGCAATCTGTATATTTTTCAATATTCTTGCAGATACCGCTTTGGGGATTATTATTATTTTGGGGCTTTTGGCCAACACGGTTTTTATGATGGGGTCGGAGGTTTTTATGGGAATCAAGATTGTTCTTATACTTCCGATTTTGATAGTGGGCGCGTATTTCTTTTTTAAAACAGAAAACGGGTTTGATATAAAGGGCTCAAAGAACCGGATTATTGAAATATTAAAAACTTCAATACCCGTATGGGCATTATTTACGGGATTGGCTCTTCTAGGTGTGTTGTTTGTTTTTGTAGCGCGATCAGGTAATTTTACTCTTCCCGTTCCTGGCATAGAAAAAACATTCCGGTTATTTTTGGAAAAAGTGCTTGTTATAAGGCCAAGGACAAAAGAGTTTTTAATAGGTTATCCGCTTTTGATTATTTCCGCCTTTTTATTTTTAAAAGGAAAAATAAAATGGCTCCCTATTCTCCTTGCAATTGGCACTATAGGGCCAGTTTCTTTGCTTAATACTTACTGCCACATACATACTCCTATCGTTATTTCCATGCAAAGGTCGGGGAATGGAATTGTTTTTGGACTTGTGATAGGATTAATCACTTATGAAATTATCAATTTCTGGCTATTACGGATACAACAACGCGGGCGATGACGCGATTTTGGCCGCGATAAAACAGGGGTTTAAAGAACATGAAATATTTGTTCTTGACGCTTCCAATCGTTTTAACTTCCAATACATTGCGAAATCAGATGTTTTGATCAGTGGAGGAGGGGGTCTTTTACAGGACAGGACAAGCACAAGAAGCTTGCTATACTACCTTGGAATTATATGGACGGCCAAAAGAATTTTCGGCAAAAAAGTTGTTATTTTAGCCCAAAGCATAGGACCAGTAAAAAAATCTTCCAATTTATCCCTTTTAAAAAAAGCGTTAAGACTTGTTGATGTAATAACAGTGAGGGATCAAAGTTCGTTTAAATTTGTAGAATCATTAAATTTGACAGGAACAAAACTAATTAAAACCGCCGACCCGATATTCGCGCTTCCAAGAATAGAAAAAAAATCACAGGAGAATCAATCATCACCCGCTATAGCAGTTTGTCCAAGAAGGTTTGGGCATATGCCGGAAAACTTTGAAGAAAATATTGCCGCGATATGCGATACACTGGTAAAAGATTACAATGCACGGGTCTTTTTTATCCCTTTTCATCAAAAAGATGATATTCATTCATGCGTAAATATTATGCATAACATGGAGCAGAAATCAGAACTTGCCTGCGATCACGGAGATTTTAACGACATAATCGCAATGATTTCCAAAATGGACTTAGTAATAGGCACGCGATTGCATTCATTGATGTTTGCAGTGAACCATATTGTGCCGGCAATCGGAATATCTTATGATCCGAAGGTTTCCGCGTTTATGGAAGAGGTTTCTCTCCCTGTTTTTGATCCCTGCAATTTATCGGACATTCCAAAAACAGTTGGCGACATTTTCCAGAATAAAGAAGGGGTAAAAAGAAGTATTGAACTCATAAGGGAAGAATTTCATGACAGAGCTCTTTTAAATTTCGCAAAAGGGGTTGTAACATGATTTTAACGGCATTATTTATAATAGTTGGCCAGCTTTTTGTAATTACAGACGCGGTAGGCAATCTGCCTATTTTTTATAGCATTACAAAAGGGCTTGATAAAAAAGAACGCCACGAGACTTTTTTGACGGCGGCAATATTTTCTTTTATCCTTCTTGTTGTTTTTACATTCCTCGGCAAATTTATACTGGATATTTTTGGTATTAAAATGTCCGATTTCAGGATAGCAGGCGGGATTTTAATTCTTGTAATTGCAATAATTATTCTGGTCAGAGGATCATTGTTCCAGGCAAAAGAAAAAATTGAGGTCGGAGTTGTTCCTCTTGGTTGCCCTTTGTTAACCGGCCCAGGAGCTATTACCACTTCCATGGTTGCTCTGGCAACTTATGGAGCTCCTGTGACTTTGCTTGCGATAACGATCAACTTTTTATTATCTGTATTAGTCCTCTCTTTTGGGGAAAGAATTTTTAAAACGATTGGGGAGACAGGAGCCATGATAATAGGAAGGATCATGACCATAATATTGGCGGCAATTGCCGTAAGTTTTATTCATTCAGGCATTTCAATGTGGATCGCGGAATTTACCAGATAAAATGGATTGCGTAAAGCTGGCGGGGATAAAAATAGACAACATAACATTGCAGGATTCCCTGCAAAAACTTGAAGAATTCATCAAATCAGGATCGCCTCATTTAATAACCACACCGAACCCGGAGATAATTGTTGCCGCGCAAAAAGACAGAGAACTTTTTGACATAATAAACAATTCCGATCTTAGACTTCCTGACGGGATATCGATGGTTGTTGTAAGCAAAATAAAAAGGATCCCGCTAAAAGAGCGCGTATCAGGGATAGATTTTTTGCTTGCTTCGTGTAAGCTGTCTGCGCGAAAGGGGTGGAGAATTTTTCTTCTGGGCAGTAAAAAAGAGGCAGTAGAAACAGCAGGCAAAAATTTAAGCAGGCAATTCCCCGGGTTAAAAATCGCGGGCATTCATGACGGTTATTTTTCTGATAATAATTCAGAAAGCATTATTTCTCAAATAAGACAATCAAAGGCGGATATTTTGTTCGCGGGGTTGGGGGGAGGAAGACAGGAGAAGTGGCTGAAAAAAAATCTGGCGGAATTGGGGGTAAAGGCGGCAATTGGGGTAGGCGGGAGTTTTGACGTAATTTCCGGCATCAAAAAACGCGCGCCAATCTGGGTGCAAAAATTGTACATAGAATGGCTTTATCGTTTAGTAACGGAGCCCAACAGATGGAAGAGACAGCTGGCTCTTCCTAAATTCTTATGGCTGACCCTCTTAACCTCACCAGACCCTCTCCCAGAGGGCTAACCCTTACCCATAATTAGCGCTGGCGTAGTTAAGCTATGAAGGGGATTAAAAATCAGATAACTTTTTACAATGTCAGATAAACAAGTGAGTCCTCTCCAAAGTGTCAT
>Ga0208373_1001878_pt1 | contig 25496 bp, 24 predicted proteins | sample RifOxyC2_FD_184036 | JGI IMG/M metagenome (GOLD analysis project Ga0208373, IMG submission 184036) | Soil microbial communities from Rifle, Colorado - Rifle Oxygen_injection C2 (SPAdes) | ecosystem: Environmental > Terrestrial > Deep subsurface > Rock core/Sediment | place: Rifle, Colorado... | reverse complement strand
CGGCCCGGACCCGGTCCATGACCTTTGTAAAGTCAAATTCAACCGAGGCCCTGTCGAAGCCGAATTCTGCCGCCCTCTTGAACCTGGAAAGCAGTCTTGTGGCGGCAATGAGGGCCTTGCTGGGGACACAGCCGGTATTCAGGCAGTCCCCGCCCATTTTATGGGTCTCGACGAGGGCCACCTTTGCCTTGACTGCGGCGGCGATATAGGCGGCCACAAGCCCGGCGGATCCGGCCCCGATGACCACCAGGTTATAATCATAGCGCCTTGGCCTCGGGAACCGGGAAAAAACCTTTCTCTGCCGGATAAAAGAAGACAGCCCTTTGGCCATGAAAGGAAACAGACCCAGGAGGGCAAAGGAAATCATGAGGCCCGGCGACAGGATGCCGGAGGGAGAATCAATCCGGGCAAGGGCTGTTCCGGCATTGACAAACACCAGGGTGGCCGGCAGCATCCCAGCCTGGGACACCAGGTAAAAAATCCGGGTTTTGATAGGGGTCAGGCCCATGGCCAGGTTGATCAGAAAAAAAGGAAACACGGGGACCAGCCGCAGGGTGAAGAGATAAAACCCACCTTCTGTTTCAATCCCCCTGTTGATGGCCGTAAGCTTTGCCCCCAATTTTTTCTGAACCAGATCCCTGAACACATACCGGGAAAAAAGAAAGGCCAGGGTAGCGCCCAGGGTGCTGGCAAAGGAGACCAGGAGGGTTCCGTAAAGAAGCCCGAACAGGGCCCCGCCCGCCAGGCTCATGACGGCAGCACCGGGAAGGGAAAGGGCGGTGACGAGAATATAGATCCCCATATAGGCTGCCATGGTCAGGACCTTGTTCCTCCCATAATACCCCTTAACCCCATCCAGTGCGGTTTTCAGATAATCAAAGGAGAAATACCGGTCCAGATCCAAAATAAAAAAAAGCAGGACCAGCGCCGCCATGGCCGATATCAAGAGAATTTTCGGGCCGAAGCTGTTTTTCATGGTTTCCTTGTTTCCCTGGGTATTGGATCTTGTTCAGGCTTTTTCAACGGCCTGGAATTTTTTCATGAATTTGACGTCAATATAGTCCTTGATGATAAAGGCCAACCTGCCGCCGAAGACCAGTTGTTTTTTCTTTAAAACACCAAGTCCTCCCCCCAGGTTGAAAATCAACAGATATTCAGGCCCCGGATCAAAGGGCATCAGCGTTTTTCCCTCCAGGGCAGCCATGAGATTGTGCAGCAGGACCGGGTTCTGGCGGACGGCATAAACTCCCACCTTATCCAGGGGCTGGTCCTTGAAATAAATGCAATCTCCGCCGCCGAAGATTTCCGGATATTTGACGGACTGAAGGTACTGGTTTACGAGAAGACCCTTATCAGGACCCATGGGAAGGCCCGAGGCTTCAAAAATGGTGGAGGGTTTGACGCCCAGGGCCATGAAAATAAAATCCGCCGGAAAGGTTTCCCCTGAATCCAGGGTAATCCTGTCAGGCTGTATGTCGTTTACATAGCCGGTTTCAATGATGTGAATCCCCCTTTTCACAAGGGAGGAGCGAACCCTTGACCGGACATTTTCCGGGAATCTTGCCATGAATTTTTTCCCTGCAAAAATCCGGATCTCCGGCATATGGCCTTTCAGCTTTTTAGCCAGTTGCCAGGTGTTCCCGGCAATTTCCGCTGACGAAGGCCCGCCGCCCACAATGGCGACCATTATTTCTTTTTCGGCAAACAGGGCTTTGAGCTTTTCAGAGGCTTCCATGAGCTTTTCAATGGGCTTCACCGAATAGATATTCTCACTTTTTTCCATATCCGGGACCATGGGCACATAGCTGCCGGCATTAAAGGAAAGGATATCATAGGCAAAGGCATGGCCGGTTTCGGTATAGACCTCTTTTTTAACCGGATCCATGCGCAGGACCTTGTCTTTTATAAAGATCCCGCCCTGCTTTTGTACCACATCCCTTGTTGCAAACCGGATCTCTCCGGGGCTGTAAGTCCCGCCCAGCATTCCAGGCCCCATGCCGGAATAATAATGGTAAAACGAAGGTCCGATGACCGTGACCTTAAATCCCTTTTCAACAAATCTGCCGATATTTTCCAGGGTCATCATATGGGCATGACCGCCGCCCACCAGTATCAGATGTTTTCTCATTTTACCCCTTTCTTTTCAAAGACTGTCCATGAGTTTTCCAAGACTTGCCAGATGAGCCTTTTCCTCGTCGGCAATCTTCAGGACAATGGCCTTTGATTCCGGATTCGATATCCTGGCGGACACCCGCTGATACATGTCCAGGGCCTGGGCCTCGATGGACATGGCAAGGGAGACTACCTCCTTTTCCGAATTCAGGTCCGGCTTGAAAAGATCCAGGTATTCCCGGGTCGTAAGTCCGCCTTCCAGGGCAGAGGTTTCCACCCAGCCTTCAAATTCATCCTGACTGGTCTTAAGACCGCTGATCCGGTTATAGGCCGTTAGTATAGACTTCTGGTGTTTGACTTCAATCTCCGACAGTTTTAAAAACAGGCCCTTTACCGTTTGATGGCCGGCCGTCTTTTCCAGAGTCAGGTAAAAATCCCGCAACCCTTGCTCAAGGGAATAGGCCGTCTTCAGAATATCCAGGGGAGCCTCTTTCCCGTTGAAAATATCCATGCCCAGATCCTGGGGTCCAATGGCCGTCTTTGACTTCCAGGCCTTGATTCCGCCGGAAACGTTAAAGACCTGTTGAAACCCCTTGCCTGCCAGCATCTGCGCAGCAACCCGGCTGCGGCCGCCAATGGCTCAGTAGACCAGGGTGGGTTTTTCAGGGTCCAACTCCCCCAGCCGGTCGGTGAGTTCCGGCAGCGGGATGAGCACGGCTCCAGGGATATGGCTTTCCTGGTATTCCGAAGGCTGACGGACATCCAGAAGGGTGACGCTATCGGAAGTGTGTTCCGCGATATAGGCCTCGGTCTCCTTATAATCCAGGGATTTGGCCGGGGTTAAAAACTGCATCCATTTCATTGGGGGTCCTCCTTTTCACACCTCTCCTCTTTGGAGAGGACATACCATGCTGGGGCATTTCTGCTACCCAAGGGGTTTAAAGGCTCTTTTGCCGGCTCCGCAAACGGGACATTTCCAGTCTTCGGGAAGCTCTGAAAATTGTGTCCCTTTTTCAATTTTTCCCTTACGATCCCCCTTATCAGGGGTATAGATATAACCGCAATTGGTGGTTTGACATTGATACATATCTTTAGGTTCCGCCATATTGATCTTCCTTTCTTATATTCTATATCATTAAAACCCGCTTCCCTTGACCGGCCCGGCAGACACGGCATAAAAAAGGGCGCTGTCCGGGTTGAGATCTAAAAGCGTCCGGGTTTCCTCATCATAAAGGGCCCCGACCCCGCAACAGCCGAGAGAAAGCCCGGTTGCAGCCAGGTAAATCCGCTGGGCGATTCTTCCCGCGTCCATGAGAAGCAACCGGTATCCTCTGGGGCCTAAAGCAGTTTCAAGCCCCGTCAAATTGGCCATGAACAGGAAATTCACGGTAGCGCGAGATATCCATTGCTGATCCAGGCAGATATGGGAGAGAGGCTCATGAAATTGTCCCGTTTGGATTAAACGCAGCGACCCTCCCTCTCCTGAAAAAATATAGAACCCGTCGTCGAATCCCTCAACATTTTGGAACGATACCCCCAAGGTGAGAAAGGGTAAGGCCCCTGCGGAAACCTCCTGCCGGTGCTTATAAAGACTTGAAGCCGACTCCAGGAGAGCAAAGGCATTTTTTCGGTCCAACCGGGTCGGAATAAAATTCCTTTTCGACCGCCGGGAAAAGACGGCCCTCTCATAATCCGGAGACTGATTCAGGGGTTCAAAATCCATAATAACCCTCCTGTCCACAGGTTCGGAGGGTTCAAAGGCCAGGACCTGGGCTGCTTCAGGATCATAGGGCCGTGTCTCGATCCGGGCCTTTCCGAGGTCATGGATCTGTCTCAGCAGGGGATAGGAAACCGCAACAGATTCATCTTCAATCGCTTTTAAGCAAGGTCCTGACAAATCCGGTTCTTCTTTGAATCTTTCTTTTGGCCTGTCCTCTTTGATGCTTATGTGGATGCAGGCCAGGGGGACCTCTTTATCCTTATCCAGCGCCAGAAGGGCTGAGATCTTATCATCCTGAAAATCATAATCCATGCGGGGGCAAAGCCCTTCCGCCCTCAAGGCAAGGTTCAGGTTTTCCACCAGGTGCCCTGAATCCAGCAGCAGATACCGGAATGCCCTTTCCCTGTATTTCCAAGCGCTGTTGAAAAAGGTTCCGGTCACCACAAAGGAAAGATCAAAGGCCCGGTCATGGGCTAAGCCGCCCCGGTGTATCAGGCATAGGAATTCCTGTATCATATTACAATAATACACACCTGTCTCAAGCCCTTCCATCTGCCTGACCATGAGATAAATATGGCAGGGATAGAGTCCTCCGGCAGAGGGAACGGTTCTTGAAAAAAACCGTATCCCCCTGGCCTTTTCCTCCCGGGTGACCCCATAGGACCTGTAGAGCGCCCTTGATAAGGCCGGGAACCCGAGACCTTGTTCTGGTTCCGCCGGTTTCTCTCCCCTGAAAAGGCCCATGAGATCCTTTCCCGAGGAGATATCCGCTTTGATCAGGGGCATCCGCTTCAGGGCCTCATAGGTCTTAAACGGTTTGGGATAATGGTCGAAATCCAGGAAATGAGGTTTAATCCGGTTCCGGATATGGGCGGTTGCCCAATGGTATCCGGCTGCCGTAGAAACCTTGTCATTCATCCGAATGGGTTTCTTCCTCGACCTTCGCATCCATGACCATCATGCATTCATGGCATTCCAGCTCAATATTGGGGACATCCCCATATCTTTTTTTGATCTCTTCTTCAGACAGATGGGAAACTCCTGAGCACCCGCACTGGGGGCAGGAGGTGGTAATTCTGTATTTTTTTTTCATCATACCCTCCCGGTATTTTCGTTGATGCTTTTATTCCTTAGATCCTTTGATCTGAGGATCAAAGGGCTTCCCTGAACAATCCGGCGTATAGCAGGAATTATCCACAAATGAGCACTCGTTCTTGCAGGAAGGACATTTTTCCGGCGGTGTCTCTGCCTTAAGGGTATAGCCGCATTTGCTGCATATCCAACTGACCATAATCTTTCTCCTCTTTTGATGTTATTGGTTTTGCTCTTATCTCTCCGTCATGATCATCCTTATGGTTCAACGTCTTTCAAGAAACATGCCAATGACAATGCAGATCGCCTGATCGAATCATTTCATGGACAGGGGGCCCGTTTTTTCCTTAAGCCAGGCCTCGGTTTCCCCATCCAGTTCCGGGGAAAGAATCTCATACACCCGTTGATGGTAGGCATTGATCCAGTCGATGTCTTCAGCAGACAACAATTCCCTATCCAGAAGGTCTTTTTCAAAATGACACCAGGTCAGGGGTTCGAATTTGAGGAATTTACCGAACTCATTTTCAAGGGCCTCCGTCACCAGGATCATATTTTCCAGCCGTATGCCGTATCGGCCTTCCCTGTAAATACCGGGCTCATTGGTCAAGAGCATGCCTTTTTCAAGCTTCACGTCAAGGGGATGGGAACTGATTCTGGCCGGACCCTCATGGACGCATAAAAAGAAACCCACTCCGTGGCCGGTGCCATGGCCGAAATTCATGCCCTGTTTCCATAAATGCTGCCGGGCCAGGGTGTCGATCTGGAACCCCCGGGTATCGGCCGGGAAAAGGGTGTTGGCTACGGCAATATGGCCTTTCATCACCAGGGTATAATCCCGCTTTTCATCGGGTGACGGCTCTCCAAGGCACAGGGTCCTTGTAATATCCGTGGTGCCGGTGAGATAATGCCCCCCGGTATCGGCCAGAAACATCCCATTCCGGCCGATGACCGCATTCGTGTCCTTTGTGGCGGAATAATGGCACATGGCCGAATGGTCATGATAGGCCATGATGGGATCAAAACTGTTGCCGATAAAAAAATCCTGCTCTTTGCGGAACGAAAGCATTTTTTCCGCCGCCGATATTTCCGTTATGGGTTCACGGCCGGCCTGGTGTTCCAGCCAGTAAAGGAATTTGACGACGGCCGTCCCGTCTTTTACGGCGGTTTGACGTAAATGCCGGATCTGAACCTCATTTTTAACCGCTTTCAGCGAAATGGACGGATTCGGCTTTTCTATGATCCTGCAATGTTGGGGAATGGCCTCATAAAGGCTGAAATTGAGATTTTCCGGGTCAATGAGGATGCTCTCCCCTTGCTTCAGACCGGACAGGGCCCCATGAATGGTTTCATAGGCATCAATTTCAATTCCGTCCCGGTTTAATTCCCTTTCCAGACCCGGGTCAATTTTTTCCCTGTTGATAAATAGGAACACCTTATCAGGTGATATTAATACATAGGCGATATTGACGGGATTGGTATGGACATCCCGGCCCCGAAGGTTCAGGGTCCAGGCGATATCATCAAGGGTTGAGAGAAGATGATGGGTTGCACCGGAGTCTTTCATCTTTTCCCGGATGAGTTTTATTTTGTCCCCCCGCTCCTGACCGGCATAGGATGCTGGAAAATCAAAGGCCGGTGACGCCGGCTGCGGGGGGCGGTCCGTCCACAAACCGGATAACATATCCGTTGCAGTATCGAGCCTGATTTCCTTCTCATCAAGCTCTTTTTTCAATTCCCTCACACCGGCCGTGGTGAAAACCTTGGCGTCGATACCGACAACGGCGCCGGGTCCTAAAATGTCTCTGAGCCATTTCGTAACAGACGGGACTTCCGGTTCCCCCATCCTGAACAATTCAAAGCCGGAGCCTTCCAATTGTTTTTCCGCCTGGATATAATACCGGAAATCCGTCCATAATACGGCTTTGTTCCTCGTAACAACGGTTGTTCCGGCAGAGCCTGAAAATCCGGTCAGCCATTTTCCGACCTGCCAATGTTCGGCCACATATTCACTTTTATGGGGATCGCCCGTGGGTATGATCAGTGCGTCAATCGTATTGTCCGTCAAGACCTTCCGGAGTCTTTCGATTTTCTCGGTGGTATTCATGTGTTGTCCTCATCGGATTATCATGGATCAAAACATACTATGATTCAGCATGTTCCCACAATCAAATTTTGGAAAAAACTTGTGTCCCTGAATGGATAAGAAAATACCGGGCAGGGGGATAGGGAAGGCAGGGAATATCAGGGAAGCAGAGAACCGGCCGCCGGGGATATTTCACGCAACGGCGGCCGGTATTGTAGGTTTAATCCCCCATATAGGCTTTTTTGACCATCTCATTTTCAAGGAGCTTTTTGGCATCATCTTCCAGGATGACTTTTCCCGTTTGGATGACATAGCCTCGGGAGGCTGTTTTAAGCGCCATCCGGGCATTCTGCTCGACCAGAAGAATGGTTGTGCCTTCGGCATGGAGGGCTTTTATGGTGTCAAAAACAGAGTCCACAAGAACCGGGGCAAGACCCATGGAGGGCTCATCCAGAAGCAGGATTTTAGGAGCTGCCATCAAGGCCCTTCCCATGGCCAGCATCTGCTGTTCTCCGCCGCTCAGGGTTCCGGCAAGCTGCTTTGACCGTTCCGCAAGCCTTGGGAACATATGAAAGATCTTTTCAATGGTCTCGGCATCCCTTTTTTTGTCCTTGGATGTAAATGCGCCAAGATCAAGATTCTCCAACACCGTCAACTGGCCGAAGACCCTGCGGCCCTCCGGCACCTGGACAATTCCCTTGGTAACAATTTCGTGGGCCGGATAGGCCCCCAGGTCTTCGCCATCCAGAAAGACCTGTCCTGCCGATGGTTTCAAAGTACCGCTGATGGTTTTCAGGGTTGTGCTTTTGCCTGCCCCGTTACCACCGATCAAAGTGACGATCTCGCCTTTATTGACGGTGATTGAAATTGAAATATCTTTTAAAGCATGTATTTTTCCATAATGTGCATGCACGTTTCTTAATTCAAGCATTGCCATAATTGATTGACCTCAATTGATGTTTTATAAATTTCCGCTGATTGCCGGTATTCACCGGAGTTTTCCCGAATCAATGGGAATCCGCAGCCTCACCGGTCCCCAGATAAGCCTCGATAACGGTTTTGTTATTCTTGATCTCTTCGGGCAAGCCTTCTGCAATCATCTTCCCGTAATCAAATACAGTGACAATATCGGAAATATTCATCACCACCCGCATCTGATGCTCAATCAGAATAATGGTGATCCCCAGTTCCCCCCTCATGTGCTGGATAAAATCCATCATATCCTGGGTCTCTTTTGGATTCATACCGGCCGTGGGCTCATCCAGAAGCAGAAGTTTCGGCTGGGAGGCCAAAGCTCTGGCCATCTCAAGTCTTCTTTGCTCACCATAGGGGAAATTCTTGGCCAGGGTATCTTCCCTGCCTTCCATGTTTACATATTTCAAAAGATCAAGGGCAATCTGTCTTGCTTTTTCTTCTTCCATTTTCGTTTTTTTCAGGCCCAGGATAGGCCCGAAAAAGCCGGATTTAAGGTGTACATGATATCCTACCATGACGTTTTCAAGGGCGGTTAAATTCGGAAACAGCCTGATATTCTGATAGGTTCTGGATATGCCTTTATGGACGATGCGGTCCGGGGAAAGCCCGACAATGGACTGCCCGTTAAACATGACCTCCCCTTCCTCAGGACGGTAGAACCCGGTGAGACAGTTGAAAAAAGTCGTCTTTCCGGCGCCGTTGGGGCCGATGATACTGTGAATGGATTTTTCCTTTACATTGATATTCAATGCGTTCAGTGCCACCAGCCCACCAAACCGTTTTGTCATTTCCTGTATACTTAATAAGATCATAAGATTTCCTCCGGGCTAAGCAACGGTTTTGGCGCCGGCTTCTGTTTCATCATGAAATTCCATTTTATGCCGTGCTTCAGGCAAAAGCCCTTCCGGTCTTAACAGCATCACAATGACCAGGGCCACGCCATATACAAACATCCGGTACTCGGCAAATTCCCTTAAAAGCTCGGGAAGACCCATCAGCACCGCTGCACCCACAACAATTCCGGGCAGGCTCCCGATACCGCCGATAATAACGATACACACCACATTGATGGAAATAAAAACATTAAAACTGTGGGGATACACGGAACCGATTTTGCTGGCAAAAATAGCCCCGCTCAGGGCGGAAAATCCGGCACCGGTTGCAAACGCCAGCAATTTGGTGGCCACAAGATTAATCCCCATGGCCTGGGCTACGTCTTCATCTTCCCGCATGGCCATCCATGCCCTTCCGATCTTTGATTTTTTGAGTCTGAGAGAAATAAATATGACCAGAATGATGCCCGCAAGAAGCAGATAGTAGATGTGCTGGGGTTTTACCATCTGAAACCCGAAAAGATTCGGATTGGGAATGGAGCCGATCCCCTGAGCGCCTCCCAGCCATGGCCTCAGGAAGTCGGAAAGAACCAGAATCCGGATGATTTCACCAAACCCAAGAGTCGCAATGGCCAGATAATCCCCACGCATCTTCAGCACCGGGATACCCAGCATGACACCGGCTAAAATCCCGCAGATGACGGCAATGGGAAGGGCCTGCCAAAAATTGAGCCCGAAGGCAAAAATCTGCGGAGATGTCAGCAAGGCCACCACATAGGAGCCGATGGCGAAAAATGCAACATAGCCGAGATCCAGAAGTCCGGCATATCCGACAACAATATTCAGGCCGAGCCCCAGAAGAACATAAAGGCCGACAATGGTGATCACCTCACTTAAAAACAATCCCAGGAACTGGGGCAGCACGATGAGAATAACAGCAAGGACAATAAGGGCGGCAATCTGGGATTTTTTCCGGGCCTCTTTGGGTAGGGCGGCATATTTAGATTTGACCGCCCCCTGATTGGCATTCCAGAGAAGGTATAGAACACAGAAAATAACCACGGACAGAATGGCCCCAACGGGCGTCAGGCCATTCAATGTATAAAACAGACCGGCCAGATAATTGATCATGCCGATATCCCAGGCCTTTAAAATGGGCAATATCAACTCCTGCAACAACCCCAGGATGAAAATCGTTAACAGTGCATTCACCGTGAGTTTTCTCGGCAGATCCCTGAGCATATAAAGGATGCCTGCAAACGCACCGCACAGAACGCCTGTCAGAAGAAGCAGAAATATACCGCCGGCACCGGCAACCCCGCCGGTCAGTATATTATAAAGTACCGGGGATGCCCCGACAAACATTTCCCGGATATTAAACGAACGTCCTATCATCACGAATACTGCAAGAAATCCGGAAATCACAAGACCGGACACCACGGCATTGGCAAATTGGATGGATTTCTCTGAAATCGGTGTTTTTTTGGCCGCCATATAAGCCGCAAGAATGGAGATAATCAATGCTATCGCCACACCCATCGGCAGAACCCCGGCAATGATGTCACGTTTTCCAAAGGACTCCACCATCCCGACAAGGGATATTATCAGAACACTGACACCACCAATGGCTCCTATTTTAACACCTTGATTCCATAAAGATTGAGCTTTTGTCATACCCTCACCATATAAACTTTATTAATTTTAGGCCTTTTTAGAGGCTAAACGTTCGCCCAGAATTCCCGTGGGCCTGAAAATCAGAACCATTACCAGCATGGTAAATGCAATGGCATCTTTAAGCTGGTAAGGCGCAATGATGCCAAGACCGTCAAGGAACAGCGCCGGAGCCACAGATTCGATCAACCCTAAAAAAATACCGCCAAGCATGGCCCCCGGTATATTTCCGATTCCGCCGAGAACTGCTGCAGTAAAGGCCTTCAACCCCGGGAGAAATCCCATAAAAAAATGCACCTGTTTAAACATCAAGGCATAGAGAACGCCGGCCGCACCGGCTGCCATGCCGCCAATGATAAAGGTGGTGGAAATCATGGCATCCACATTGATGCCCATGAGGGCTGCCGCTTCCTTATCTTCCGATACGGCCCGGATGGCTTTGCCAACCCGTGTCATCATGATAAAATTATACAGGACCAGCATGAGAACGATGGCCGCAATGATGACGATCACCTGGATTTTCAGAACTCTTATGCCGAAAATCATCCAGAATCCGTTAAGGATCTCAATATCCGGATAGGCATTGATTCCGGAGCCGTAAAGTCCTTTAAAAAGATATTGAAGAAAAAAGGACGCGCCGATGGCCGTGATCAATGGGATCAACCGGGGGGCGCCCCTCAACGGCCTGTAGGCGATTTTTTCCACCAGAAAAGCGACCATGGTGGACACAAACATGGCCACGGCAAAAATGGCAACGATGGCCGTAATCGGATGATTATCCAGAAAATCACTGCGCCACATGGCTGTGGCAACAAAATAACCGGTGAAGGGTCCGCTCATGAAAACCTCACCATGGGCGAAATTGATCATTTTCAGAACACCGTAGACCATGGTGTAGCCGGTTGCTATCAATGCATAGATACTGCCCTGCGCCAATCCAAAAATTAAAAAGTCTATCCAGTGACTTTTTGTATACAGGCCTGCCCTGATCGTGGAAACCGATCCCCATAAACACAATAACAGCAGGGTGCCGCCGATCATCCACATGACAATGTCGGTTATTGTCACCCTATCTTTCCATTTTTGAAACATTTGTCCTCCATCCCAATGATAAAAAATAATGTGTGTCAGAGCAGGGCAAATAGTTAGACCATTTAAAAAATCCCGGAAGCATGCCTTGATTATTCTTTATCCACGAAACAGACGGCATCCGGTTGTGTGTTCTCACCACCGGATGCCGTCGGGGTCAATTTAGTATTTTTTCCAGAACGGTACTGTCGGCATCAGACCGGCTTTAAGGTCGGCTTCACCGGTTTTGTAGACGGCAATTTTAGGATCGGCGCAGTCACCGTGTTCATCACACGTAATGGTTCCTGTAAGGCCTTTCATGCCTTTTGTTGCATACATTGCCTTAACAAGGGCTTCTCTGTCGATTTCAAGGGTATCGCCTGAAGCAACGGCAATCTTATCAATGGCATTGAGGATCAGCATGGCGGCATCATAGGCATGGGCATGGAACGGCGCTTCCGGCTCTACACCATATTTTGATTTGTACTTTTCAAGGAATTTGCCGTAGGTATCGCCCAGGGCTGAAAAGTCAGGGCTGGAGTGATACATACCGATGGCAGCCTTGCCGGCAGCTTTCAAAAAATCCGGAGAAAAGGAACCATCCGCACTCATGAGAGCAGCTTTTTCCAAGCCGGCAACTTCTTTGCACTGGCGGACCACATGACCGGATTCGGCGATGAACATGGGAAGATATATAAATCCGGGGGCTCCACTGGCAATCTTCGTCAGAACCGGTCTCATATCCGTATCTCCCGGAGAAACCGCTTCCTGGGAGGTAATGGTTCCGCCCAGCTTGGTAAATGTATCGGCAAAGACCTGTTGAAGCTGTTCTGCATAAACCGAGCCGTCATGGATGGTGGCCGCTTTTTTAATGCCCAGTTTGGTGAATGCAAATTCAGCCGCAACGGCACCCTGAACCTTATCGTTGTGGCAGGTCCTCAGATAACCGTCAAAATCCGGTCCGCTGGCAGGATCAGTCAAAAATGGGGCGGTATTGGAGGGAGAAACATTGGGGATTCCCATTTTCCAGAGAATGGGCACACCGGGTTTTGCAGCGCTGGAGCAGTTTGACCCAATGGATGCAATCACAGAAGGATCGGATGCAATTTTGGAAGCCGCTGCCTGGCCGCCTTCCGGTCCGCACATTTCATCCTGGCCGGTCAGTTTAATAGGATGTCCTTTGAGTTTTCCGCCGAAATCTTCAATGGCAATTTCAACACCGCGGAACGTATCCATCCCAAGAGAGGTATTGGCTCCTGATGTTACAAACCAATAGGCCAGATGAACCGGCTCGCCCTTTTGTAATTTAACGACATTTCCTGCAACGGCCGGCATTGCCGCCACGCTGAACAGGAAACAAACTGCAACGAAAACCTTTAATACATTTTTCATACAACACTCCCCCTTTAACTAAAACTAAGTTTATGTTAAAAAACCTGGGTCAACTGCGAAAATAGCTATATTATCAGCGTTTTGACCCGCCTGGTACAGCCTATGGCACGCACTTACTTACGTCGTTTGTTTATATTCATGGGGCACTCATTTGTCAAGCCATTCTATGATATTAGTTTAAGGGAAAAACCGTCAAAAGATCGAAATACCTCATAAAATCAATTCTCTTCTTGACAAAGCCATTTTCCCTATTCTAAATTTAGCCCGTTTCCTGCCGACAAAGGGGAAAAACTTACCGTGCCTTGAAAAGCCGGTCAATCCATATTCAGGAGCCTTTCCATGCCGGATTTTGCATGTTTAAATGGTCAAATCATTAGAATCGAAGACGCTTTTGTTTCCATCGAGGATCGGGGTTACCAATTCGGTGACGCCGTATATGAATTTATTGAAAGTTTTAATTATCAGATCTTCTGTCTGGATGAACATTTGAAAAGGCTTGAAACCTCCATGGGATTGATCGATTTTCCGTCTGTTTCCATACCGGATCTGAAAGATCAGATCATTAAACTGTTTCAGGTTTCAGAATATGCAAGGGCAGGATGTTATCTTCAGATATCCCGGGGGGTCGAACCCAGAGCCCACAGTTATACCAATAGGGTCCCTCCCCAGATCACCATAACCATAAAAGATCTTTCCCACCTGGATACCGACGTGAATACCAAAGGCATCCGCATCAGAACCTGCGAGGATTACAGATGGGGCATGTGTCATGTCAAAACCGTTCAGCTTCTTCCCGCTGCCCTGGAGCAGCATAGGGCCAGAAAAGCAGGCCTGGCCGATACGGTTTTCATATCCAAGGAGGGTCATGTTCTGGAAGGAACCTGCACCAATATCTTTATTATAAAAGGGCGGGCACTTATCACTCACCCTCTTGACAACCATGTCCTTCCGGGGATCACAAGAGAAGTCATCATCAACCGGATCTGCAAAAAAGAAAAAATTGCAGTTGAGGAAAGACCTTATCAGATCCATGAATTTTATCATTGCGATGAAGCTTTTTTATGCTCAACCGTTATGAAAATACAGCCCATTATTGAAGCGGATGGGGGAAAAATCGGTCACGGTGTGCCGGGGCCTCTGACAAAGAAGATACAGGCATTTTATGACCAACTGATTTACCGCTCATAAATATTTGCGGAAGGAAAAATATGTCCCTTAAAAAGAAATTGATTTTTGGTGCAGGTGGACTGGTGATTCTTATCATGATCGCTACCTTGTCCCTTGTTTCCGTTTTAGTTACAAAGCAGAACAAAAATATTGCCGACAAACAGGTCTTAAGCGCCGTCAATGTCATCCGGCAGGATCTTTTGGACAAGCAGAATAAACTCATGGCCGATGCATTGCAAATGGCAGCCGCCAATCAAATGGCATCCAAAATTGCATATCTGAATGAAAACAAACGGGAACCCAATATACGCCTCCTGCACGCCCAATATCAGACCATAGTTGGTGCCATTTACCAGGTCGGGCAAACCAGTGACTTATGGAAAATGGCCATCTATGATATGGAAGGCGATCTTAAGGCCTTTGCCGTCCGTGGAGAAGCTTCGGATATCCTGGGATATGTTCATTACGCGTCAATGACGGCTGCGGGTCCTGTTAAATCAGAGGAGACCCCGGCAAGTACGGAAAAAGATTCTTCTTTTTTTGTTGCATCGCTGAATAGGGGGAACGCTGCCACACGGGATGCCTATAAGCCGGCAGAAACCTTCCCTGAGGTCGGCATTGCCATGAATTACGGCCAAGCCCTTATCACGAGCCAATCCGTTGACTTTGATGCTTCAGGCAACAGCGTTAATATTGTCGCATCAGTCCCCATTATCGGGGATGTGTTTAATGCAGCCAAAGGCCAAACAGAGTCCAAACAGCTTGGATTTGTTCAAACCTCTTTTCAGTTTAAAAAAGATTTTACGGATAAAATGACCCAGGTCACCGGCATGAAGACCAACCTGTTTTCAAAGGACCGCTTTCTTATCGGAACACTGCCGGACTATAAAAAACCAGACCTCTTCCATATCCCCCATAAAGAGAGCCCTGACAGCCTTGAAAAACAGGAAGCCTTTGTTAACCCCCTCAACCTGGAAAACGGCTCCTATATCCAGGGAGCCCTCCCTTTATATAATGGGAAGACCTTTGTCGGAATAGCGGCATCTCTTTTGTCCGATGAGATCATTAAAAACAATTCATGGCAGATTATCAAACTTCTATGCATTGTCGCCCTTGTGTGCATTGTTCTGGTCATCCCGGTAACCATTATTTTTGCAAATTCGTTCATCAACCCTATTCTTAGGATTGTAGCCGGTCTTGATGATCTTGCCAGGGGGGAAGGGGATTTGACCACCCGTCTCGACATCAAATCCAAAGATGAGATCGGAAAACTGGCCGTCTGTTTTAACACCTTCATGGACAAACTCCAGGGCATCATCGGAAATATTTCCGGGAACGCGTCGGCATTAAGCCTTTCCTCCACGAGCCTTTCCGATCTTTCCCATATCATGTCCAAGGGTTCCGTCGAGATGAATGCCAAATCCAACAGCGTGAATGATGCCTTAAAAGCCATGTCCGAAAATATCAGCCACGTCACCCTGAAGATGGATGAGGCTTCGGCCAATATTCATATGGTTTCTTCGGCCACCGAAGAAATGACCGGCACCATTAATGAGATTGCAAAGAATTCCGAAAATGCCCGGTCCATTGCGGAACAGGCTGTTGTGCAGGCTCAGAATTCTTCCGACCGGTTATCGGAATTAAGAAATGCCGCCATTGAAATCGGTAAGGTAACCGAGGCCATCAACCAAATTTCCGAGCAGACCAACCTTCTGGCCTTAAATGCCACCATTGAATCGGCACGGGCCGGCGAAGCCGGAAAAGGATTTGCCGTAGTGGCCAATGAAATTAAAGTCCTTGCGCAGCAGACGGCCAAAGCCACCCATGAAATTGGGGATAAGGTCAATGAAATTCAAAGAATGGTTCAAAAATCAACCACTGAAATGAACAACACCCTGGAAGTGGTCCATAATATCAATTCCATTATCGCTCAAATTGCTTCTGCCGTGGAAGAACAGTCTGTGACCACCAAGGAGATTGCCATCAATATTTCAAATGCGTATAACGGAATCCAGGATGTGAATGCCAATGTAAACCAAACCAATGATTCCACAGGCCGGATCAGTCGGGATATGGTGGATGTGGATAAAAACTCCCATGATATTTCAGAAAAAAGCGCTCAGGTGGAAAACAGTGCGGATGAACTGATGAAGCTTGCTGTTCAGCTTAAAAATCTGGTCAGTCAGTTTAAAATTTAAACCGAAAAGGGTCTCATCCTCCTGAAAATACCATTTCATATAAGAGGATACCACCACACAAGGCGAATCCCATATTATATATCCATCTGGAGTGTCGATATTCCCTGATGTAGGCTGCCGGAAGCTCGGAGACCTTCATTTTCCGAATGACCCGGATGGAATTAAAAAAAAGAAAAAAAAGAAAAAAAAGGACGAATAGAACAAAGGCGGCATTGGAAAGAGAGGGCTTAAGGTAGGTGATGATCATATACCCTGAAAAGCCGATAACAATGGGTATCAGATAAAAACGATTGCCGAATCCGGCAATCTGTTTTTCAAGATAAATTTTCTCCTGTTCCGTAAGAAGTTCCAGGGCTTCCTTCGAGATAGACCTGCTGAAATAAATGCAGATCATCAACACAATCAGTCCAACGCTCAGAAGTTGAGACATTCACCCCACTCCTTCAGGAAAAGACAAGTCCAAGATCAGCGGACAGCTACAATCTCTTTTTCAGGTTGATAAATTCGCTTCTCTCAAATCCCAGTTTCTTAAAAAAGGACAGCACATCGGTGGAATCCCAGAGAACCGAAGAATAGATATTTTTGATCCCTTTTTCTTTATAGATATCACAGATTTTCCGGGCAAGACTCAGCCCTATCCCCTGGCCCATATATTCCGGGTGGACACCGATGGCCATAATCCAGGCACTTTTTTTGATCCCGAACCCGGCATACAGGACCGTACTGATCATATACCCCACAACACTTCCATTAATGACAGCCACCAAACTTAATTTGCCCCTGTTTTCAGATATCTGCTGCTCGATAAATTTTTCAAAATCAACAGACCCGTCTTCCTCTGAAATTGCCTTTCTTATCTGTTGAATGGCTGCTGCATCTTCAAGAGTGATTTCTCTTATGTTAACTGCGTGTTCCACAAGATCCTCCATGTTAGTCTACCTTAATGATCTTCACCGTATGCCCGACCCAGTTTGGCGGAAGATAGATTCTCCCGCTGTTGCCGCTGGATTTTACTTCTTTTTCGATCATTTCTTCACCATATACTTCAAATTTTACCTTTGGCTGAAGTTCAGGTTGCTTTTCCGTATTTTTTTCCTGTTTCTCTTTATCCGCCATATGGCATCCTATTTAACATAAATAGATAAAATACCCAATTTTCCAGTGTCATTTTTTTTTGCATTGCTCTCTTTGATTCATAAAAAACCTGAATTTAACCTTAACTGCTTAAAAATATAAGATAATAGCTTTATATTATCTATTATATAGCTATAATTATATCCTTTTCCTTATATTTTCAATCCCTAATTTTATTTTTCCCGAACGGCCTTACCCATAAAAACAGGCGGGCAGGAAACATCACTCCCTGCCCGCCCATTATCAGAACCTTGTGCTATTGTCGTGTTAAAAGCGGTTTATATACCGCACTTTTCATAATCACATACCGTACGGCCAGATCACCGGCAATCACAGAAGCCAACCTCAAAAAAATCCAGAAGGCATTGGTATCCCCTCCCCACATGATCAGGGTCAGAATCAGCGGAAGCCCAACGGCAAGTCCTGCCACGCCGATAAGGGTAATCCGTTTTAGCTCTCCTGTTATTTGCATGATGATGGAGGTCTTTCCGATTTCATTGCTGTGATAGGTTCCCCAGACATAAAGAACGATACAAAGAACATAGGCAAAGAAAAACACTTCTGCCCATACTTCCATTCCGGCTGCCATTTCTGCCGGTTTTGAAACGGCAAACATGAACTGTAAAAGCTGGTGCCCTACCCATACGCCGGAAATAACGGACAAGGGCAGTACCATGGTGGAACTCCAGGCCGGAAGAGCCCGGACCACATTCATGGTGGCAAATCCATGGGAGATGATGAGAAGACACAAAATTCCCATGATGATATTCAATACAATGTTAAAACCGCCGTTGGTAATGATCTGGAGGAATCCAACGGCTGCAAAAATCCCGATGATCCAGATGCCCCGGGACAGCTCCGATGTATTGGGTTTCATAATCATCCGCCAGGCCCTGAGCGGATTGCCGAGATACAGGATATGAATCACACCGCCAAGAATAAGGGTGATCAGCCATCCCAGGATCAATCCGGCCTTAAATTCATAAAAAAGCGAAACAAAATACAAGCCGGCCCCGATTTCTGAAAAAAAGAAGGCCAGCCACAGAAAAATGCCTTGCTTATCAATCCATTGCTGCTGACGGGTAGGGTTGACCATCCATTCATAGGGTTTAAGCCCGCTGCCGTCAGGAGGAAACATGGTCTGTACAAGATGATGGATTTTATTACTCATTTTATATCCCTCCTTTATTCTTTATAAATTTTAACTGCAACAGCGGTTTCCATATTACCGGCAACCGGATCGAAATATCTGAATTTTGCCGGTAACAGCTTGCAGAAATTAGCGCCTTTACCTTTGGCAATGGGCCGTCCATCCGCCCATAATCCGCCCTGCCCGGCAATACCGATGACCTTCGGACTTTGGGCTTCCATGGTCTTGACAATACCGTTTTCTTTAACACCGTATTTGTTTTCAATCCAGATGATATCCCCATCCTTCAACCCTCTTTGTTTTGCCATGGTGGTGTTCAGGGTGATGGTAAAGGTGTAGGGGCACATTTTGGAGACTTCATCAATATACGGGTTCTGGAACGTGGTATTGTTGGTATGCAGGATATCTCTGTAAGAAAATGCCAGCAGATCAAATTCATTGTCCAGATCCTTATGGGATTCGGGCCAGAACCAGCTCGGCAACGGTGTATACTGATCCCAATCCATCCACAGATCGAATCCGACCTCATCAAATATCTTTTTCATACCCCGTTTGTCATGGATCAGGTATTCCATGTAAACCGGGCAACGGGTATCAATATTCCATCTCCAGTATACATCATCAATCGCTTTGTCCCAGGTCGCATATCCCTGTTTCTGGACTTTATCTGCATCCTTTCCGTAAATCCATTTCAGGAATCGTTCACCGATCTGTTTCCAGGTTAAAACTTCACCGGGTTTGATCTGGAGTTCCGGGTCTGTAACGCCATAGTAGGAATTGAGCTTGGCATTGAATTTATCCAGAACCCCGCAACGGTTGGCAATATCAATATAAACATCCATGAAGAACCGGGATTCGCCCACCGGTTTGGCCACGGGCTGCTGCATGTGCACATACCAGTTTTCATGGGAAGGTGATCCGGAAAAGAAAAAGGCATCAATTTCAGAAGACCAGCAGTCTTTTTCCAGATAGGATACGTCCGGCAGAATTATATCACCAATGGCCTGGTCGGTTTCATTGACCCACAGATCCAACTGAACCACAAAACAGTCTTTGAAATTTTTAACGGCTGCTGCCCAGTCGGAATTGCTGATGACAAAATTGGCTGAAATGCCGAAAATCATTTCCGGTTTGGCTTTCATGCCGAGTTTCTCATGGATATACTCCATCTCCTCCACATAGGGGATATGGGAAAGGGTGCAATGAGTCCACAAATCCACACAGCCCATATTGGTGGCCGGATAGCTGGGGGCATGAACCGGCCAGGGATCATGGGAATAGAATACGGAAGGAACGATAACGCCGTCCGTACCCACTTTGCAGGTCTGTTCATAATTACCGCCCGGATAGGCCCTTCGGATGGCAGGCCATCCCAGGGTACCGCCGGGTACGTCTTCGGCACCGACCAACTGTGCCATCAAATCAATGGCTGCCACCTGGTGGATCCCGTTGGAATGACCCTGGGACCCGCGGAAGGTCACCGATGAAACCGGTCTGTACGGATAGGTCTTGCCTTCAAGGGTGATGGTGGAGCCGATCTGGGCATTGTCCACCCAGCCCTTGGCCACTTGCAGGATCTTGGCGGCCGGAACCGTGGATACGTCTGCTGCCCATTCAATGGTATACTGTTTCAAATGCTCTTTAAACGGGACAAAGCAGGGTCTGACCTTTTCCCCTTCATATTCATATTCGCCATAAAGGGCACAGTCCTCAAAGGCAAGGGTCTTATCGTCATACTCTTTGATCACTTTATCTTTTTCGTCATAAATCAAGGGCTTGTTGCTCTGGACATGACGCATATAGGTGCCGTCTTCTTTAATCAGATACGGGAAATTGGTTTTGGCCTTAAGATAAAGCAGGTCCATTTCACCGCGCATGTTTACGATATAATTGGCAATGGCCAGCCCTACGGCCGTATCCGTACCCGGGAGTATGGCCACCCATTCGGTGGCCTTGCCGCCGGCAAAATTGCCCATGGGATCAAATACGATTTCCTTGATGCCGCGGCGGACCGCGTCGGCCCGAAGCCGGGCATTGGTCATGGCGGAATGTCCGGAGCCGGTACCCTTGCTGGAGCCCCATTTCAAAACATATTTGGTATACCGCCAGTCCGGTGCAATGGACCAGGCGCCGTGGATCAGACCGCCCAGCATATGGCAGGCATTTCCGCAGTGAAGACTGCCGCCGCCGATGATAAAATTCCCGTTGTTTTTAACCCCGAAGGCCTGGGCGTAAAAATACGGATGGTTGTGCGGACCGTCGGAGGCCCTCATGGTCTGGTTGGTAAAAAGGATCTTGTTGGGATCATCTTCCATGATTTTTTTCATCTTGGTGGCAATGATATCCAGTGCTTCATCCCATTCAATTTCCTTCCATTTCGGGTCCACCCCGATCCCTTTTTCCGGATTGGTTCGCAGAAGCGGTTTTTTGATCCGGTTGGGATCATGATAATACATGAGCCCTGCCGTACCTTTGCCGCAAAGCCCGGCTCCTGTCCCGCCCATGGTGCTTTCCTTGATCCCCTCAATTTTGACGGGAACCCCGTTTACCACCCTGACTTTTGCGCCGCAACCGCAGTAACATACGCCACAGGTGGTATTTACCCATTTGTCTTCCCAAATTTCATCTGTTTTATAGGTCATATTTCCCCCTGTAAATTAATCAATGTAATAAACTGCCGGTTCAGTACCAAATTCTTTCCGGAGCTGTTTACCCTTGTTCTCCATGATCATGCGGTTGATTTCACTATTGGGATCATCCAGATCCCCGAAAACTCTTGCCCCCACCGGACAGATATTAACGCATGCAGGAGACGCATCCTCATCCTTACCCGGTATAAGACCCTTTTTTAAACCGTCTTCTATTCTTTCCGAACAGAAATTACATTTGATAACCGTGCCGATTTTAAAAGGATATAATTTTTCCCCGATCAGTTCCATCTCGGTTTTTCCCTGGCCCGGGAAATACTCCTTGTCTTTAGCTTTCTGGTCATAATAGGTTCTTTGCTGGTAGGGACAGGCCACAAGACAGGCCCTGCATCCCACACATTTTTTATCATCAATGGCCACAATCCCATCTTCTCTCACATAGGTCGCCCCTGTGGGGCAAGCTTCCACACAGGCAGCATCGGAACAGTGGTTGCAAAGAATCGGATAAATCAGTTTGCTGGATGACGGAAATTTCCCGGTTTCCCCAATGAGTACCCGATTAAAGAATACCCCGGGAGGAAGAAAATGCTCCTCTTTACATGCTATAGTGCAGCCCCAGCAGGCAATACACCTTTTTACGTCAATTACCATTCCCCATCTAGGCATAAGAACTCCTTTATAAATTAAAGTTATCCCCTTATTGATCCTAATTATCCCCTGGCATTAAAGATCAAATAATTCGACTTCTTCAAACCCTCGTTTTGCGCAAATAATATTGGCGGCAAGCTTTTTCCCTGAAAAATAATCTTCCAAAGCCTCACAGCACGGTTCAATATCCAATAATCCCGACATCTTGGCAAAGGCGCCGACCACCACCGTATTGGGTATGGACAGGCCGATTTCTTCCACGGCAATTTTGTTGGCATTGATGATCCCGAGTTTTCTTAAATTCTCGTGGGAGACACCGACCTTATTGTCGGCATCATTCAGAAGCATCATGCCTCCCGGCAACAATCCCTGAAACACGGTAGGAGAATTTTTCTGACTCGAATCCAACACCACAATAATATCCGGGTTGTAAATCTGGGTTTTCTCTCTGATCGGCTTATCGGAAAATCTTCCAAAGGCTGTAACCGGTGCGCCTCTTCTTTCAAACCCGAACATGGGAAAGCTGGCGCCAAACTGTCCGGTCCTGGCAAATGCATTGGCTAGAATTTTTGAGGTGGTGACAACCCCCTGCCCCCCTCTACCATGAAATCTGACTTCACTCATTTTGCATTTCCTCCTTTAATCTTCTAAAGATGCCGGAAGCCGACATTCCCCTTCCAGTTGACTCAACCCGCCCAGCATGCAGTATTCATAATCCACGTCATCCTGAAGAATCTGAAGATCCTCTTCCGTCAAATGAGCGAATTTTTTAATCAGTTCGGTATAGGTGGACACAGGCTTGGGTTTTTTGACGGTTTTGGTCATCCTGATTTTGCCGTTTACTGCTTCCCAAAGCGGAAAATAATTGGTCTTTACAGCTCTCCGGCAGACCTCAATGGTATTTTCCGGAGCAAATCCCCAGCCGGTGGTACAGGGCGCAAACACATGAAGGAAGGCAAAGCCTCTTTTTTTGGCTTCTTTGGCTTTCAAGAGTTTTTGGGCCAGATCGTCCAGGTCGCTCAGGGTTGCCGTGGCTGCATAGGGAATTTTGTGCATGGCCATTTTCAGAGCCAGATTCATGCGTCTCAGGTTCTTTCCTTTAGAAGCAGATCCAAAGGGCGTGGTGGTGGTGGTGGCCCCAAAAGGAGTGGTTCCGCTTTTCTGGATACCGGTATTCATATATCCTTCATTGTCATAGCAGATATAGATAAACGGCTCATTTCTTTCGGCTGCGCCGGACAGGTTCCCAAACCCGATATCGGCCGCTGTTCCGTCCCCGTTGAAACAGACCACCGTATTCTTGATCCCGGCTTTCCGGTAATAGCGGGCAAGACCTGTGGCATTGGCAGCAGCACCGGTCATTAAGGTTCCGAAATAGGACAGTTTGTGCCAGGATTGATTGTTCTGACCGAGAAGAACCGGTGCTGAACAGGACGGGGTCCCGGTAATCACGATATCATTGCCCATGACCTGGGGGATAAATCGCAATAAAAGCTCAAGACCGCAGCCGGGACAGAATGCCACACCTTTTGAAAAAGGGTCCTCATGTTTGAGGTAATCCATCACTTTAGTCAGATTGTCTTTCTTTTTTTCCGTCATATTAAAGCCCTCCCTCTTCCTGAGCTTCAGGATATGAAACCCAGGTGACTTCACGAACGTTTTTGCCCGCAGCAAGATCACAGGTTGTATCAATCATGGTTGCAACGTTGATTTTTGTGATGTCCGTGTTTGCAATACCGTCGATAAAACTGATCATTTTTGACCCGCCCAGCTTTGTTTCAAAGGCCTTGAGTTCGGTATAAATCGGACCGCCCTTGAATCCGAAACAAAGGCTTCTGTCCACCACGCCAATGGCTTTTTTGCCTTTAAGCGCTTTAATCATGGCTTCGCTGGGAAAAGGCCTGTACATTCTCATTTTTAAAAGGCCGGCCTTGACCCCTTTCTCGCGTTTTTCATCAATCACCGATTTAATGGTACCGCACATGGAGCCTGAGCCTACCAGGACTACATCGGCATCGTCCATCCGATATTCTTCCACCAGACCGCCATAACTGCGGCCGAAAATCCCTTCATATTCTTTATCAATCTGCTGGAATTTGGCTTTGGCCCTTTCCATGGCAGAAACATGTTTGTGCCGAAGTTCCAGATATCCCCCCAGGATACCGTGGGAACCGCAGCCCAGCCGTCCGCCCGGCACCAGTTTTGTTCTCTCGGGCTGAGTCTTTAACACGGATAAAAATTTATCAACATCTTCCTGGAAGGGCACATCCACTCCCTCGGACAGATAAGACAGGTAAAACCCGTCATAATGAACCATGACCGGCACCTGGATATCGTAATCCTCAGCCAGACGATAGGCCTGGAGGACCAGATCCATAACTTCCTGACAATCTTCGGCAATCAAAAAGATCCATCCCGCATCCCTTGTGGAGATCATGTCCTGCTGGCCCGACGATACCGCTATAATCCCCGGCGTTTCACGATTTACGTTCACCATGACAACGGGGGCCCTGGCCCCTGCCGTGGCAAGAATGGCATCATACATAAAGACAAGCCCCCAGGAAGAAGTGGCGGTAAACACTCTTCCGCCTGCAAGGGAGGCTGCCGTAACAGCATTCATGGCTGAGTTTTCACCTTCAACGGTAATCAGCTCGCAATCCATTTCTCCGTTTGCATGAAACTGGGAAATCTGTTCAATCACTTCGGTTTGAGGAGTAATCGGATAGGCTGCCACCACATCCGGCCGGGCAAGTTTTGCAGCAATGGCGGCTGCGGCATTCCCTGTGATAACCTTAATCTGCGATTTTTTTTGTGCTTTTGTAATCATTTCTTAAAATCCCCCTCCGGAATCATGGAAATTGCATTTTTGGGACATTCCTTGGCACAGATCCCGCATCCCTTACAAAAGTCCAGGTCGGGAGAAAAATAGGACTCCTCAACCATCTCCATCACCTGAATCGGACAGTAGATTGCACAAAAGCCGCAGAATATGCATTTGTCCTTGTCAACGACAGGCCGCTTGGTTCGCCAGTCCCCCGTATCCGAACACATCAGGGGATCGTTGGAATCCGACCACGGTCCTTCATGCTTAAAATACTTGTTTGATGACATACAACCCTCTCCTCTTTAGAAAATAAGATAACCCTTCATGAAATATGGCCCTTTTACTGTGTCTATTTCATAGCTGATAAATAGCCGCAGCCTGATTGCATTGTCAAGTAAAAAATAATTTTTATTTGGAAAAAATGTCCTATTTAAACAATAAGAAGTAGTAGTTATGAGATATGATCTGAATTGTGAATATTGCATATGGTTGATCTATCAACTAAAAAAATATAAACCCATCCGAGGCCCTCACCAACTCCTGTTCACTTTGAATTCAAGATACTTCATCGCCTCTGGTTTATTCCAAAATGGAAACCAAATCAGGGCGATCGCATGTAGAAATTATTTAGCCAAGATTTTTAGCAGATAGCTTTGATCCCAAGCAGCTTTGAGGCGTTTGGTCTGGATGCCGCCTTTGAGTGATTTCTCCTGTTTGAGCAGATTCATGGCCATATGCCGGAGTATTCCAAAATTTTCAGGAGAGTGATCTTTTCGAACCC
>Ga0208373_1001876_pt1 | contig 25513 bp, 15 predicted proteins | sample RifOxyC2_FD_184036 | JGI IMG/M metagenome (GOLD analysis project Ga0208373, IMG submission 184036) | Soil microbial communities from Rifle, Colorado - Rifle Oxygen_injection C2 (SPAdes) | ecosystem: Environmental > Terrestrial > Deep subsurface > Rock core/Sediment | place: Rifle, Colorado... | reverse complement strand
CCTCAGCCAATTCTTTTTTCGCCAGTTTCGCCGCATTGAACATCTCGCGGTTAAGCGCCCGACCGGTTCTTTCCTCGGCGCGCAGTTCATCAACCGTCAACCCAAACTCCGCCGCTTGTTTTTGCAGGGATTCGTATTCTTGCTTGATTTTTTTGCAATTTGTCGCCATAAAATTTCTATCAATTTCTTAATTTCTGCGATTCTCTAATTTCCTTTATTAACACGATTAACTGCGCTTCTATTATAGCGTATTCTTACATCAAAGCAAACAGACCAACATACGAATTTTCCCTCCCACCTTTCCAGCCCCCTTGACAAAACGTTAGCTATTGGTTAAACTGCTTTGAAAGTTGCGCTTGCTTCCATGCCGGATTGATTCTCTCCTCACCCCGGTATGGGAGTAGCGCGGCTTTTTAGTTCTGGTATAATGAGAGCTGTTAAACCAAATTAGGGTGCGTCGTAGAGCCCTTGTAAACCAGGCATTAGCATACAAAATCACACAGCACGCACCCTAAAGGGATGCGGTAATCAGCATTATCACTATATGAAATACTTTTTCATACTGGGCAATCAACCGGATCTGGCTCGCGCGGAAATTGAAGCCGTGCTCCGGCGCATGAAAATCACCGGCCAAGTTACGGCCGTTGAATCTACTTTTTTATTTTTGGAAACAGAAACGGAATTGAGCGCAACAGAACTGATCGCCACGCTCGGCGGCACCATCAAGATTGGTCAAGTTTTGGGTGGGGTTGACGTTCTCAACGCCGAATCAATCAGCCGCTTCTTGCCAACGTCAGACAAAAAGATTATTTTCGGCATCAGCAACTACAATCTGTTTTTCAATATTCAAAAAATCGGCCTTGAACTCAAGCACTTAATTAAAAACGAAGGTGGCGCGGCGCGCTTTGTCACGAGCAAAGAATATCCGTTAAGTTCCGTCATTGTTCAAAAAGAAATACTAAACAAAGGGATGGAAATCGTGATCATGAAAACCGGCGGCGCGCTTTACGTCGGCCAGACGCTGGCGGTGCAACCGTTCGAACTGTTTTCGAAGCTTGACTTCGGCCGACCAAATCGCGACGCGAAAAGCGGCATGCTGCCGCCCAAGGTGGCGCAAATCATGATTAACTTGGCCGAGCAACCGCTTGACGCCACAATCTTGGATCCGTTTTGCGGCTCCGGCACCGTGTTGCAACAGGCCGTTTTTCTCGGTTATAAAAAAGTCCTTGGATCAGACTCATCCGCGCGCGCGGTAGAAGATACGCGCGTCAACATGAATTGGCTGGCGGAAAAATTCAACGTGCCGTTTGACCTTGACGTTAAACAAGTGGATGTGCAAGCGCTACCCCGAATGATTGATTCGCATTCGATAGCCGCGATTGTCACCGAACCGTATCTTGGTCCGGCGCTGCGCGGCGGAGAAACGAGCAGTTTTCTCGAAAGAACGACAAGCGAGCTGGCCACGCTATACCGCCAAGCGCTACGCGCCATGAACGCGGCGTTGAAGCCGCAAGGGGTGATTATCATAATCGTCCCGGAACTTTGCTCAAAATATCAATCACACACTTTGCCCATGGACGAAATTCTGCCGACCGACTTGACCGTGACCGGCCACTGGCAGTATTCTCGGCCGGAGCAAAAAGTGGTGCGGCATATTTATAAAATTATAAAAACATAAAAAACAAATACCGCCGTAGTGACAGAATACTATTCTATCACTACGGCGGTATTTGTTTTAAATACGTTTATTTTTTCGTCCTGCCGAAACACCCGCAATGGACTCATCAGTCCCCAACGCATGGGGAGAAAACTTCCGCGAACATAGCGATGTTCACAAAAAGACAAAGAACAATAACGATAAATTTTACTTGCGGAAACGAAAATATTATTTCGTTTCAGCTTTTAGCCGCAATCACGGCATCCGGAGCCACTTCCTTGATCTTCGCCAAAAGAGCATCCCGCGATAAACGATTCCCTTCCGATACATAACAACCATCGCCCAGTTTAACAGCTTTTTGTTCCAAATGAGCGGCAAGCTTCTTCGCCAACTTTTCATCACGAACAAACGGGCCAATCGTCATCTCCTTCAACTCGCCCTCCGGTGAAATCACCTTGAATGTCCGCAAAGAAATGGATTTTTCGGCCGCGGTCTTTTGTTCAGTGCTTTCCACGCCGCGCTCGGTAACGGCAACGCCCTTTTCTCTTGCCACAGAATCATCCAAAAATCGCAATTCAAACTTTTTCCAACACCTTTTGAAAAGCACTAGCAACAATGTTTGGGCAAACAACCAATAAATCAGAAAATTCAACCCCGCCTCCCTACTAGAAATTCCACCCTTTCCACCAATGCACGTTTTCCACGTTCCCGTAATGGCCTCCATGGTGATGGCAAAATTCAAAATCCACAAAATTATACCGCTGCCAATACCGAATATCGAATAACCTAGCACCTCTCCCCACGGAACAAATCGTATGCCGAGCAAAAGACGTTCAGCCAGCGACAACTCCTCGCCCTGTTCGATGCGCGCCAATAATTCAGCGTACGATGGCCCATTGGCAATATAAATTGACCATGCCACGGTCGCGTTAAAAATAACGCCCAAGAAAACGCCTCCGACCAGACCGACAACAAAATCAATCTTACTGCCATTGGCCAAGAGAACTACCGCCCACTCACTCAACATGATGATAACGGAAATCAACAAAATCTGCAGACGCGTTACCCGATCCAACACCTTTTCCATAGCCGCACCTCTTTGTAAAGAACATGGCCGGCGATATTGCCGACAATCACATAATAGCAAACAATCTCCATTTTGTCAATCTGGCAAGAATCGTTGCTTTAATTTTAAATAAAAAGACGTCCCGACTTTCATCGGAGCGCCTTTTTTTATTTTTATTTTGCCCCTCAAACCCGCCCGCAAAGCGTTGCGACCGGACAAATGTGGAGGTGGCTAATAAACACTATTTAATCCGGCTCGGCTTAATCAGCTTCAAAAAATGTTCGTAAAGCCGCAACACCTTTGACTTGCCGCCGGACAACTCCAGCTTCTCAAACAAAAGCGCCCAAACGCCGAGTTGAAACGTACTCCACCACGAGCCCACCAGCAACATCATGACAACGAAAAGCAGTACCATCACGGCCATAAGGATTGACACCACCACTTCCGAACCGGCCACCAAAAATAAAAAATACAGCACGAACAGCGGCGACAACAGTACAAAGCAACCGGCAAAAAAAAGTGTGGCGGTCACGACATTCAAAATAAAAAGAATCAATCCCATTTCCAGGTTCAAAAGCACGTGCCGGCGAAACAGATGCCAAGCCGACCAAAGCGCCTCACGCACCGATTTGCGCCGCAAGATGACGTAAGCGGTACCATAAATCGTCAGAAAATAGATAACAATTCCCAATATCAAAAAAATTATAAAAGACAGAACATAAACAAATATATTCACTGCCGAAACAGAAGACACGATCAGCGACGCGAAATAAGCAATCATCAATAAAAAACCGAGTAAAATTACCTTGGTAATAACATTGATTTCGAGCACCGGCCAGAAACGATCCACGCCCATGCGAAAGCTGCTCTTCAACTTCATTGGCTCTTTTTCATCCAATCCGATAACGCCGCTGATCACCGCGCCCTGGCCGATCACGCCAAGCGTAATCATGACGGCCAGCACGCAGAGAATCGTCAGCAATGTAAAAATCGTCACGCCAAAAGCACTGCTATCGCTCTGCCAGAGCGCGTCCAGCTTGGCCCACGACAGCATGCCAAAAATGCCGCTTTGCACGTATTCTTGAAACGTGTTAAAAACGGACCGCCCTTCGGAAATGTTATTGAACCCGCGAATCAAGGCTTCATAGACTCCGCCGTTGCCAATAATGGCCGCGAAAAAACCGAGCACCCACAGCCAGCGGTTTTTCCATGTGAGCCAGAATGCTTTTTTTAGAATGAGACGATAGAATGATTCCATAATGATAGATTAAATTCAAAACTCAAAACAACAAGCTCAAAATAAATTTAAAACTAAAAATTTAAATTTCCAAGTTAGCTATAAGATTTGTGGTTTTAGGTCTTTTTCTTTCAGCTACCAAACCTAAATATTTTTTGAATTTCAAATTTTAAATTTTCGTATTTTTTGGATTTGTTGTTTTGAATTTTGCACTCATTTATTATACCACGTTTCGCCTTAAACAAGAAAATGTCACGCGTAATTATCAACAGGCAACCTTTAGCATGAATCAAGTAAAATTGATCTGCTCCTTGAAAAAAACAACCAATCAAGTACAATATCGGTATATGAAACAGGAAAATTTCAAAAATACGCCGGAACGAGAAACTCCGCCGCCATTCACTCCGCCACCGGTGGAGTTGTTTGCCGATCCGGTTATCACGGCCGCGGCTTGGCCAAAAAGCATCGTCGGAAAAAAAGAATTTCAGGAGCAAGTCAAATCGCGTGCGGTGCTGAACAAGCGCTTGGACGCGGTAATGACCGCCGTGTCGCGACCGGATATGTCGCTCCAAACGGCGGTGGAAGAAAAGCGACTGACGGAAAAACAAATCGCAGACATGTACACTTCGCTTGGCGAATTGCTGACGGACGATCGCGATTATGAACGTATCATTCTTTATTTACCTTTTGAATTCTTGCCAAACGCCGATTGGCAACCAACATCAAAAGAACTGCAACGCGCCGCGGAAAAATTTCGCACCGCCTATCTATCCGCTTGGCACAATTTACTGACGACCCTGGATGTCCGCGCCAATTTTGTGGACGGCGATGTTCTGGACGTGGAATCGCGCACCGGCGATCTGCCTCGTGTGGTCAAGGCGGCGCATCTTATTCCGAAGTTAGTGGAAAAGGGGGTCCTCGCCACAACCGATGTTTTCGCCTTGCTGGATTCGAGTGAAAACGAAATTTTAACACACAGCATTGCCGATGCGCTTCCGGTTTTGGCCGATTTGGGACTATTACACGAGACCGAATTGAAACGCATGAAAGCATCGTCCGATTCTTCTATCCGCGCCAAGGCCGAGCTCATCGGTTCGCCCGCCACGATTGAAAAGAAAAAAACGATCGGCGTCACCCACGCTTCTATAAAACAAAATTTGCAAACCGCTTTTCAATTCGCCGACGCCGTTCAATATCACGGCATTACGGGAAAGCGCATCGCCTGGCTAAAACAAGAGGCCAAGCGTCAAGCCGTTGAAACGGCCGGCCGCAACATCGCCGCGGCAATCGCCGAACAAGTTTTCAACGAACAAACAGCGGCCACTTTTCTTTCCGCCGAATCTGACAACGCGAGCCGATTAGCGCTGGTCGAAGGTATACGGCGCGCCATTGAAGGAGCCGACAAAGCGCAATCAACAACACTTTTTAATCGATTCGAAAAAACATTATCAGCTCTTTGGCACAATGACGTGCCAGCCATTCAAGACGCTTTGGCCAAAACGTTTTTTCGTCTAAACGGACTGGGCGTGGTTGACGATATGCAACTCAAAACACTTGGCCTGACGCGGCCGCATCTGGCCGGACCATTTTCGGAAAACGTCAAATCACTCGAAGGTGAGATGACGATGATTCACAAAATGGCGCTGGCCAGTGAATCCGATCCGGAGCTGACAAAATATATTTACCCCGTGGCGCTGGTATTTGGTTCACGACTCAAAGGATACGGCGCCAAGAGCGCTGATCTTGACATCGCCGTGCTCGTTCGACCTGACACGCCACCGAACAATAGCGACCGGTTGCAAACGCTATTGCAAAAAAACTTTAACCATGAAAAAATCCACGGTGAAATCGTGGAATTCCGGTTGCAAAAAGACAAAAACTGCTTGTCCGTTATTGACAAAGAAAGTTCCGCTCCGTCGGTCGGCGACAGCTACTGGACACATGTTCTTTTCGGTGCCACATGGGTTGGCGATCCTGACGCGATCAAGGAACTGCGCGAAAAGCTTTTGACGCCATATTTATATGATGAAGGAAAAATGATTCACGGCCGAGACGCGCGAGGGCTATATCTCGAGGAATTGGAACGGGACACTTTGCAATACCGGCTCATGCACAAAGGCTATGCCAAATTTTATCCAAGTTGCGGCGGGATCAACACGCCGCATGCCGGCGAAATTGACGGCCAAAGTTCATTTTGGGATTCCGGGTATCGGCGCCTGGCCACGAAATTATTTGCTTCTCGTGTTTTCTTACCAAAATTAAAACCGTAACTTCAGGTAATAGAAAAGGCCGAGCAATCTGTGATTGCTCGGCCTTGTTGTTTAGAAGGATCTATACGTCATCGAGCTGTGTGCCGCGGCCGATGCCGGAAAGCTTGGCTCCACGACTGGGCGTGCTGAGATGATCCCACGGAATCTGCGAACCGAGCATGAAAAGCTCGCTGAAATACTTCAGCTCTTCGCTGCCGGCCGGCTGATCCTTGATCTGCATGATAGCCATGACGAACTGCGTCAGGTTGGTTTCGAGTCTCGGATACGTGGGCGAAACCGCCACGCCGAGCTGGCGAAGCATCTGATCGCGGTTAGCCGCTCCAGTCAGAGCCGGTAGGCGCGAATTCGTCAACGTTTCCTTGATTTTGCTCGCGTCATACGCCACCGCGGCGATGATCTGCACGCCGGTTCCGGCAAAGACCTTATTCACCGCATTGGCCAACGCTTCGGCCTGATCGCGCAACGCTCCGGTATCGGGCGGCTGCATCATGCCCGGAGGCAGAACACCGGCACCGCCAGACGTGGCGGCAAAGAAAGCGTTCATCATGAGCGCGGGATTGGCTACGCCCTGCATCCATGCCTCCTGCCACGACTTCAGCTGCTTGAAGAAGTCGATAATCGCGGGCCAGAAGTGCGTGTCGATACGCGCGAACAGCTGCTTCTTCCTGCCCTCTGTCACGTAGGAACCGTCGAGGCCGTCGATGCCTTCGAAAATCTCCGCATAACTCCGACGAACGATCTGCTTCCGCAGCTTGAAGAATTCCGGATCCACCTGCTCTTCGTTTTCATCGGCGAACTTTTCCATGAGAGTCACCAGCCTCTCCGGAATAGTGAACAGCCCGGCGCGATGCGCCAGTGCCGCACGAACGGCCGAAATGACAGTTGACTGATCCACCTTCAGAACCCCGCCGGCCTTCAACGCTTCGAGCCACGAAGAATCGGTCGGAACGGACGGCAACACCGAACCGAACGACACTGCGCCCACCATAGCAGGAGTCGTCTTCTCCACGGTCTGCGTCGGCGTTGCCGCCGGCGCGAGGGCTGCGATCAGCTTCCTGGCCGGAATCAGCTTCATGCCGATGCCGGTCAGATCCGCCTCCTTCAGTCCGGCCAAATCCTCCACCGTTCCCGCCCCAAGGTCATTCTTGATCTTGGCGATGTGGGCGGCGTCCACGCCGAACTTCGCGAGGTACTCATCAAGCGTTACCACAACAACCGCAACTCCCGTCTTCCCTTCTTCTGTCATGACTGCCTCCTCATTTGCAGGACTTATCCTGCGGTTTAGGACCAAAAGCCACCATCCGCACCCGCACACCCAAACTTTCTTGCAAAACACCGGCGCACAGTTCGTACAACTGATCACGTCCGGCGCTTTTCAAAACATCATAAGTACTTATCTCCGGCGTACAGCCTTGCAGCTGTTGCCCGAGCGCTTGTTGATGCGCCAGTTGCGTCTCATCTTCACCGAAACGAACCGGCAAATCACCAAACTCTTGATAGCGGTGGCACACGTGCCACGCGCCGTTCGTCTGAACCTGATCGAACCACGTCACGGCCAAACCGTCGAACGCTTCTCGACCGCCGGCGACGGCGATAGAGTAACGCAGCAGCACCATATCCATTGATCCAACGCGGACCTTACCCTGATAGCGATTCTCTATTTTATGACTTCCCGGCAAAAGCCGTTCAGCCATGGAAGGATCAGCCGTAGGCATAGGTCCGGCACCATGTCTAATGCCGTACGCGCGAGTCACTCCGAGACTAACCACTTCTCCGCCGTAGCCTGCCTCATCAAGCATCGCTCGCGTGAAACGCGGCAATGTCCGAATAGCGCTGGTATGCGGGTGGAAACCTTGGTAATGATCGGTCAGTATCCCGTGCGAACTTTCCACTACGACCACTCAATCTTGAGAAAGAATACTTCTTCCCAAAAATTCATGATCAACGATCGTCGCGCGTTCAGCCACCTCGCCAAATCGCCTCACAACGTACGCAAGAAATTCATCATCGTTCAACAAGCGACTTTCCGCTTGAACCGCGGCCGCATCTTCGGGCAGAAAACCGCCTTGCAGAATCGGCGCAAGATCAAACTGAACTTGCTTGCGAACGGCCGCGAGCAAATCTCGCAAATTCGGTCGCGCCAAATCGCGAGCTCGAATGGTCAACTCCGGACAACGCTCCGCCATCCGAGAAGCTTCACCAACACCCGTACCAATCGTGCCGCGCGGATTGTCTCCGCGCGCCATTTCTCTGATACGGGAAGCGATGCCGTGATACGGCGTGGCGCAAAGCGCTGTTTCGTCCACGGTCAACATTCCAAACGGATCGTGAACGCCGTGCTCATAACGCAGAGAGTCCGCTTCGTTCAACAAACCATCCGGCGAAATCACGATACGATTCGACAAGTGAGTTCTCACGCCTTCGAACGTGGCGCAGCCCCACTGACTGAACGCAAACCGTTCGCCTTTCGCGGTGCAAACTCCGTGACTGCCTTGCGCGCCACCGACCTTCACGATCGTGTGCGCGTGTTTCATAGTCGCCACTTTGTGCACCACTCCACCCTTTCCACCATCACCCGGACCAAGGTCGGTGACGATATAAACTTTCTGACTCATCGTCAACTCCTTTTTTGTTTAAACCCCTACAGCCAATCGACGCCGCCCGCCACTTCGCTTTCCGAATCAGCGGATGACGCATCGGTCTGGTCAGCGTTCTGATCCACCGGCCACACGTCTGTCTTTTCCCGGAACAGGTCGCCCTTCTGCGGCCGCTTCGAGAAATTCGGCAAAGCCGCCTGCGCGCCGATCGGGATGTTCGCCACGGAACGCAGAATTGCTTCCGCATCGTGCGCGCTCACATTGTTCTTTTCGAGAAAACCGTTCACCTGATCCAGCGCCAACGTTCCCTCGGTCAGGCCGATGATCGTGGCCTGCACTTGAGGCAAAAGCTCGGTGCTCGGCAACACGACAACCCGATCTTGGCCAAACACATTGATCCAGAATTTGGTCGTTTCACGTGCGCCACCGACTTGCAGGAAAAAGGCGTGCGCGCGGCCACAAACCGTTCTCTGAATCGACTTCTGTGATTTTCTTCCATCTCGGACGGTGAAAAGCTTGTTGCCTTTCAACAGAGACTGGACCACTTCCTTGGTGCTCGGCAGGTCGTTGATATCAAGCTTGTGTCCATTCTCCGCCACCTTCGCGAATACATCATCGCCAAAGATGCGCTTGAGCTGGCGTTCATCCAACCGATCACGCGCCGGTGCATCCGAAACGGTGAAGTCATAACCCATGAGGCCGACGCGATTGATATGCGCCGCGGTCAAATAGGCTGCGCCAAAAAGTCCGTAGTGCGGATCCTCCGTCGCATCGCCGCCATCGCGTTCCGGCACCATGAGGGTGAGTTGCTCCACGATCTTTTCCGCTGTCATCTCGAACTGCGGACGACACAGCACGAACCTGTCCTGCACATCGCCGAAAATGCCAGTGGCGATCTGCAAATCATAGCCCGGCAGTACTTCACTGCAAAGCTCGTACATGCGTGGCAGAACGCGGAAAGCAACATCCACGTTGCCGCCCATACTACCAGTAGTGTCCACGCGCGTTTCGATCGGCATGGGCGTCCCGACTGTCAGTCGCCACAGTCCACTCTTCTGTTGCTCTAGCCGCGGCAAAGACCGTCGGATCACGCCAAAACCCATGGGATCAACCAAGGGATTGAGCTTCCCTGTTTGGTGCGCTTGTTCCTCTGCCATCTTTGTTACCGGACCCTTGTCCGGAGAGAAATCCTTCGTCGCCCTTAAGTATGCCGATCTTGAAAATGTGTACTTTCCCATGTGATCCTCCTAGATTCTGTCAAAGGAAGTGAAAGGATAAAACTCTCTCTCCCACAACCGATCAACGATTTCGTAAAATTCTTCGTGCGCCTTCTCCGCGCTGGTGTGCATACCGCGCGCCAGCTCCAAAACAAACTCGATATACAGTTCTTCATCGTACTTAAGGTTCGGATCAAAATTTTCCTTCGTCTCGTCTTCCCAAACGGCGATTTCCCCTTTTTCCCAATCACCGCCGAGCAAAGCGACAACCGCTCGCGCGGCTTCGGCGATTTCCTCGCCGGCCATTTCCTTATTCACCGCGCCTTCGTGATTTACTGCTTTTGACCAGTCGAAGAAAAGCACGTAGTGCTGATCCGGCTCGATCAAAATGTTGGCCGCGTTCACCAATCCGATCGCGAAACCATTACTGTGAAAAAACGCCAAAAGCTTGAGCGCCTTTCCCATGATCCACGCGCTGGTGCGCAAATCTACTCGTTGCCGATCCTTATTGATGATATTACTGATCGGCACCATTCGGCTCACTTGCTTCACGTTGCGAAACGCAAGGATGTTAACTCTCCGGCTGCCCTGTTCCGGACAGATGAAGCTCTCTACCAGCTCGGGAAAACCAAGCCCGTAGTTGAGCATCTCTTCCGGCTTTTCCTTTGTCGTGGCGTAAAGCTCTTCGAGCTCGTTCGCCTTGTCGTTCAGCGTCTTGAGGAAAAGCGCGGTACGTTCAAGCGCGCCCCCGTGAATCAATTCCGTGGCGATCTGAAGCAGGTATTCCTGATCAGAACCATCTCTTTGGCACACGTACAAGTGGTATGCCTCCGCCTTTCCCACCAACTTCCCGACTTCGTAACGACCTTTTTCGCTCGTGATAATCATGTCATCATGCCTCCTTGTTTGTTTTCGATTTCAGACAATTAATAGGTTCTCGATTGTCAAAGTCCGTCTTTAAATCCAAAGTGCCAAGCTTCTTGAGTCAATCACCGCTCAGACCGAAAGCAGACTGAAACTCTGGATTAAAATTTAAAAACCTTAGCTCTGTTTTCCACTCTTTTTTGCCCTGCGCTTACACGTGTATTGTATACACTAATAAAAATTCCGTCAAGTAATTACGCGAAAGCTGGAAACGGTATATTAGCATAACGTTTTGATTTTGTCAACGGTATTTGTAAAATTACACTAAATTATAACAAAAAACTCGGCACATGAGTGCGCGAGTTTATTTGACTTAATTTCGTACCAATTTGCCATGGTACGTCGGCCCCACGGAAACAACTTTCACCGAAACGCCAAGTTCGCATTCAATCATCTCAATGAACTGGCGCGCGTTGGCCGGCAATTCGCCATATGACCGCACCCCGCGCAAGTCATCATCCCAACCGGGCAGAGGCTCGGTATATTCCGGTCGACAGTCGAAAAGCAGTTCAGCCATTTGACGTGGCACAGTCTTTGGCGACGCGATCAACGCCGAAATTAACGCTTCATCTTCGCCTCGCCGTTGCCAATCGCAACATTCGGAAAGCTCTTCGAGCCGACGCAAATCGCCGTGAAAAACATAGCCGCGGCAAACTTTGATCTGCGACAGACCGGAAAGCTGATCAAGGCAAGTGACGGCCAAACAATCCACTCCCCCGCTGACCGCCAAACCGTATTGCATGGCGACAAGATCTGGCCAGCCGAAACGAAAGCTACCCTGCCATTCATTGTGAACATTGTGTCGATCGATTATTTTTCCGACCAGCGCTTCATCTTCTGTGACCAACGGCCCGACACCGTGCCGGTGCGCATAAGCGCGCACTATTCCAATCTTTTCTCGGCCAATCAATTCGCCCGCACCCGCCAACATCGCTTCGGCATACATCCCGGTCACGCGAGTTTTCGTCACGTATGGCGGAAACCCGCAAACAGGGTCGAGCAGCGCGCCCTGGGCTCCTTCGAAAATCAACTTATCGTCATTTGCCAGAGCGGCGGCAATGATTTTTTCCTGTTCGCAAACATTGGTTTTCATCCGCCGGAAAAAGCCGCGGTAAAAGTCCGCCACTTCCTCCACCGGATACGCATCTCGGAAATGATGGAATTGTTGTTCCAACCGCCAACGAGTGTCGCGATCCTCCGCTTCGCCGATGAGGATCATGGCTATGGCGCATTTCATTTCCGCGATTCGCCGCAATTGACGAAAAAGCTTTTTCCCGCCGGCCAAATCTCGCATCGCAAGCGCCAACTCCGAATCGACATCCGCCACCGCCTCTCCCACACCCTGTCCACAACTGCCGTGTCTCTCGACGCCGCGGGCGATTTCCCTCATCCGACCGAGCATCTTGTGCCACGGCATGATCACAGCCGCTCTGCTGTCGATGGACAGCCGAGCGAGTGCATCACCCACGCCGAATTTTTTTTTCAAGAGCTCTTCTTCCGCTAAAAGGTTGTACGGCGCGATAAACGTGCTGGCCGCGAGCAATGTTTTCACACCCCTCGTAAATGTACCGGAGCCGAAATGCGCGAACAAATGCCATTGATCATCCGGCAGGACCACGTAATGCGCCGCCTGCGGTCCGCCGGTATAGCGTACATTCCACTCATAATGTTCCCGCCGGCAAAGATAATCGACCATCGTGCCTTTGCCCGCATCGCCATATCCGAGGTCGCACAAAATGACTGCCTGATGCTTTTTCATGGTATCACCGCGGCGCCCGACCAATGGTTCAGCATCCGCTCGAACGCCTTCATGGCGAGCGTGAACGATCCGGCTTCATAACAGAGCCGATCACTTAGCATAAACCGTCGGTAACCCATCCGGTAAAGCAGTTCAAGATGCATCAGATCTTGCATAGACGGCACATCCTGCCTCTCGAGTGAGGTCAAAATGCGCGATGCGGCGATCGAACGCGGCAGAGCGCGACACGTTTCAAGCGCTTTGAAAATGTCCGTTTTTTCTTCTCCCATATTGATATACAAGTCGTCGCAAGCGGCCATGAGTGAAACCCGCCGGTGTCGACCAGCCTTTACCAATCGCTCGACAAGCGCCAGACCGCGACGCGATTCGATCTTGGCCACAATGCGGGCGCGCGGATCCAATCGACGCAAAGCCGCGAAGTCATTTTCTTCTTCAACAAAAGAAAGCATATAGTCATGCAAACCGTTGGCTCGCGCGGCGGCGATGTATTCCTTGTCGCTTTTCGTCAAAAATCCCCGGATGCGCAACTGCGGATCAAGGATATTGACCGGCTCGCCCTCGCCGACTATGCGAAACAGCGCGTTGGAAAATAACAGTTCCTGGTCGCGAACGATTTCCACCGCCTTACCGACGCCGTCTTTGAATAGAACAACCACTGGAAGATTCGTTTCGATCCGATGATTCAATTTGACGCTCGCATACGGCAGTGTGGCAAAATGCGTAATCCGCAACTGCCGACACTTCAGATCAAGCCAAATCTTTTTTCCCCGCGCCTCCTCTTTCATACGGGCGAGCACGCTTTCTTTGCGTTCGGCGACCGGCACGATGGTGTTGAAACGCAAGGCGCCGACAAGAGCGTGGCCCGCTATCGCGCCGCGATGACTGCCATACGGCGGATAGCTGGCGATGATTTCCACTTTGGTCATTTTGTCCTCCACTTTTCAATGAACGATAAATTACAGAATGGAAACTGTTTGCGGCCTCGGCCGCAAACAGTTTGTGTTTCTGAAATCTAGACTATAACCAATCCACTCCACTTTCCTGATTCTCGTCGCCTTTCTTACCTTTTGTTTTTCGCGGCGGTGGCAAAACAGAGAGCGTCTTACGCACATTCGCCACGCGTTCTTTCGTTTGTCCGCGCTCGCGCATGTTGGTGCAGTACTGGTCAAGCGTCATTTTGCCGTTCATGAGCGCCAGAATACCGAGGAACACATCCGTTATCGCCCTGTCTTCCGAAAGCGGTAACACATGGTCGCGGCCGAGCAATGCCTGCCAACGCAACAAGATTTCCGCGTCCCGCTGTGCTCCATACCCGGCGGCGCACGAACGCCGCACGAAGAACACGTTGCCTTTGAAATTCTTTTTCAACTGCGCGAACACGTCCGTGGCGGACAAATCAGACTCAACGTCAACACCGAATCGGTTCTTGATATCTCGACGCTGCAACACGTCCCGATAGTCCTCGTCGCCATAGAAAAAGAAAAACGGATTCTTGGCTTTTGGCATTTCGCACCGGTAAGCGTAAAAATACGCGACAAGCTCGTAGGATTCGCGCGACTGCCCGCCGCCAATGCCTTCGAGATACAATCGCGTCAACCACTCGTCCATCTCCGGAATTCGAACAAAGTCGCAAAACTGGAGCGGCGCCACTTCACCACCGACAATGTCGCCATGGGCAGCGAGGCTAATCATGGGATCATCCAGCAACTTCAACGTAATAATTTGTCCGGCAAAAAGCGGCGCTTTGTCGAAGAAAATCTTCGGCGCGGTATCCATTGATCCGGTTTCATCAAAACTGACTACCAGCGGATTTTTGGCCGGACAAACTAACTTTCTGCCGTGCGGAAAAAGCTTTTGATCAGCCTCTAACCTCTGAAAAGCCGCCTCCGACACCGAGGTTGTGCCTCTCGACGTGTTGCACGCACTCGAAGTGACATCGCGATCATAAATTCCCGGTCCACTCATGTTCATCCTCCTTTGTTTTGAACTCGCTGTCACAACGACAGCCTATTAAAAGAACCAACTCCCACGGAAGTCGCATCTTATATCGCGTCGAAAACTTTGTCAATATATGGGACTGTCGCCGAATGAACAAATTTGTTTAAATTTAGCAAAATCGTCTTTTCGGCATTTTTGCTAAATTTAAAAGGAAACAGCGATTTCAGTTGTCATTTGGCGACAGCGCCTATATAGAAACGAAGGATTAAAACAGCCTCGCTCCAGCGAGGCTGTTTTTTATGCCGATTTAAAGTTACACCTTCTTATCCGCCACAATGGCCGCGAACTCTTCTTTCTCAATGGTTTCCTTTTCCAATAAAATTTTCACAATCGCATCAAGCTTGGCTTTGTTTTCTTTAATCACCAGCTCGGCCGTTTTTGCCGCCTCGCGCATGAATTTGTCGATCTCCGCGTCAATCTGTTCGGCCACCTTCTCGCTGTAATTGCGTTGTTCGCGAATGTCGCGACCAAGAAAAACCAACTCATCCTTGTCACCGAAAGTGCGCGGCGCGAGCGAGTCGCACATGGCGAACTCCGTAACCAAACTTCTAGCCAATTCCGTAGCCCGTTGCAAATCATTCGACGCGCCGGTCGTGACTTCGCCAAACTCCAGCTTCTCCGCCGTATGGCCGGCGAGGAGCACGGCCAAATTGTCAATATATTCTGATTTCTTGTGCAAATACCTTTCTCTTTCCGGCAGGCTCATGGTATAACCGGCCGCCCGACCGCGCGAAATGATGGAAACTTTTTGCACCGGATCGGCGTTCGGCAAAACATGTGACACCAAAGCGTGCCCGGCTTCATGCACGGCCGTGACTTTCTTTTCGTCATCGGATAAAATATGGCTTTTTCGCTCCGGCCCGAGCATTACCTTTTCAATACTTTCAATCAACTCGGCCTGCGACACCTTGCGCTTGTCGCGCCGGGCGGCAAGAATTGCGGCTTCGTTGAAAAGGTTGGCTAAATCCGCACCGGAAAAACCGGGCGTTCTTTCGGCGATTCGCCGCAACTCGACTTCCTTTTCGAGCGGCTTCTTCTTGGAATGCACTTTCAAAATTTCTTCGCGATCGTTGATATCCGGCATATCCAGCACCACGCGCCGGTCAAACCGACCGGGACGAAGCAACGCCGGATCAAGCACGTCCGGCCGATTGGTCGCGGCCATGACAATCACGTTCGTATTCGGATCGAACCCATCCATTTCCACCAATATCTGATTCAACGTTTGCTCACGTTCATCATGAGAACCGCCGAGGCCGGCGCCACGTTGGCGACCGACGGCGTCTATTTCATCGATAAAAATTATACATGGCGAATTTTTTTTCGCCTTCACGAATAAATCGCGCACGCGACTGGCACCCACGCCCACGAACATCTCCACAAATTCCGAACCGGAAATGGTAAAAAACGGCACCTCCGCTTCTCCCGCCACGGCTTTCGCCAACATGGTTTTGCCCGTGCCGGGCGCACCCATGAGCAATACGCCGCGCGGAATGCGCGCGCCGAGCGCCAAAAACTTTTTCGGAAACTTGAGAAATTCCACCACTTCTTGCAACTCCACTTTTGCTTCTTTCACGCCGGCCACGTCTTTAAAAGTGACTTTGTCTTTGCCGTTGAACTTCACCTGCCGCGCGCCGCTCTGACCAAAGCTCATGGCCTTCATATTCGCGCCTTGCACCGAACGCATCATGAACCAGATGAATACCACGATCAAAATAAAAGGAATCAAAAACGGCAACAATGAATTCAACCAAAAACTCAAACCGCTCTCATTTTTCACCTCAATCGCCAGTTTGCCTTTCTTCACATTATCAACGCCGAGGTTGGCGAGGAGTTGAGACAGCGATTCGGAGCTTTCTTTTTGCATTTCTTGCTTGCTACCGTCCTGAAGTGTTAGCTGGAGCATGTTGCCAACCACTTCGATCTTGGCGATTTTTTCGTCGTTGATCTCTTGCACCATTTTTTGGATATCAATGCGCTCCACCTTTTTCGATGAAATATTATACAGACTAAAGATGCTGGCCAAGCACAAAAACACCACCACGAAGATAATCAGATTTTTTATTACCCCGTATTTATTCATAAGCGCTAAAATTGATTGAGCAGATTAATCTCCTTCTTCCTTGTCTTCTTTCTTTTCTGCCGGCGCGATTGCCGCCTCCGGCTTTTTGCCGGAATCCACAAACGCCGCCTGCGCCGTAATACCGTAACCGGTGCCGGCCGGAATCAAACGGCCGATAATCACGTTCTCTTTCAATCCCTCGAGCCGATCAACACGACCGGTCACGGCGGCGTTGATCAAGACTTTGGCCGTTTCTTGGAACGAAGCGGCGGACAGAAAGCTGCTGGTGGAAAGAGACACTTTGGAAATCCCGAGGAAAATTTCATCGGCAATGGCCGGTTTTTCGCCCTTTTTCAAAGCGGCGTTGGCGCGCTCAAAGGCCGCTTTTTCCGCCACCTCACCTTCGAGCAGTTCCGTGTCACCGGAATCTTGGACATAAACGCGGGAGAACATCTGGCGCGCGATCAATTCCACGTGCTTTTCATTCAGCTTCTGACCTTGGGAAGAATAAATATATTGAATCTCTTTCAAAACATAATTTTGTACCGCATCGCGGCCGCTGATGCGATAGAGTTGCGCCAAATCAAGATGGCCTTCAGTCAATTGCGCGCCTTTGGCCACCATATCACCGTCCTTGACCCAAAGCACGGTACCCGGCGCGATCAAATATTCCTTGACCGCGTCGCCGTCAATCACCACTTTCAATGTCTTGTCCGTCAAGACTGCGTGACCGTAACGTTTGGCTTTGACTTTGTTCTTGGCCGAGTCAACGTAAAGAGTGTCGCCCTCATTCACGAGGTCGCCATCTTTTACTTTTATCTTCATGTCCGCAGTTAACTTGTAAGTATCTTCTTCCTTTTCGTGGTAATTGATCTTCAATACGCGCTGACCAAAAGCGGTGCGCGCCACAATATCGCCTTTCGGCCCCTTGATCGTCCGCGCCTGCTCTTCAATGGCAATCAACCCGCCCACTTCCGCAATCAAAGCTTTTTTCTTGGGCGGACGCGCTTCAAAAATTTCTTCCACGCGCGGCAAACCCTGCGTAATATCGCTACCGCCGGCCACACCGCCGGTATGGAAAGTTCTCATAGTCAGCTGCGTGCCCGGTTCTCCGATACTCTGCGCCGCGATAATACCGGCCGCCATGCCGATTTCCACCGGCTGATTGTAAGCCAAGTCAAAACCGTAACACTTGCGGCAAACGCCGCGCGTCATGTGGCAAGTCATCACGGAACGGATGTTAATTTCTTTGATATCCATTTTGTCCAATTTTCTCGCCAGCTCTTGCGTAATCACTTCTCCCGCCTTGACGACCGCTTTCCCGGTCGCCGGGTTTTTTACGTCGGAAACGACATAACGACCCATCACTCGTTCGATGAAGTTGATGCCCGCCTTTTCGCTTTCTATCCGAGAAATGATTCGACCAACATCGTCACCGCAATCATCCATCTTCACCACCACGTCTTGCGCCACGTCCACCAAACGACGCGTCAAATAACCGGCATTGGCGGTACGCAGGGCGGTATCGGACAAACCTTTGCGCGTGCCGTGAGTGGAAATGTAGTATTCCAAAACCGTAAAGCCCTCTTTAAAATTCGCTTTCACCGGCAATTCGATAATCTGACCGGCCGGATTGGTCACCAAACCCTTCATACCAAGCATCTGCGCCAGCTGACCCCAAGAACCGCGCGCGCCGGAATTGATCATGGAATAAACCGAGCCCTCAGCCGGAAGAATCTTTTGGCTAAGCTTGGTCACTTCGTCCTTGATTCTGGTCCAAATCTCAATCACCTTGCTATAGCGTTCGTCATTCGTCAACAAGCCCTCTTCATATTGATTGCGCACTTCTTCCACTTCCGCCAATCCCTGCCGCACCAGCTCATCTTTGCCTTCGACTTTTGGCAGATCATTCATACCCCATGAATAGCCGGACTTGGTCAGCTGCTTGAAGCCGAAGTCTTTAATTTTATCCAACACCTGCGCCGTGGTTTCAAAGCCGTAATATTCGAGGCAAAGCTGCACAATGCCGGCCATTTTCTTTTTATCAATAACTTCGTTATAGTATGGCAACTTTTTCGGCAATAAATCATTGAATAAAATGCGACCCATGGTGGTTTCAAAAATTTCACCGTCCACCTTGCTATCCATCTCTTCACCAATCATACAGACACGAATCGGCTGACGAATATTAATCTTGCGCAAGTCATAAGCGATTTTGGCTTCCTTGGTGCCGGAAAAAACCTTGAGCGGCCCATTCGCCTTATTGAGGCCGGTCACATGGTAAGACCCCCACACCATATCCATAGTCGGCGTGACAATCGAATTGCCGGTCGCCGGCTTCAAAAGGTTGCGCGTGGACAACATCCGTTCTCGCGCTTCGGTTTTCGCTTCTTCGGTCAAGGGCACATGCACCGCCATTTGGTCGCCGTCAAAGTCAGCGTTGAACGCGGAACAAACCAAAGGATGCAGTTGGATGGCGCGACCTTCGATCAAGATCGGCTGAAACGCCTGAATGCCGAGACGATGCAAAGTCGGTGCGCGGTTGAGAAGCACGTGTGCGTCTTTGATAATATTTTCCAAAATGTCCCACACTTCCGGACGATCCGATTCGATGAAACGGTTGGCGCTACGAATATTGTGCACGTATTCCTTTTTGATCAGCTGACTGATGATAAACGGCCGGAAGAGTTCGAGCGCCATTTTCTTTGGCAAGCCGCACTGATGCAATCGCAATTCCGGACCGATGACAATCACGCTACGACCGGAATAGTCGATTCTTTTACCCAAAAGATTTTGGCGAAAACGACCACGCTTGCCTTTTAAATAGTCGGCGATCGATTTCAGTTTTCGTTTCTGACCGGTCGAAGCGGTCGTGGTTTTGGCATGGCGCGCGGAATTGTCGATAAGCGCGTCCACCGCTTCCTGCAACATTCTTTTTTCATTGCGAATGATCACTTCCGGCGCGTTCAATTCCATGAGGCGGCGCAAACGATTGTTGCGAGAAATCACGCGACGATACAAATCGTTTAAATCCGAAGTGGCGTAACGTCCACCGTCCAATGGAACCATTGGACGTAAATCCGGCGGAATCACCGGCAACGCTGCCAGGATCATTGATTCCGGTCGGATATTGTTACGCCGCAAACTTTTCAAAAGCTTCACTCGATTGACGATTTTCTTCTGACGAACATCACGGTCGCCCTGCAATTGCGCTTCGAGCTCGGTAATCAATTTATTCACATCCACGCGTTCGAGCAACTTGCGCACCGCTTCGGCACCGATACTGGCGTCAAAAATGTGGCCGCACTTGAGTGACAAGTCATGATATTCCACTTCGGAAAGAATACTCAAAGGCTTCAAGTCCTTCAGGTCCTTTTCCGCGATATTGTAATCTTCGGTCAACTCCGCCATTTGCTTGTCAAATTCCGCCGTAGCCTTTTTCAACTCGTCTTTACGAGCATCGCCGTCCATTTCCTTGTTCTCGTCAATTCGCATGATCAGCTGCTCTTGCTGACTAGCCAACGATTTTTGTCTGGATTTGTAATCCTTGCGCAAATTTTCCTGTTCTTCCTTTTTTAAATTTTCATCCACGTCAGTAACGATAAAGTTGGCAAAATAAATCACCTTTTCCAGCCGCTGAATGGACAAATCCAAAATCAAACCAACCTTTGACGGAATACCACGCAAAAACCAAATGTGCGATACCGGCACGGCCAGGTCAATGTGCCCCATCCGTTGGCGGCGCACCACCGCGCGCGTCACTTCGACGCCGCACTTGTCGCAAACAATACCTTTGTAGCGAATCTTTTTGTATTTGCCGCAATAACATTCCCAGTCCTTGGACGGACCGAAAATCTTTTCACAAAACAAGCCGTCTTTTTCCGGTTTTTGCGTACGGTAGTTGATCGTCTCCGGCCGCGTCACCTCGCCGTGCGACCAGCCTCTGATATCTTCCGGCGATGCCAGTTTTAATTTGATTGAGTCAAAATCGTTTATTTTTAAGCTTTCCAGTCCCATATGTTTATATGTTTAAATAATATATATTAATCATTTCAACGGCGGTTCATTCTGCCCCGGCTCAGCGTCCGCGTCATCCACGCTAATCTGGCGGCCATCCTTCAGCAATTCGACATCCAGACAAAGACCCTTGAGCTCGCGAATCAAGACGTTAAAAGACTCCGGCACATTAAGCCGTCTGATTTGCTCGCCCTTGATAATTGATTCGTACGCCTTGGATCGACCCAGCACATCATCGGACTTGATCGTCAAAATTTCTTGAAGCGTGTGAGCCGCGCCATAACCTTCGAGCGCCCAGACTTCCATTTCGCCAAAACGCTGGCCGCCGAACTGCGCTTTGCCACCGAGCGGCTGCTGCGTAATCAAGGAGTACGGCCCGATCGAGCGTTGGTGAATTTTGTCTTCCACCATGTGATTCAGCTTCAATATATATTTGTAACCGACCGTTACTTTGTTTTCAAAAAGTTCACCGGTCTTGCCGTTGATAAGCGTGAGTTGGCCGCTGCGCGGAAATCCCGCGCGTTCGAGTTCGTCGCGAATTAAATCCTCGTGCACGCCATTCAAAACCGGCGTGGCCACTTTATAGCCCAGCTTTTCCGCAGCCAAACCGAGATGCGTTTCCAGCACCTGTCCCAAGTTCATACGCGAAGCGATACCGAGAGGAGTCAACAAAACGTCAATCGGCGTACCGTCTTCCATAAATGGCAAATCTTCAATCGGCACAATTTTGGAAATAACGCCCTTGTTGCCATGGCGGCCGGCCAATTTGTCGCCCACTTGAATTTTACGCAAGTTGGCGATGGTAATTTGGATGGATTTAATCACGCCCGGCTGAAGTTTGTCGCCGTTTTCTTGAGAAAATATTTTGATATTGACCACTTTGCCATGTTCGCCGTGTTCGAGCCGTAGAGAAGTGTCGCGCACATCACGCGCTTTTTCACCAAAAATCGCCTTGAGCAATTTTTCTTCGGCCGACAACTCGGTCTCGCCCTTTGGCGTAATTTTTCCCACAAGAATATCGCCGGACTTCACCGTAGCGCCTACGCGGACGATGCCTTCCGCATCCAGATTTTTCAATTTCTCTTCGGAAATATTCGGGATATCGGCCGTAATCATTTCCGGACCGAGCTTCGTGTCGCGCACATCGATCATGTAGTTTTCAATATGCACCGAAGAAAAGCGATCGTATCGCACCATGTTTTCGGAAATGATAATCGCGTCTTCATAGTTGTAACCTTCCCACGCCATGTAGGCGACCAGCACGTTCTGGCCGAGCGCCAATTCGCCATTATCGATGGCCGGACCGTCGGACAAAGCCTGACCCTTTTTCACTTTGTCGCCAATATGCACAATCGGCGTTTGGTTGATACTGGTCGAAGCATTGGAGCAAACGAATTTATTCAAATTGTATGTTTTGACTTCACCCTTTTTTAGCAAAAGTTCGATACGATCGCCCTGCACGTGCACAATTTCGCCGTCGCCGTCGGCCAAAACGCAATGACCGGAATCGTGCGCCGCCACCTCTTCCATGCCGGTGCCGACAATCGGCGCTTGCGGCTTGACGCAAGGCACGGCCTGACGCTGCATATTCGTACCCATGAGGGCGCGCACCGCATCATCGTGTTCGAGAAACGGAATCAAAGCCGTGGCCACGCTGACGATTTGGTTCGGCGACACATCCATGTAGTCAACCTTGTAAGCGTATTCGATGGTCGGTTTGCCAAAGTAGCGCACGTCCACTTTTTCATTCAAAAATTTGCCCGTACCCGCTTCAAAAGCCGAACTGAAAGACGTGGTAATCGCTTTTTCTTCTTTTAACGCATTCAAATACTCCACTTCCGGCGTTAAAAATGATTGCACGCAATCTTTCACGTCCGCGCCGAGCAGGCCGGACTTTTCCAATTCCACGCCGAGCACGGTTTGGCCCTTCTTGAAGGCAACCTTGTTCGTGCGCGGATCCACGATATCTTTAACGATTTCATGTTTAACTTTAAAGTATGGTGTTTCAATAAAGCCATATTCGTTAACACGCGCGTAAGAAGCCAAATGTCCGACCAAGCCGATGTTTGGACCTTCCGGCGTGGCGATCGGGCAAATGCGGCCGTAGTGAGTGGTGTGCACGTCACGCACTTCAAATCCGGCGCGTTCGCGCGACAAACCGCCCGGTCCCATGGCCGAGATACGACGCTTGTGTTCAAGCTCGGACAAAGGATTGGTCTGATCCATGAATTGCGACAATTGTGAAGACATGAAAAATTCACGCACCACGCCGATCACCGGTCGCGCGTTGATCAGTTTTGACGGAGTTAAAGTCGTCGGATCCATGGTACTCATTCTATCCTTGACAATACGTTCCATGCGAGCGAGTCCGATGCGAAATTTGTTCTGAATCAATTCGCCGATCGCGCGAATGCGGCGATTGCCGAGGTGATCAATATCATCGGCCAATTCCTGCGTATTATTCAAGCGAATAATTTCGCGCAAAACATTGACGATATCTTCCACTTTCAACGTGCGATTCTCGTCATCGAGCGGATAGCTCGTGCTGAAACGCTGATTCATTTTGTAACGCCCCACGTTGCCGAAGTCATAGCGTTCGAACAAGAAGAACATGGCAAAAATGAGTGACTTCGCGTTGTCCGCCGTGGCAAGGTCGCCAGGGCGAATGCGTTTGTACACTTCGATCAAACCGGAATCCTGATCCGTGGCCGCGTCCTTCGCCAGCGTGGCATCGATATATTTAATATCCGGATTGGTATCGATATCTTTGAACTTGGCGCGAATCTCTTCGTCCGTGGCCAGGCCAAAGGCCTTCAACAAGGACGTGGCCGCCACCTTTCTCTTGCGATCAATCTTCACCCAAATGACATTGTTGCCGTCCGTTTCAAATTCCAACCACGCGCCGCGATTCGGGATGATTTTCGCACCGTAAAACACGCGATTTTTTTCGCGCAAATAATTTGAGGTGAAAAACACGCCGGCCGAGCGGATGATTTGTGATACAATCACGCGTTCAATGCCGTTGATAATGAACGTGCCGCGCTCTGTCATGAGCGGGAAATCACCCAAGAAGATTTCTTGCGTTTCGCGTTTCTTGGTTTTGGTGTTGTTAAGCGACACTTTTGCGCGGAGTGGCACTTCAAAAGTAATATTTTTTTCTTTACATGTCACCTCATCGAATTTCGGCTCATCCAAATAATAATCATCAAAAAAAAGTTCAAGGCCTTTGTCGGAAATGTCCACAATCGGCGACAGTTCCTTGAAAAGCTCTTTGAGTCCGGTGTCCAAAAACCATTTATAAGAATTGGTTTGGATTTCAATCAATTCCGGCAGCGGGTGTTTATAAGCTTCCGTGAAAAATTTACGTGGTTGCTTCTCTGTCTTCTTTAAAAGCTTTGACATAAAAAAATATTGCTCCGCGAAAGTAATCAACGGAGTTTTTTAGATTATTTATTGAGATTTTGGATTGCGCCCTCTAACATTTTGGTTTTGGGAACCTATTCCTGCGAGCAAAAGGCCGCCAGGTTAAGTTTCCGGCTGAGGGTTTAGCGAAGTTTATTCATAAACAGACTACCAAACTATTAAACAATTGTCAACAGTGCATGTGGAAAAGTATTATTGTGTCTAATTTTAAACAAGATACGCTAATTGCTGCTCCTGTGGATAACCTGTATTTAACACTAGAAAATTTGTCAAATTTAAAAGCGAAGACCGTTTGATCTTCGCTGCGATATGTTATTTCGTCAGAAACTGGTCGTTCGCATCCCACGACGGCACTGCCACCACCCACGCCTCAACGGTCGAAAATTCATCCGGGACAACGTAGTGTTTTACCATCGGTGGAATCAGTACCACCGTACCATTCAAGATTCGCCGTTCTTTACCGTTCAGCACGACACGGCCGGTACCGCTGACGAACATGTAAAACTCCGTAACTTTCTTGTGATAATGTTCACACGATGGAGTTTTCGCTTGCCAAAACACGACGTTCGCCTCGACAAACTGCTCTTTCGTCGTCATCGTAAATATCCGGCCGCAAACATCCAGCACCCCGGCCACATCTAACAAATGCTTCACGACAGGTTGCCGACGGCGCGGTTGCTGTTTCTCATAGTCCACGACAATCACCGACTCTCTCTGCGGCAACGGCACGTTTCCACAACCCATGACAGTCGCTTCGTACTTGACCGACTTTTCTACGCGCCACTTTTTCATCTGAACGCCGCGACCCAAGTCTTGCCGCAAAATCTCATTCACCAACTCATCCGAAGGATTTACATTGTGAATCACAATCCGATGCCACAATCCGCGTCTCATGGTTTACCCTCCTATTAAAGGAACATCGCCCAAAACAAACTTCCTTTGAGCCTAACAAGAGAAAAAGAAATTGTCAACCGGGTGTGTCGCGCTCGCGCGCGCCCAATCGCATGTATCCCGCTAAAAACACAGATGAACGTTCGAGGGCGCGGGCGCACGCCCGCGCCCTCGAACGTGGTTAAAAGTTCACCCCGCTTCAGCGGGATACATGCGATTAACACGCGTCAGTCCAAGTTCACCCCGCTTTAACGGGATACAGAAGTCGACTAAGCAAACGACAAAAAATCAGCCCCATTGACTGATTTTTGTTTTTTTTATTTCTATGCACTAGAAACTCTTCCTTTTTTCGTTGCACTTTGCCCTTTCAACTGTTCTCTCGCAACTTGTCTGTC